>JADMIO012610799.1_pt1 | contig 20918 bp, 24 predicted proteins | sample 8958161 | NCBI WGS metagenome assembly JADMIO01 (sample SAMN16585339, study PRJNA669376) | soil metagenome | isolation source: Crop rotation soil | place: USA: Cullars Rotation, Alabama | collected 2011 | reverse complement strand
GACAACTTGTCCACGTGGAATTCTAAGCTTAGGATCCCAATGTGCTGGAAAGCGCGCGTTTCCGCTGCGGCCGCCATCACCAGCGAACCACCCTGGCGCAGTTCTTCCTTTAATAAATAGGACGTGGTCCCGACTTCATCCGATTTCAGCGAGTTCGAACAAACGATCTCCGCGAGTTTGTCGGTGCGATGCGCCGGCGTCTGTCTCATAGGCCGCATCTCGTACAAATTGACCTGCGCGCCGAGCCGCGCCGCCTGCCATGCCGCCTCAACTCCCGCCAGGCCCCCTCCAATAACGTTTATTTGATCCGTGTGGCTCATGGTTTAGTCGGTGGCGTGTCGATCTTGTAGTCCTTCACGTCACCCGCAAAATGCCTGTAATCACTCCACTCGATCGTCTTGTTGAAATCGCCGCCGCCAAACAACAGCACCTTAACCGAAAGATTCACCTGCGCAAACCGCGGTAGCCAAACGCCCTGCGTCATTCGCGTCTGCTCGATCACCAGCGCCGCACCAGGCTTCAGTGAAACCAGCAATCCGCCCGCCATCTTGAACCCTTCGGCCAAACGCGCTTCCAACCTGATCACTTGCTTATCAACCGGATCGATCCACACCACGCCGATCAACTTCGCGATCAGGCTCTCTTCGCGGTTCCGCGGCTTGAATCCAGCGCGCGGACGGAAATCGAAGACGATCGTCTCACGACCCGACAACATCTCGCGACGCGGTGAGACAAACTCGCACGCCTTCAGAAACGGCGAGATCTCCGTTCCCTCGGCTCCTTTCTTTTCGCGCTCGGCCCGTTGTTGGGCCACCTTCTTCTCGTCTTTATCTTTCTCGCGTTCAGCCTTGGCAAATTCCTCCTGCACGCGACGGTCTTCCTTCGCCGCGCGCTCCGGCGAAAGCGGCACGCCGTCCTCGCTGATCAACTTATGGACCGGCTCGCGATTCGGCAGCGGGTAGACTTCATAGACCTTGACCGTCTCTTTCTTCAGCTCGCCTTTGTTGTTGATCTCACGATCGGTTTCAGTTTGCTTGAACGCGTATTCTGAGACGCGGTTATCGATCTCGTCCTGGTTTCGTCCGACCTCGAGCAGCAACGCCGCGACGTCCAACTCTTCCGTCGCACCCGGCGGATCGAAGACACTGTCCGTAACGCCCGTGTTGAATTTGACACTCTGCAACAGCAGCGTCAGTTCACCCGATCCATCGACGTTCATGCGCACGCGATGCGGCTCCTGGATGCCCTGGACCAGACGATAGTCATCGAAGAGCACTTTCGTCTTTTTTACGTCGCCAGTGATCTTTGTGATGAGCCCAGTCTTTACACTGAAGTAATACTGGAAACGAGCGCCGCTCCGTGTCGAGAACTCGACGATGTACGCGGGTTCGGAGCCGAGGTCACCCAACGAAAGAACGCGCGCGAGCACATTGGCCTTTTTGAAATTGATGAGGCGCGAGGAATCGAGTGAAGCGCGCAGTTTGGCAGCAGCGCTTTCGACGCCAGTCAGCGTGCGCAGGTGATTATCGAGTCCGACTTCCCAGGCGGAGCGCGTGTTAGTGGCGGAGATGATTTGACCGTTGCCGAACGTCATCTCCCAACGTTCGGATGACGGTGCTTTCCTTTGCGTGCGCGCGGTGCCAAACGGTTGGTTATTGAATTGAATGGTCCAATCGTAAGTCGCATCTCTGAGCGCGGCTGCAGATTTCTTCCCGCCGATCGCTTTCAGGTAGTTGTCGACGATCTTGTCAGCGGACGGAAGTTTCTTCTGCGCGAGTGCCGGTTGGGCCACCAGCAACAGCAGCAGGACCAACAACAGATCTGCTTTACTTCTTCGCAGACTTTCGCGCCAACTTCTTCGCACTCGTCTTTGTTCCCTTTGAGCTTTTCTTCGCGGCCTCGGGCGGCGTTCCCGGGATCAGCTTAGCGCCTCTTTTCGATTTCTGCTCCTCGTACGCCTCCTGATTTTCATCAAGCTCAAATTCATTCAGCGTACCACCACGAATCTTATATCTATCGACATTCTTCGTCGGATCCTTCGGCATCATTCCCTCCTGCTCGTTCGATCGGTCGTGCTTGACACTGCAAACACGGCATTCGTATAGTTCAACTGCGTTTCCGCTAGTTATTTCACGCCTTAGCCGGCTTAGCTCAGTTGGTAGAGCGTCTGATTCGTAATTAGAAGGTCGCCGGTTCAATTCCGGCAGCCGGCTCCAATAGAATCAATTGTTTACAGCCACTCGCGTGAGTGGCTTTTCTGTTGTTTGCGACATATTTGTGACGCGAGCCTTTTGAGCGTATTCCACTGCATTTCTCAGAGTGTCATCAGACGCGTGCGTGTAGCGCATGGACATCTGGATGTTTGAATGGCCCAACAGCCTCGCAATGGTCGTTGCGTTGCATCCTGCATCACCTAACCGCGTCGCAAACGTATGGCGTAGATCATGAAAGTGAAAGTCTTTTATGCTGGCTTCACTACACGCCACGGTGAAAGCCTTCTTCACATCCACTAGACCTTCACCTGCTCGCCTCTTAGCTATTCGCCGTGAAGCGAACACTAGATCTCCCTTTTGAGTCTCGCGTTGCTCTATCAAAAGTTCTCTCACGCTTTGACTCATCGGAATGATCCGATCCCGTGCGGTTTTTGTGTTCACGACATGAATCACGCCGCGTAGAAAATCAACGTTCCGCCATGACAGATTCAGCAACTCACCGCGACGCATACCTGTACCAAGTGCCAGAGCCACCAGCGGATACAAATGTCTGCGCCTTCCAGTGAGTTGTGCCATCAATCGCGTTTCCTCATCAACCGATAAGTAGCGGTTACGTTGATTGTCCACTCGAAGCTTCCGCACCTTGCGACAAGGATTTGACGCTGCCTGCTCAAGCTCCACCGCAAGGGCGAAGATTCGAGACAGCACCGCAAGCTCCATGTTCACAGATGCCGGACTGCGGGTTGTGCCGCGCCTCGTAATAGACTGAGCACGATCACGTTTCCACTTTTCAATGGCCAGGGGAGAGACCTCACGCAACATCTTGCCCCTGAATATTTCCGCCCACTGGTTCGCAATGATCTCGTCATTACGCCAAGTACGCTTGTTAGCTTTGGCCCACGGCAAATACGTCTCGCTTACAAATTGGCCAAAGTCTTGGTTGCCAAGTTGTACTGCGCCGTAGGTTCCCTGAAACACCTGATCGCGCGCCTTAGCTTCGGCTTGCTCTGCCTGAAACTTAGTGCGCGCTTCCGGTATCGCTTCGCGATATCTGGCGCCTCTAATCTGAAAATCAAAATACCAGTGGCCACCACGCTTCTTAACTGTCAAAGGACATCACCTCCGTTCGGCGGTTGCAGCCACAGAGGTTGTGACCGAATAGTACCTGAGCTTGCGGTCCTATCAAAGTCACTTCTCTTTGTCCTTTGTCCACTCGACAATCTCGTCAAAGTCGAAGCGCAACAGGTGGCCGACTTTGCGGTAGGGAATACGGCCCTGAGACTTCATCACGTAAAGCGTGTTGATCTTGATGCCGAGAAATTCGGCGCACTGTTCCGGCGTCATCAATGACGCGGACGGTTGAAGGGGCCTTCTCGAAGTTTGTTTCTGTTCTTGTAGCATTCGTCCAAAATCTCAGAGCGCAACAGCGCCCACGGCACTTGGCATACCATGCTCCAATTCTACTTGGTCCACGTAAACGGCTTGTCTTCCACAGGAAGCTCTGAACCGCCTGCCGGCAAACGGCAGGGTGTCACAATTTGTGACGAAGTGTGACACTTTGTGACGAAGTGTGACAGGTTGTGACACTGGATTGGTCCTTCGATTTAGTCACGGTCAAAGGGCGCGAGACGCAGTGCGCTTCGCGCATCTAGGTTGTTACTCTTTCGGCTCTAAAGACGCCTCGATTGCGCCCCGCCCGCCCAATTCCCTCACGATATCCAACACGCATTTAATGCGACTGGCGTCACCTTTGCAGATTCGGCTTTTATCTAACAAACGGACACACCAAGCACGCCGGAATTGAAGTGGAGACCGACACCAATGGAAGACAAATCGAAGACGTTTACATGGGAATGGGAAGATGGCGAAACGGGTGAAATCCGCACAATCAAAATCCCGATGCCCAACCTTGATCGTGATTACGATCCGAGGGAATCGCGAGAGATTATTCTCGATCGAAAACTACGCCTGGACAACGTGCAAATGCCGGACTGGATCGAGATCATCCCGCCGAGAAAACCTAACTGATCGACCTCCAAAGTGAGAACAAAAGACGCGCAAATCAGCCGAGAGAAACGCTCAATTCTGATTACATCGCCAGATCATGAAATCGAACGGAGGTGCTTTGCACCTGATTTTATTTGACACGTCACCCCTTCAGGTGCACACGCACGCAAACTTACAGTTTGCTGCGTCTACTTGCGTGGATGCTGGAGATCGCGGTTTGCCGTTTGCCTAGCAAACATGGTGTTTGCGTTTGCACGCGCAACTTAAGAGTAAGAAACGGAAGGAATGATATGGGAAAACGTGAGATCGATTACCCGCACACGATCAGTTTTCGATTGACCAACGAAGCTTGGCTTGGCATTCAGAAGGAGATCCAGAGCAGCCGTTTGACTCCGCATGAATGGTGCCGAATGGCAGCACTTGAAAGACTTAATGGCAATTGCGGCCTGTCAAAAAGCGAACGCTTTTTGTTCCACCATCTGGTACGTGCACAGTATCTCGTAACCCACGGATTTCAATTATTGGCGGACTACAAATTGACGAGCGAAGAATGGAAACAGGTACGAGTCAACTCCAAGCACCGCGTTTCCGAACTGGTCGAAGGTGCGCTTGCAAAACACGCTCAATACGGTCGTGAACATCCTCGATAATGCACGCCTTCGCGGAATGAACAGACGTGGTCTGAATAAGAACACGCCGTGATAAAATCCAAACCATGACGCCCAGTTTCGATCAAATCATCAAGTCAATTGAACAGCTATCGGCGCCGGAGCAGGAAAGGATTCGTCGATGGCTAGATGCGAGAGAAACATCGAACCAGAAGGAAACCGGCTCCCCGGCACAAGCTGAAAGATCGGCAAAGTCGCTTAGGTGGCTGGATGAAAACCGAGAGAAATACTCAGGACAATGGGTCGCTCTGGACGGTGACCGTCTGATTGCGAATGGACCTACGGCTAAAGAGGTTTATTCCAAAGCGAAAGCTGAAGGCGTTGCGATCCCGTTTGTTGAACTCGTAACGAGGCGAGAGCCTGTTCCATTTACCGGAACATGGCTTTCGTGAACTAAACAGTGTGCTAAACTAAGCGAGTTAGTATTCGTTAACTATGCAAAGCCTGGTTGTTAAAATAAGCAATCCTGATACAGTTCACGCCATTGCAGAGGCAGCGAAGCGCCAAGGAACCACTCCTGAGGCCGCCGCTTTGGAACTGCTTGAAACGGCAGTTCTCGCTCAGAAACCGTTTGAGGAAATCGTCGAACCGATCGCGCGAAGCTTCGATGAAAGCGGGATGTCAGAAGAAGACCTCGACGACCTCGTAAAGCATACCCAAAAGACCATCCGCGAGGAGAGACGCCGGAACAAATAGGCGATGCCCGAACTTCCTCCTCGCGTCGTCTTTGACTGTAATCTCTTCGTTCGAGGAATTGCCAACCGTAACAGCCCAGCGCGCAAAGCACTGCGGCTGTTTTTCAATGGAGACATATCGCTCTTTGTTAGCGAGCCGATTATTCGGGAAGTTCGGGACGTATTGAATCGTGCGGAGCTTCGTCGCAAACTGCCGGGTATCAATGACCGCATCGTCAATCCCTTTCTAACGAAGCTAGAAGCGAAGGCGATTCTCCTCGCTAACGTTCCCCAAGAATTTCATTGACGAGATGTATATCAATCTCGTCATCGTTACAATGCCGCATATCTCGTGAGTCGGGATAAGGATCTGCTCGACCTAATGACCACATCGACAGACTTAGCTCGTTCCGTTCACGCTATCCATTCCTGCGAATAATTAACGGCCGCCGACCTTATCACAACCATTGAATCATCGAGAGCCGTCAGGGGATGATGGCGACGAGGAATAGCAGGCCTTGGATGCCTCTCCCTAATAGATCGGGTTAAATAAAACGTCCGTGATTGAGCATCCCGGCTTGACCCATCCAGTACCCGCTACAAATGACTACCAACAACACCGCAAGGTTTGTATTTGCGAAACGGTGCACGGATGGTCCAAATAATCGGGGACGTGTCAATTTCCCTGCGTTCTCTATTTAATTTTGGTGCTGCTTTGCGGGAAGGTCAGTCATGCCATTACAACCTCAGAGTGTTTGCGGGTTGCGTTCATTAAGGCTTCAATGAACCCTTCAGGCATTTTGAGCCCGCCTCCGACGGCGCGGCTGATAAAACCATTCAGGGCCCGATCGGATAATCTGGTCCAGGTTTCATCACGGAATAAAGAGATAGAAGGAACCTTAGTAAGAATTGGCCTATCACTCGCAGTAACGCCTATACGCGATCCATCGATGTTCCACGCGGCGTCTGGCCATCGTTGCCATGTGTCCTCGTTGGCAAGTTCATAATCCCTGACTTGACCAGGCGTTTTGATGCGTTTGGCAACCCATTGCGCCACAGGAACTGACACTGCATTGCCGATCAGTCGCCAGCGGGAGTCCTTCTTCTCGCCGTTCGCTGCTCCATCAGTCCAGCCCGGCGGGAATCCTTGCAATCGTTCGCAGGCGCTAAGACTTGGCATTAGGACTTCGCCGTCTGGAAATAGAACTGCAGGGGCCGAAGGAATTCCCAACGAGGAACCCACTTTGAGCGGAGGAATTCCATCCACTGTAATTCCAACTCCAGACTTGCCCTCTGTCCAATAGAATCCTAAAGGACCCGAAAGGTCGGCTTTAGGAAAACCGGGGCGATCGGTCTCATCCGCAAAAAGGATCAGCCGAGGATCGATCTCACGACTGGCAACGAAGTAAACTCTGCGGCGACGCTGAGGCAAACCGAAACCCATCGTATCTAGCACACGATAAGCCCAGCGATAACCGAGATGTTCAAATTGATCGACAAGCCACTTCATCGCCTTGCCAGCGTCGAGTTGAAGCATGAAGTAGACATTTTCGATCACGATTAGCGGCACCCTCGATTTTTCAATCAATTCGAACATCTTCCTAACGACGCCGGACTTTGAGCCTTCAATTCCAGACTTATCTCCAGCCATACTTAAATTCTGGCATGGAAATCCCGCTGTCAAAATGGAAGTATTGCTTGGTAGATCGATCAAGTCGAGGACATCTGCATGGATCTGGACACCTGGAAACTGTGCGGCCAAGACCGCATTAGCCGCTGAATCAACCTCAACAAGCATTTCCGTATCGAGGCCAACTTGAGAAAAAGCAAGCTCAAAGCCACCAATTCCGGCGAACAGTCCAGTAACTGACATGATAGTATGAGGTGACGCAGTTTTCCTTTCGCGTTCTGACTCGAAATTTCAAGAAATTCAGTAACAGCAAGATCTACCGAATGCCTAATCACACATCTGCTGTCAATCCGCGCGCGCGAACAACGCGACGAAAGAGAGTGTCTGCAGAAGTGAAAATGCTGCACCGCCGGTGTGGAGTTTACACCAAGGCAGAGGTAGTTTGTCGAATTCTGGATGCGATAGGGTGGCGCGAAGAAAATGATCTGTCCAAATCATGTTTGCTTGAGCCGGCAGCTGGCGACGGAGCTTTCGTTGTAGAGGCTGCGCGACGACTGGTTGCGTCGTTGAAACGCCATCAGATCAAACTCATAGCTAAGTCGTTACTCCCTCGGATCGTGGCCTATGAACTTCACCCTCACGAAGCGGATCGAGCTCAAGAGCGATTAGTTGAGGTTTTGCGCGAAGCGGGGGTGCAATTACAAACGGCTCAAGCTTGCGCTCAAGCGTGGATCACAACAGGCGATTTTTTGCTGGCTACTCTCCCGTCAAATCGTTTTACCCACGCGGCCGGGAATCCTCCGTACGTGAGATGGTCTAAGATCCCACCGATCCTAAAAGCGAAATACGAATCGGCGCTGCCGCGAGAAATGATTGGTGGGGACTTATTTCTCCCATTCCTTGATCGTTTATTTGAAGTACTTACGAAAGATGGACGTTGCGGCTTAATCTGCTCTGACCGCTGGCGCTTTATGGCGTTCGCGGAGCACTTTCGCCGCAAATGGTTGCCGAATTTGCATATCGCGTCCGAGACGACTCTATCTGCGGCGGAGGCCTTTACCGAGGATGTCGATTCGTATCCCACTATTCTAGTCGCCTCTAAAAGACAACCGAAGAAGCAAAAGCGCGCGCCTCTGAAACAACAGGCGCAGACGCTTAAAGAACTCGGTTACATTATAAAGGTTGGTCCAGCCTTGGGTCACACGCCCGCTTTCCTGCTGGAAAGAGATGAACATGATGTCGAACCAGAACTACTTCGACCTTGGGTTGATGGTTCAGAGATACAAGAGGGTTCGATCAAGTGGAGTGGCCGACGTGTCATCGTAATGTACGATCGAGACGGGAAACTGATCGATCTGAAAAGATTTCCTCGGTTGAAGGCTCGACTTCAGCGTTTCAAAAAACAATTGGAAAAGCGCAGCATCGTAGAAAACGGCGCTGATTGGTTTCGAACGATTGATCGCCTGGTCTCGGCAGACTGGGAGCGTCCGAAACTATTAATTCCGGAACTTGCAAAGCTGCCACGAATTGCAATCGACCGCACGGGAAAAATTCCTTCCCATGGCGTCTATGCAATTTTCGCCGCGAACGATGATGTCGAATCACTCTATGATAAATTGCGCGACGGAAAGCTTGCGAATGCGTTAAAGGGAATCGCGCCGAAGGTGAAAGGTAATTACATCCGTTGCTACAAGCGCTTTCTTTTGAAAATAATGGTCACTAACCAACCTTAACCTAACATCTGCTTCAGCTCGCTCACGTACAGAGTTGCCTCAGGGGATCTGCCAGCTTGCTGAAAAATTTCTTGTAATATCCAAAGGACTCCACCTGAATAACCGTGGATTGCAGTTATCATCGTCAAGAACATTCGTAGCGAACCTGAGATTGACAATGGAAACGCCGGGTATCTGATAGGCAACCAGTTGGGAACGGCTGTTGGAATTGTTTCCCGTAACATTTCATGGCTCATTTGAACATGATCATAGTCATGTACTGACGGTGCCTGATGCGCCACCTCAAAACGATAGGCCAAACAGTATTTTTCCTTTACGAGCAGAAACAATTCGAAGGTAGTTATAACAGCACCTTTGTCATCGATCCGGTTAACTGGAATGAAGAACGCCCTTTCAATTCCGTGCTTTGGACGTTTCGGCATGGGAATGAATCGAAGTCGATCGGCATTCCTTTCGTTATAAATGGTGCCAATGGTTACAAACGCCTCAGTTTCATTCTCGGCGATTCCAGTTCCTAAACACTCGCGCGCTCTTTTCTGTACACCATAATGCGTCTTGCGCTTGTCATTCCAATCAGCGATTCCCTGACTCGCGTATAGTCTCATCAAATCCATTAAATTCGGCGAAGGCATATTTGAACGTCCGTCCGTATATATTACGCAACTGCCGCTGCCAACTCCGTCAGATACTGCTTGGCCTTACTTGGCTCGTTTGGAAATAGTTGAGGCAATATCCGTTTCATGCCAGTCTCGTATCCGTGAACTGACGTTGCCATTGTCAAAAACATTGTTAGTGGTTCGGACGAGCGAATTGGAAAAGCCGGATAGTGGTTGGGTAGCCACTGCGGAATTCCTGTTACTTCCATAGTTTTCCGGAACATTGATCGATTCAGTTGCACATGACCATATCCGTGAGCCCATTCAGGTGGGTCCGCAGGCTCGAACCGGAATCCCAATGATTGCTGTGATGCAATAACGAGAAGCAGATCGAAGGCTACCTTGCCTTCCGTCTTAATTGGAAGAAAAAAGCTATGTAGAATGCCAGTATGGTTAACATTCGGCATCGGGATGAACAAGCTTCGTTCGTCCGCGCCGCCTTTCAAATTGGAATCGATGGTACGATTCGCTTCCCACTCCTTTTGAGCGATCTTGTTAGCGAGCGCAAAGGATGCTATGCGTTTCGAGGTGGTGGGAGCACCATTCCAATCAGCTATTCCGCGCCGAGCATAGACCTTCATTAGTTGTGTAAGATCGATTGGCATCTATTCTTAGTTAAAAAGACATTTCAAAGCGCCAGTTGGCTCAACGGTGCGTATTTGATTCCGTCAATCCTAGAAACATGGCGCCGGCTCCATGAACCCTCAAACTCGGCCTGGAATTCAGCGGGCGGATCGCCGTTGGCGCTCTCGCGTTCCACAAATTGAGAGCGGTCTTCACAGAAAACGACATCGGCCCAATTTTGATCTTCTGCGAAAAACAGGTGATTGAGTTTTTCGTCGCTTTTCAATTGCGGCCATCTAAAACAGGGATTTGGAACCCACAATTCGTGTTCATATTTCTTATTTGCTAAATGTCCATCGTACAACCCTGCTTCTATACCGTAAGGAGCGGTTTTCGATGTCGCTGACGCATTCCATTCTTTGATTTCACCCGCTCGATTGCCAAGTAAAAAAGGAAGTCGCAGTAAAAGGTGTGATACGTCCACCAACGGCTCTTGCGGTCCGACAACGTCACGTCGAAACCAAAAATCGATGTCAGCTGCGACCGAGCGCGCAATGACTCCGTCAAGAAAGTTGTTACCAGCCTTTTGCGACTGCGACAGAAGTTCCCGCTCGGATTGAACTGGTAGAGATCTGTCTCGAGCAATAAAGACGTCTCGAAAGGTAATTTCCTTTGGGGATAGACTTTCATCTTGAGCTCCATCAGATTCGGCTCGAGGCGATAACGCTCCCAATGCATGTGGCGAAAGAAAAGCAATTGCATCATCGTCGAAACCTAAAGTCGTCAAGACTGAATCATCGAGGTGTTTCCTGACAAAATCTATCTGACTTCGGCGCCGTGTTGCCGCCACCTTAAGTCTGGGCCAATACCAAGGTAGAAAACCGTTTGTAGCCTTTTCTACTTCGCCGCTCCAAAGCCCTGGATTGGAAAGATGGGGCGTGTTCAATGCTATGTCGGCTCTGGTTTGATAGTCTCCAACGAGAAAACGCAGATCAAAATCCACTTCCGTATTCTTATTGAGAGAAATGATATATGGGACTTCGGTAAAGGCGCGAATGTTGCCTATTATTGCTTCTGCCGTTAACCGTGCCCCAGTTGAGTCCAGATGTGCCAAGTTGTTATCAAGCACCACGATGTCAAAGTCATTAAAAGGAAGTTTGGGTAACCGTTTGCATTCATTCGGCTTTTCCATGCAAGCGTTAATTCCTTTTCTTAAACTTTCCAGCACATCGGTAAGAGGTTGTCCGACCAGGCGTTCAGGAACGATGCCAACCCCGTCGCGAATACTATTGGCTATATCATTCGATCGCCCTTCCTCATCGTCACACACCAAGATCTTCATTTTCTCGCTCCTCTCCAAGTCATTTCGAAAGTGGTTGAATACCCCTCCTCTGGTTCTATGAAAGCGACGTTTGCTTTCCGCCTATGTGCAATCATTCGAACAATGGTTAATCCCAAACCTTGACCTCCAATCGCAATTGACCGCTTGTCATCACTGATCCTTATTCTGCGTTGAAATGCTTCAAATAGCTTTGGGGCCTCGTCAAGCGGAATATCAAGTCCCTGCCCTGAATCGCTCACATGCAACCATTCCCGACCACTCTTGTCTCTGCCACCTCGAAATGCAACTTCCGCTCTATCGCTGTCCAGCAAGGCATTCCATGCGTTTGCCAACACGTTTTGGAGAATCGCGTTCCACTCTGCTAAAGAACCTAATGGAAATCGAAGATCTGCCGGAATACGTGATTTCTCAAATTTCACTCCCGGCATGAGCGCGCGCATTCCCTGAATCGATTGATCAACTACTGCACTCACCCTCAGACGATCTGTCGCTGCTTTGTCAACATCAGAAAGAAGCGGACTAAACAGCTTGCGAAGCGAATCCAATCGGTTCTTTGCTTCGTCAAATTCGTTCGCTAGTTCTTTTAGTTCGTCGATTTTGTATTTTGAAGCAATGCGGCGCAATTGGCCTGCAATGCGATTAAGAAAACTACTTTCGCGGGATAGCTCATGATTCAACGCCAATGCTGCCATTCCAGCTGAAGCCAAGGGCGCAAGCAGCGCGGCCCGACTGTCAGCAGCCTTTTCCTCTGCGAAGCTTGCTTTGCGAGCTTCCGCGACTTCTCTCTTGACTTCTAAAAAGACCGGCTTGGGAATATCGTGTTTGTTTCCTTCGAGGACCTTAATTACGCGGTCGTATTGTTTAGAAGGAGGCTCTTTTGCTCGTCTCCTTTCGGTGCTCTCCAGATCCAGAAGCCGATAACGATTTGCATAGAAATCAAGGGAAAATCGGACTAAGTCGCGGAGCTGATAAAACGCTTCGTTATCTTTTAATCGATCCCGTCCGGGTTGTATTTGAAGCCAAGCGTCAGGCGCGGCTTTTCTCTTACGTGCGACTTCTCGCTCGTGATTCGTATTGATTTCGACTGCGCCGAATATTCGACCGGGAGCTGGCAGATCCTGCATATATTTGTTTTGAGTACGAAGGCGTTCAGGTAGCAGCTCTGACACGCTTAACCTTCGACCTTGGTCCGCTGCTATCGAAAGCCAGTCCTCACCAACTTTGTCTCTCTTGGATCCATAATATGGAAGTCGAAAGCCCGCGTCATAGACGGATACATTTCCAAATTTTCCAAGGTAGTCTCTGAGGTCACCGACCGAGATGCCACCTGGCTGTCTTCCCTGCGGTTTGAAAATTAGGATTTCAAATGTAGTTTCATCAACTAACGGTTTCTTAGAATTCTGAGGATCTTGTATTTCATCTACCTCGTTGCTAGGACTTTCGCCCCTTTTTCTTTCTATTGGCAGTCGAACGGTTTGCTGAAAGTGTTTCGCGTCTTCCGAGTCATCTGGATATCCGGGCCGAAAATCAACGGTTACGGTGGCCGTACCTTTGGAACGACCGTTATTTAGTTTGCCTCGAATGCGCGCCTTCCAATTTGAAAACACGTTCCGCCACGTCTCATCGAACGCTGCCATTGCATCTTCTATCTCGCTCGACTCAATCTCAATATCGAAGTCTTCTGCTCTTCGTTTTTTCTTCTTTGTTGCGGCTTTCAGATTGTTTTCTGAGGTCGAGGGAGGTCGCTTAAACGGTGAACGAAGCATCCAAACCTCATTACCTAAATCCTTGATACGTTCAGCATCCCAATCGCTCTTTAAGGTTCGCAGTGTTATTCGAGTGCCCGACTTACTGCCACTAGGGTAGGTTATGATGTCAGATCGCATCTCCCACCCCACATTTACTTCATTCAAATTGATTCCGCGAACAGCGTTTCTCCAATCTACTATGGCGTAAAGGGACTGACCTGTATCCTCAGCTGAGGTGCTTTCCAATATCATTTCATGAGCGAGGAATTGCGCAGATAATCGACCGATCCCCTTCGATCCCGTTAAGGGACGTTTGAGCAGCTTCGACACTCCCTCGTCTACTTTATGAGTCGTACCGATGCGCATCCAGATGTTACGAAAATCGTGCTCGGACATTCCGTGACCATCATCAGCTATGATTATTTCATCTTTTCCAAACTCGATTCGACAAATCGAAGCGTCGGCATCAAATGAGTTCTTGACGAGTTCGCCGAGAGCAATAGCTGGACGACCAATCAGTTTTTCCCCTAATTCATTCAGAACGGCCGCGTCAACTAGAAATTGAATGTTCTCCATGGATTAGTTAAAAGTACACCTATCAGAAATGCGAACGCATATTCCAACTGGTCGTCGTAAGCTTCTCGCCGGTGAGCCGGTTGATCCAATACGTTCTGAGCTGATGGCCCGGATTAGAGACAAGCATTCTAAACCGGAAAGGGTAGTTCGAAGAATGGCCCATCGTTTAGGTTATCGATTCAGGCTTCACCGTAAGGACTTACCTGGTACGCCGGACTTGGTCTTTCCGAAATCCCAAAAAGCAATATTTGTCCACGGATGTTTCTGGCATCGACATATTGGCTGCAATAGAACGACCAGTCCCAAAACACGCTCGGAATATTGGGCTGACAAATTCGAGACTAACAAACGAAGGGATAAAATAAAACAAAGGCGCTTGCGGCAGCTCGGCTGGGATGTCTTGATAATCTGGGAATGCGAGACTTTCAATATTGACAAGTTGGCGAGGCGACTGACTAGGTTCTTGTCCGATCAAGGTAGGTCTCATTGATTATGAGGTCACTTAGCGCTTAGTCCTATTTATAAAAAATTTTTCTATCGACCGCCGGCCATGAGAAATCAACAAAGATGGAGGCAGTCACAAGGGTTCAAATCCTTTGCCCCATGTACACCAATCCTATGTGAGCCTCCGCAATTACAACCGCGCGTTACTACTAGAGATTTTCCGGTTTTTTTGAGCTCTCTTGTGACGTAGTTGTGACGCGAATTTAGATAACCGCGTGAGGAAGCGATAAAGCTGCGTATAGAATCATCAAAAACCCCTGAAAATCGCTGTGGCTGCAACCTGTTGAATTGAATTTACTTGCTCTTCTCTCGTTGGTCTGATTCGTAATTAGAAGGTCGCCGGTTCAACTCCGGCAGCCGGCTCCACGTAACTAAATTTGTACAACAATCTAGCGCAATAATGAAGGCGAACATTTTTACTACATTTTACATTGCTAGTTTGTTACTGCTATAGCCAGCGGTAAGGCAGCAAAAAGATAGTAATCCTATTAGAGAGCCAATATCAGCCAACCTTTAGCGATCACTTGTTCCTGTGTCGTTGCCGGCGTCGGATCGGCGTCCGTTTTTTAAGTAGGTCAGGATGGCGGCGTTCGATGATGTAGGCTAACGATTGATATCGCATATCCAAGAGCAAGGCCGCGTGAGTCACGCGGCCGTTAACTTCGTCTAAAGCACGCTTAATAACGACACGCTCATGTTTTTCTAACTGGGCTCGAAGCCCACCGGGCTCACTCAATACAATCTCTGTTGCTTCGTCGGCGCTCAGTTCTGTTTGTACGCTGTCAACAACACGGCTCGCGACGTCGGCGAGTCTTAGCTTTATGTCCGGGCTTTGAGATTTGGCGAGCCATTCGCGTGCTTGCCGATAAGCGGCCCGTAATATCTCCGACGATAACTCCTGGATCTCCTCGAGTAAGGTGAGTGCGGCCAGTCCGGCAATATTTAACGCATTCACTTGATGCGCAGCTTCAATTGCTTGTCGAAAGATAACGTGAGCGTGGACCGTACGGCCTAACCGCGCCAAGGCTACGCCTTGCGTGATCAGAGCTTCCGCCATCGTGCAGAAATGTCCGCTTTTTTTTAAGGCAGACACTGCTCGACGCGCCATGCGTTCGGCCTCAACCAAGCGTCCTTCCGCAATCAACACCTGTGCTCGGCTTTCATCAATCTGTGCAGTGTGAGTCTTGTCTTTGAACCTGACCGTTAAACGGCGAGCCTCGTCAAAATATTTGTGCGCTTCTTTGTAGCGACCCAACTTGAACAGCAAGAAACCTACATTGTTGATAACGTCAGCCCGAAAGATCTGATTGTGCCCTAATCTGAATTGCCTTTCCGCCTCTCTATATTCATTGATGGCTCTTTGAAAGTATTCGAGCCGGTTCTCCATAGTTGCGAGATTTCGATGAATGATTGCAAGTTCGGTGTGGTAACCACCTTTGATAGTGTGATTACTAATCTTTCGAAATAGCGATTCATTTGCGTCAAGAAATTCTAAGGCTTCGCGAAACCTCCCTGCTGTCCATTCGACAGTTGTTAATTTTAGAAGTGCTCTTGCTCTGGCCGCGCCCTCAAACGTCAGCTTCTTCAATGCTTCGTCCAACCATGATCTCGCCTCGCTCAATGCGCCTTCTCGCCAATAACAGTAAGCAATCTCGGATTGAGCGATAGCGACCTTCGTCACGTCTCTGCTTGACTCGAAATAAGTCATGCTCTCAGTGATGAGGTTTTTTGCGAGCTCTTGCGCGTCGCGAATCTGATTCTTACTTCCGATCCAACTGGTCAGAATACCCACACATAACCAGACCTCAGCAGCGGCGGAGGGATCTAGCCCGGTTGTTTTTGGACGTTCGCCTACACGCTTCCATAAGGGCCGCATTGTTTCCTGCGCGCCCGCGTAATCGCCTCTGTCTTTTTGCTCTAAGGCAGTTTTGCACCTAAGCAGAGCTTCATCATTCGCATTTAGGTGCGCGGTATCCAACTGAAGTGAGGCTATCTTCACGAAAGATAAACCCTTTGTCGGTGAGTATAAGAAGTCTTACTTGCCAGCGCCGGATATTAGTCACCAGCGCGGGACGTAGTGTCAATAGCCATATATGTATTTACACTATCCTGCTTTCTAGCCAGTGGACTGGCATCCGTCAAAGGAGAAACAAACAAAATGAGACGTTTGGCATTAGCAATCGCTCTCGCATGCATACTTTCGGGCGTGGCTCGCGCTGGTGAGATCCCTACTACTGGTGCGGTAGCCCCGCCAACACCGGGCACGATCACGGTGGCTGGGGAGATTCCCACCACCGGAGGGACAGTGCCTGAAGGATCAAATACGCTATTAACGATCATCCTGACGTTTGTCAGTATCGTTCGTTAAGGCATTCAGTTTTGTTAACTAGATTCAGAAAACTGCCTTTTAGGCAGGACGGTAGAGGTGTGTTCAAATGACACCGGTTAGGATCACTCGCAAATACAAATAGACTGCCATAAATTCAATTCAATAGACTGGCATCCTCAACCTGCTTTCACAGGCAGGGCAGTATAGGTGTGCTTAGACACAAAGGACGTATTCAGTCATTGCCGCTTACAAACAGACTGGCATTTTTTCACATTCACGCTTCCTACAGGAATGTTGCGATGATGCTTGCCGGTGGATATAAACGCCTGCAAATGCAGTTAGCCTCACATTGCCCAGAGTGTGGGGCGGGGAGCGTCGTCGGGTGGACCTTGGTGAGGGGGCCAAGCGTGACGCTCCTGCTTTTCAATCAGCCAGAAAACGTATTGTCTCGGGACTGGTTTTGGAACTCGCAGCGGTTCCCGTCTTTTTACTAACCAAGCGCGTCAACTGATCTGGCTTCACGATTTCAATTCCGAGTTTGTGCAACGCTTGGAGACAAACGGCTGCAACTGGCCACCACAGCGGTAGCGGAAGTGCGCGGTAACGCTTGCCGATGCGGGACGCCAGGACCATTCCGTTTAGGTCCTCAGGGCCGCACACGTTTTCAATCCTCACTCCGTCAGGGTGTCGTTGGATTAGTTCCGCAGCGAGCCTGGCGAAGTCGTCAACGTGCATCGGAGCAAAGAGCAGATTCGCGTCGCCGAACAGTGCGGGAATGATTCGCCATCTGCGCGCAACCGTTAACATCCGATCAATGCCCTCGCTGCCTTCACCTCCATAAATTTCCGCCGGACGAATGATCAATAAACTCTTCCACTCCAACTTCAGAAGTTCCTGCTCGGCCGCGAGTTTCGACTCGCCATACGCTCCACTGCCCCGAGTAGCGCAACGCGTGCTGATGTACACGAAACGGCGACACCCATTTTCACGCACTGCCTCAGCGAGTCGCACTGTTCCTTCCAAATTAACGTTCCAGTATTGCCGTTCGTCAGATGCGTGCGTCACTCCCGCAAAGTGAATGACCAGATCAAAATACTCGCGCAATACAGCGCTTAAGTCGGAGGCGAGGTCCAAATCGATCACGCGCAACCTCGGATCGGCGATCGGAATTTCTTTTCGGTGACGGCTGCACCAAAGTTCCAGGTCGCGATTCAAAAGCAAATGACGCAGCACGCCAACTGCAAGAGGCGACGAAGCGCCGGTAACGAGGGTTCGCATCATTTATGACATACGTCGTTGCAGCCAGATGGCATACGTAATAACATCGCCGCGTGAATGAGCCCCATTTTTCACTCGTAGTCCTTTGCTACCGCAGCGGCCAAAATATTATTCCATTCGTCGAACGATTGCAGCGAACGTTGTCGCGGTGCAATTTCTCCTGGGAGCTCGTGCTCGTCGGAAACTACATCGAGGGAAGCGATGACGAAACGCCTCAAGTAGTGACAAAACTCGCCGAAGGCTCATCAAATATCCGCACCGTTATTCGGCCCAAGCAAGGAATGATGGGATGGGACATGCGCATGGGTCTCGACGCCGCTCGCGGCACGTACATCGGAGTTATCGATGGCGACGGGCAATTTCCGCCGGAGTCGATTATCGCCTGTCTTCTGAAATGTGAGCTGGAAGATCTGGATTTAACGAAAACATACCGCGTCATACGCGACGATGGTCTGTATCGACGCCTCATCTCAACGGTGTACAACGCAATCTTCAGTCTGCTTTTCGGATTCAAGGTCCGCGACATCAACTCCAAACCTAAAATCATTCGGCGCGATAAGTACGAACTGCTACACCTCGAATCGGACGATTGGTTTGCCGATGCAGAGATAATCATCCGCGCCCGTGAACTCGGGTTGAAGATTGGTGAAACACCGGTCCATTTTTCCATCAACGACAACAGAGGTTCGTTCGTAAAGCCAAAAGCGATCCTCGAGTTCACCTCAAATCTCTTGCGTTACAGGTTCTCACCCAAACAGCGTGCGAAAGCGCCTTTGGTTTCTCGCTCTGCCGAGAAGTAATACTGCTCAATTTTCGACAAAGACCAGCTTGACAAGCCTTCCCTGCTTCCCTAGAGTGAAAATCGTGAGTAGTAAAATTCGGTGTAAATATATCTACCCAGGTGTTAATAATGAAACTTGTGCGTGACATCATGAGCCTCTCTACCTTTAAACGGGATAGTAACAAAGTCATGCGGCAAATGAAGAAGACCAAAGAGCCGGTGGTTTTAACTGTCAACGGCAAAGCCGCGATTGTGATCCAGGATGCTGAGAGTTACCAGCAACTGTTAGAGCTAAAGGAGCGAGCAGAAACCGTGGCAGTGCTGCGACAGCGTCTTGCCACTCTCGATGAAAAGAAAGTGCGAACAGCCGAGAAGTTTTTCGATGAGTTCTTCGCCAGAAACAACATTTCAGCCAAAGACTGATGAAAAAATATCGTGTTGTTATGCACCCGGAGGCTGAAATAGACATTATTTCTTCGTATCGATGGGGTATAAAAAACTGGGGTGAAGAACAAGCCAATGCGTGGGTCAGTGAACTTCGAAGAACCATCTTAACCCGCTTAACTTCCCTTCCACTCAGGTGTCCTGCTGCACCCGAAAGTGACGAATTAGGACAGATCGTCCGTCAATTGATAGTTCAACGCTATTGCGTGCTTTTTACGGTAGACAAACAAACGGTCACCATACTTCACGTCCGAGGCTCATACAGCCAAACTCCGATCACGGAACGTCAGCAGCATTAACGTTGCGATCATTCGGGCGGGAGGCCGATGCCGCGGCGGCCGTCGAACTTGTAAGAGGCGAGTGGGCCGTTGGCGTCCACGTAATGAAAGAAGACCTGTATCCAGTAGTTTCCGCTGAAACACTCGCGCCAGTGCGGAAGCTCACGTCCCCTGTACAAGAGCATGTCTCCACGGTTAAGCGTGATTGAGCGCGGCTGTTGGTGAGACTCGAGCCAGAGAGGCCAGGGTTCCGGGGCATCGTAGCCTAAGGTGAGCGAAGCGCTGATTTCGCAGGCGTGGCGGTCCTTGTGCCTCGCAAGAACCGCACCCTTTTCATAAATTCGCAAGTAAGAGTAGGTCGGGAATAAGCTCAAGCCAGTGGCTTGTTCCATCGTTGGTTGGAGGTGGAGAAGAATACTTTCCATCAACGTGTCGCCGTAGCGATCGCGACATCCAGGCTTCTCCTCCCGCTGCCGGAAACTGTTCTCGTTCAGCATCAAGGCATAGGTGGTGTAAATATCCAGGCTGTGTTGGTCGAAGACGTTCCGCGCGACGATGTACCCGTCTCGCTCGAATGAGCTATCTCGTTGTAACTCGTACGACATAAGCTTTACTGCATTGATGAGGAGAGCGAACGCCTGTTGCCGGCGTCCGCGCCTCCAGCATAGAAGTTATGCTTCCGCCTCAGGATCTCGCGGCGACGGGCTACGCCCGCTATCAGGAAAGTCCGGTGGCGGTGAGCTGCGCGCAGCGCCGGCTGAATTCGACGGCGCGTCGCTAGTAAAACTTCAGGAAAAGCGAGAAATACAGGAACGAGAATGCTGGGACAGATTAGGGAAGATGTATTGTAATTTTATGTCAGGCGATTTCACGTTGAGACGAGCAGGAGCAAAGCGAGAGATGTCACGGGCTTGTCCCGTGGAGTCTCAGGCTTGCTGCTATTCAAGTCATTAATAACTAACCACCGACATCTGATAGCTAGCTTGATCTTCCGTTAGCTGAGACGTGAGACTCCACGGGATAGTCAGCCTGTGGCGGCTTTATCTCACGAAATAACGAAATGACGCGGCGCGCTACTTCAGGCGACATCGGTGAGCCACCCTCGACTGCTTCTTTCAAAGCTTCGGCGAGTTTGGGCCATGGTGTCTTCTTCAATAAGTACCCGCAGGCACCGGCGCACAACGCATCGAAAATCCGCTCGTTGTCGTAAACCGAGCCATCGAAGCGAGATAAGCCATCGTAGGTGCAGAACCACAGGAAGCCGTGTGGATCCGAGACGATCTTGTAAACTCTGTCGCGCGCCAGGCCATCAGCCGTGGTGTATGTTCGGATCGGAAGTTGTTCGGCTTTAGCGATGGCAAAGAGGAGCGCTACGAGCAGAGTGACAGACACAAACGTGCATCGTTTCGATCGACTCATAGCAACGTGAAAGATTAAACCTGATCTTTCCAGCACAGTGGGATCCGAAGCTTGGAATTCACGTGACTTGAAGT
>JADMIO010945818.1_pt1 | contig 20920 bp, 21 predicted proteins | sample 8958161 | NCBI WGS metagenome assembly JADMIO01 (sample SAMN16585339, study PRJNA669376) | soil metagenome | isolation source: Crop rotation soil | place: USA: Cullars Rotation, Alabama | collected 2011 | reverse complement strand
CAGCACGAGCCAGCCGCGCTCGTCGATCACGCCGATGTCACCGGTGGCGAACCAGCCGTGGCTCACCACCTGCGCGGTGAGATCGTCGCGGTCGAGGTAGCCGCGCATCAAAGCCGGTGTCAGCGTCCAGACGTGCCCGGATTCGCCGGGCACGCACAGCGCATCTCGCTCCAGTACGGCGGCTGGATCGCGCGAATTGAGCACGCTCAACACGCCGCCCCACGGTACACCGATCAGCCCGTCTTCCGGAGCGAAATCTCCAACGGTCGTCCCCGCCAGCCAGCTTCCGGTTTCGGTGATGCCGTACGCATTCATGACACGCGCCGAGCCCGCCCACGCGGCGACATCATTCCACAACGCCGCTGAGAGCGGCGCCGAGCCGACGAACACGCGCTGCAGCGATTGCTCCTGGGGAGCCTTCGCGATGCGCAGCGCGAGCCGCCACATCGCCGGTACCGACGACATGAACGTGATGCGATGTTCGTCGATGACCGAACCGACGCGCGCCAGCGTATCGGGGCGAAACGGCGGCATGATGTAGAGGTCGCAACCCGAGAGCCACGGGAAGAGCGCGTTGCAGATGAGCCCGTGTCCGAAATGCGTGGGCAGCGTGCACAGCGTGCGGGCATACGCGTCGAGTCCGAGATTGTCGCGCAGCGCCATCCAGCGCGCACGCAGCGAGCGATGCGTATGTACCACGCCCTTGGGTTGTCCCGTCGTTCCGGAGGTGAACAGGATCAGCGCATCGTCGTCGAGCGCAAAGCCGCGGGAAAGCGCGGCACCGCCGCGCTTCGGCGGTGCAATGCCCTTCGGAACTTCGATGACATGCACATTCAGCTTCGCCAGTGTGGTGGCGAGCACGTCGTCTGGTGCCGCGATCCAGGAGGAAACCTTCGGCCGGCTCCACGTCGCGAGGGTTTCGATTTCGAACGGCGTGAAGCGCGCGTCGATGGGAATGGCGCATGCGCCGAGACTCCAGATCGCGAGCAGCTCGGCAAAGAATTCATGGCAGTTGCCGAAATGAATGAACGCGCGGTCCCCGCGCGTGAGTCCGGCGGCCGCCAGAGCGCCGATGCGCGCTTCCACGCGCATGTGCAGATCGCCCGGCGCCCAGCGGCGTCCGCTCAGCGGCTCGATCAGATGACCCGGTTTGAAAGTGAGAAACATGGAAACCATGATAATAGCAAAAAAAGGGCCCGCCGTCGTCGGCGAGCCCTTGTAAATCAACGTCTTACGCGAGGCGACTCACAGATCCGGCAGCGTGTACTTCCGGCCCTTGTTCTGCTCCTGCAGATACTTCATGAGCGGGTCGAAATAACGCAGCATCGCCTGCGCCGACAGATCCGACCCGGTGGCCTCGCGTGTGAGCTGGCGCCAGTCTTTAGTGGCGCCCGGCGTGAGGATCGTCTTCAGATAATCTCCCACTTCCTTGTGACCGTAGTAATTCGTCGCGTGCGGATCCTGGTGCAGGATTTCGCGCGCGATGTGGTCGTGAATCTGAAAGAGCAGCACGTACGAGATCGCGTAGTCGTAGTACTGCCCGGCATCGTCGATGATGTGCGTCTTGGTTGCCGCGTCGCACAGATCGGAGCTGCGCTCATCCGGTGCCACGATCCCCTGGTACTTTTCGACGAGCTCCCACCACTTCGAGTTGTACTGCGCCGCGGGCAGATTCTCGGCGTAGAGCGCGTTCTCGAAGTCGGTCATGACACCCGCCGACCACGGGATGAACACGATGTAGTTGAGCGCTTCACGCAGGAGTGATTGCGTCGAATCGGTCTTGGTATCTTCGGGAAAGAGACTGATGCCCTCGAGGAACGGCTTCTGCATCGCCGCAAGGCCCATCATGCTCCCGATGCCTTCGTGGAAGGCCCGGTTGGCACCCTTGCGCAGGATGATCGGCACGTTCGGGTTCGAGTAGCTCATGTAGTAGTACACGTGGCCGAGCTCGTGGTGCGTGGTCTCGTACCAGTCCGCATTGGGCTCGATGCTCATGAGACTGCGCACGTCCTTGTCGAGATCCATGTGCCACGCCGAGGCGTGATTGTTCTTCTTCCAGTCGGCGCCGGCCGGCGGCGGATACAGGGACGAGTTCTGCCAGAACGAACCCGGCAGCGAATCGAAGCCGATGCTCACGTAGAAGCGCTCTGCCTGCTTGATCAGCCACTCCGGCTGCTTTTCCTTGAGCTTCGAATCGAGATCCATGCCCTCCACGTGCACCATCGAAGTCCAGTCCTGGCCCCAGCGATTGGGCAGCCAGTCGGCGGGAATCATGTCGGGCACTTCCTTGGCGTGATATTTCTTCGCGAGCTCGTAGCGCGCCCACGTGTGCAGCTCGCGGTAGAGCGGTCGCAGCTCCTTCATGATCTGCAGCATCTGCGCCTGCAGCTCGCCGCTCGTCATTCCGTACTCCGACACCTGGTACGAGAAGTAGTCTTTGTAACCCAGCGGCTGCACGGTGCCGTTGCGGTACTGCTGCAGGAGCGCCAGGTCATCGCGCAGATTCTTGCCCACTTCCTTGCTGGCGTCCCAGGCCGCCCGTCGCTTGTCGAGGTTGGTCTCGTCGCGCAGGATGTCGTCGATCTGGTTGGTCGTGACCGATTTTCCGTCGATCTTGTAGTCGAAGCCGTAGAGCTTCTGCACCGCCTCGGTCTCCACCTTGATGCGCTTCTTGACCAGATCTCCCGCCGAAGCCGGCTGGTTGGCCGCTTCGTAGAGGATGTAATCGAGCTGGCGGTTCAGGATGTCGGGGAACTCCGCGCGGTGCTCGAGAAACTTCTTCGTCGTTTCGATGTTCTCCATGCTGCCGGCGAATTGCGCGTAGGCTTCCTTTGCCATGCGGTCTTTGTAGGCCGTCATGGTGTCGCCCTCGACGATGTGGGTGTTGGCCGCCCACTCCGCCTTGTTCACGTCATAGCTCAGGCGCTGGAATTCCGTTGTGTACGTGGCGACGAACGCCTCCGCTTTCTTCTCGGGCTTCTGTCCGCACGATGAAAGCAGAAACGTCGCGCTGGCTGTGCACAACAGGTACGCGGCCCTGCGGGTGGATTTCATGGCTCCTCCGGGGAAAGAGATCAAGGCCCAGTGGGGTTAAACGGCCACGGAGCCCCGATGTTAGCCGATTGCAGCGTGGAGTCAAGACCGGGTGCGCTTGCTATAATCCCGCCATGACAAACACGCGAATGGTCACCAACGACAACACCGCACTGAAACCTGTCACATCGTTCACCACCGCCGAGCTCGAGTTCGATTTTTCCGGGCTCGCGATTGGTGTCGCCGAATACGCGGAAGGACCGACGGGGTGCACCGTGCTCCATTTCCCGCGTGGTGCCACCGGTGTGGCCGATGTGCGCGGGGGCGCGCCGGGAACGATCCTCACGCACCGCGAGGGCTGGGTGGACGCGATCTGTCTCGCCGGTGGATCGGTGTACGGACTCGAAGCGTCGGCCGGTGTGAACGCGGAACTGCTCGCGCGCAAGAATTACGACACCGACTGGAACAACATCGCCATCGTTTCGGGCGCGGTGATCTTCGACTTCAACCGCTTTCGCACAAACAAGGCGGTGTATCCCGACAAAGCGCTCGGCCGCGCGGCGCTCGCGGCGGCCCGCCCCGGTGTCTTTCCGCTGGGCGCGCGGGGCGCGGGCGTGTGCGCCACGGTGGGCAAATGGCTGAGCGAGCCGTACGAGCTCGAGCGCAGCGGGCAGGGTGGCGCGGTGTACGCCGAGGGAGACGTCCGGGTCGCGGCGTTTGCGGTGGTGAATGCGGTGGGATGCCTGGTGGATCGACGTGGCACCGCGGTGCGCGGGCATTTCGACGCGAAATCAAGCCGCCGTCATCGGGTGGGAGAAGTGGTGTCGATCCGTCGCGATGCCGCCCCCGAGCCGGAAGTTCCCCCGGGGAATACCACGCTCACGGTGATCGTCACCAACCAGAAGATGGAGATTCGCGAGCTCAACCAGATGGCGCGGCAGGTGCACTCGTCGATGGCGCGCGCCATCGATCCGTTCCACACCATGTACGACGGCGACGTGCTCTACGCGGTCACGACCAACGAAATCGATCCCGCTCCGCTCAAGTACAACGAGGTGAGTTACATCGCGTCCGAGCTGGCCTGGGATGCTGTGCTGAGCTGCTTCTAGTCCAGGATGGCTATTCCCAATGAATGAGCACGACGCGACGGAATTCTTTAGGAAGCTGAACGAGTCGTATAGACGGGAGCGAGCCGTCCTCCACGACACACCCTCTTGGCAGACTTTCCGTACCGAAGTTTATGCAATGCAAGCAAAAGTGTCCGGTACCCTGCCTCACGACCCGCGGTTCAATGCGATCCATTGGGCGAACGATGTCCAGCGACTCGTTGAGGAAATAGCCTTTAGTTATGCCCTTATGAGAGCGCATGCAACACTCTACAAAGAATCGGTCCCGGTTGGCGAGCTCCCGTCGCATGCTGTTTTTCACGTTGGATACTATGCCGACAACGCAATCACTCGAGTCGATTCATGTCGCGATAAGTTAGCACTCATGGTGTGGGCCTATTTCTGTCCGTTCAACCCAGACAAGAAGGAGGAAGTATTGGCCTTTGAGTCGGTTGTGGAGCGGCTATGTCACCCGGCGAAGCATGGTCTGAAAATAGCGAATCATGAAGAGTTCATTAGCGGCCTGACCAAATTGAACGGCGGGTCGTTCGCAAGAATCATTTCATATCGCCATCTGAAAATACATCGTAGAGAACCTCGAGTTGAAGTCTACGGTGTCCAACCGCATCACGATTGGCCTTACTTGGTCCCCATTGAGCGACCTGAAGAGGTTGCAGAATTCGAAAGGCGGATCCGTCAATCGAGTGTGAACTTGGACATCGCCAACCTTCGGATTGAAGGGTCGCGGGTAGACGGCGTTCTTTACGAAAGTCGCCGCCTTAAGAATAGACTGTGGGACTTGGACGAAGTTGACAGCTTGATACGGGGGTGTCTTGAGTTGTTAGCCGAATCGGCAGCGATTTGCTTTCGAAAGCTGCGGCAACTACCGCCCAATCCTGTGCCTTAACGTCGAGCAAATGGTGCCGGCATCACTTCTGATACGCTTCTAGCTTTGCGTCGACTTTGCCTTTGAGCCCGTCAACGGACCCCGAAACTCCGTTCATTGAAGCCATTGCATTGCCCCGAATGCCAATGTTGTTTTCGAGACGATCCAACATACCATTCGTATGCACGATGTTGCGATAGGTCGTCGTTAGACTCTCAAGAAAATGGCTTTCCTCATCATATTCAAAGAACTTGAATCGCGCCATCTCGACAAAGTCGGAGTTAAGCCTTTTTGTTGGGACCCCAGGGCCACGTAGTATTCCGCGTATCTCATCAATGCACGCACGAAGGTGCTCAAGTTCAGCGCGGAGGCCTAGCAGCCACGCTTTGTGGGCGGCTCGCTTGTCGACATTCACTTTTCCAGCGTCACGGCGACGCTGCATGTAGCCACCCAACTCGGTAAAAAGGAACGCCATTGCGCACCCGATTAGAACTAATACCAAGTCACGAATGTCCGAGTTATCGGGTGGTGTGTCCACGGGGACGTAATCTCCTACAGGTCGATAGGTCGGAAATGTCCGTGCTCGAATGCTTATCTGCATAGCGGTATCGTATGCAGGGAGCTCGAATACTGCCCACCAACCGCGTCGTTCGCCAAGTGCCCGTTCAGTCGCAATCCCAACTGACGCCAATTCTGCGCCAGCGTTCTTGGAGAGAGCTAGTGTTCCGTCACGCCGGGCCTCGTCTGGGCCGGTGCCTCGCCCGCGACGTGCTGGCGCTGCTTGATCATCTGGTCGGTTTGGAATCCGCCGCCGAGCGCCTGATAAAGCTGCACAAAGGCGGAGAGCTCGTTGCTCCGCGCCTGCGCCTGCAGAATCTGCGCCTGGAACAACTGCCGCTGCGCGTCCAGTACTTCGATGTATGAAGATTCTCCCGCGTCGTAGCGGATTTGCGCGAGGCGCCGGGCCGTTTCGCGTGCGGCGACTTCGCGGTCCTCGGCGGCGCGAATGAGAACGTTGCTGCGGCGCGCCACCAGCGCATCCTCGACATCGGCGAACCCCTGTTGTACCGAGCGGATGTAGTTGGCAAGCGTCTCGCGGTACTGCCCCCAGGCAAGATCCACCTGCCGCTGCGTGCGCCCGGGCGCAAATATGGTCTGGAAGACGGAGCCCGCGGCCTGCCACACGTCCGTGTGCTTGGTGATGAGCTGCGAGAGATCATCGCTCTGCCAGCCGCCGTAACCCGTCAGAGAGATGTTGGGAAGATAATTGGCGCGCGCCGCGCCGATATTGGCGTTGGCGCCGATCATCGCGAACTCCGCCGACATGACGTCGGGGCGCCGCGCGATCAACAGCGAGGGCAGTCCCACCGGAATCTGCGGCGATGCAATCGAATCGAGTCCGCTGCCGTCATTGCTCCGCGCAATCGTGCCACCGACGCGACCCACCAGCACATTGAGCGCATTCTCGATCTGCCGGACATTCCGCTCGAACACCGGCGTTGCGGCTTCCGCCGCGGCGAGCTCCGCTTCGGCCTGCGACAGATCAAGCTGGGAGATGGAGCCCGCTTCGTAACGAAGCCGCTGCAGTCGCACCGATTCGCGGCGTGAATCCAGCGTGGAACGGGACACCGCGAGTGCCCGGTCGTTGGCGAGCAGATCGAAATACGTGTTGATGACGCCCGAGATCATCGAGAGCTCGACGTTGCGACGGCCTTCTTCCGTGGAGAGCATCTGGTTGCGCGCCGCCTTGTTGGCGTTGCGCAGGCGTCCCCAGAAATCGAGCTCATAGGAAATGGTGCCCAGGAGATCGAAGAAGTTGGCGGGATTGTCGCGGCTGACCGCGGTTCCTTCCGGCAACTGCGTGCGGCTGGCGTCGCCCACGACGGCGAGCTCGGGATAGAGCGCCGATTTGGCCACACCGGCCAGCGCCCGCGCCTGCTCCACGCGCGCCGCCGCCGCCGCGAGATCCTGGTTGTTCTTCAGCGCTTCATCGACGAGCGCCGTCAGCGTGGCGTCGTTGAACGACGTCCACCAGCGGTCCGAAATGGTGGAATCCGTGGCCGCCACCGAGAACTCCTTCGGCATCGGGGGTTCGGGTCGGTGGTACTTGGGAGCAAATGAACAGGCTGAAACGAGACCGGCGCAGACGAGCGCGGGCACAACTCGGAGCGACTTCATCAAGAGGTTCCTTCCTTGTCCGCTGGGACGTCGGTCAACTATATTTGCTCCTCGCGGCGCGCGCAAGCGCGTCATCCAACCTTTTACGGAGTTTCCCATGGCACCAAAAACACGTTGCAGCTGGGCTGGAGCCTCTGACCCGTTGATGATCGCCTACCACGACGGGGAATGGGGCGTTCCCAGCCATGACGATCGCCATTTCTTCGAAATGCTCACGCTCGAAGGCGCCCAGGCGGGGCTCAACTGGCGCACGATTCTTTACAAACGGGACGGTTACCGCCGCGCATTTGACAACTTCGAGGCCCGAAAAGTTGCGCGCTACGACGCGCGCAAGGTGAAATCGCTGCTCGCGGACCCCGGCATCGTGCGCAACCGTCTCAAGGTGCAATCCACCATCGACAACGCGAAGGCATTCCTGGCGGTGCAGAAGGAATTCGGCAGCTTCGACGCGTACATCTGGACGTTTGTGGGCGGCAAACCGATCCAGAATTCGTGGCAGCGCCTGGCGCAGATTCCCGCCACAACGCGCGAGTCCGACGCCATGTCGAAAGACCTGAAGAAGCGCGGCTTCCGTTTTGTGGGCTCGACCATCTGCTACGCGTTCATGCAGGCCACCGGTCTCGTGAACGATCATGCGGTGGACTGTTTCCGCCATCGCAGGCCCGGGCGCAGGACGCGCTGACCCGCGAACGCGGCGTTCCGGTGCGCCGTGACTGCGGGGTTTTCGGTAGGACGGCCGACTTGAAGCGCAACCGCTGTGCGCCGTATACTGCACCGCGACATGAGCTACCAGATCCAGACTCGCACGGTTCCCGCGCAGGATGTAATGAGCATCCGGGTGCAGTGTCACGTCGCGGAGCTGGGCGCCATGCTCGCCGAAATTCTTCCCGAGGTGTGGCGCTACTGTCGCAAGAGCGGTATCGCACCCAGCGGCCCGCCGTTCACCCGTTACCATTCATTCGACAACGAGAAGGTGGACATCGAAGGCGGCCTGCCGGTGCCCAAGCCTCTGCCGGCGGAAGGACGCATCACGCCGGGAACACTCCCCGAAGGTGAAGTGGCGACCACGGTGCACATCGGGCCGTACGACAAGCTTCCCGATGCGCACGACGCGCTGCACGTGTGGCTGCGCGAGAACCGCCGCGATTCGGCGGGACCGCAGTGGGAAGTCTACTGGACCGATCCGGGCCTCGAGCCCGACCCCTCCAAATGGAAAACCGAGCTCATCTGGCCAATCAAGTGAGGCAGCGCGTCGAAAAGATCATGCTCCTCGGCGCGGGAGAGCTCGGAAAAGAAGTCGTCATTTCCGCCAAACGCCTGGGCAAGACGGTGATTGCCGTCGATCGCTACGCCGGCGCTCCGGCCATGCAGATGGCGGATGCGTTCGAAGTGATTCCCATGCTCGACGCCGACGCGCTCGCGCGCGTGGTCGAGAAGCACAAACCCGACATGATCGTGCCCGAGATCGAGGCCATTCGCACCGAGAAGCTGCGCGAGTTCGAGCGCGACGGCATCACGGTGATTCCCACCGCGGAGGCGGCGTTTCTCACCATGAATCGCGTGGCCATCCGCGAGGTGGCAGCGCAGGAGCTCGGCCTGCGCACCGCGAAGTACGCCTATGCAACGTCGCTGCAACAATTGCGCGCGGCGGCGCAGCACACAGGTATTCCGTGCGTGATCAAGCCCGTGATGTCGTCGTCCGGAAAAGGGCAGTCGGAAGTGCGCAGCGCCGACCAGCTCGGAGCCGCGTGGGACTACGCGGTGAGCAACAGCCGCGGCGACGAGAAGAAAGTCATCGTCGAGGAATTCATCCGCTTCCATCTCGAGATCACGCTGCTCACCATCCGGCAGTGGGACGGTCCGACGCTCTTCGTCGATCCCATCGGACACCGGCAGGAGCGCGGCGATTACATGGAGTCCTGGATGCCGGCGCCGCTCAGCGCCGCGCAGCTGCACGAGGCGCAGCGTATGGCACGCACGGTGACCGATCGCCTGGGCGGGGCCGGAATCTTCGGCGTGGAGTTTTTCATCACGCACGACGAAGTGATCTTTTCGGAATTGTCGCCGCGCCCGCATGACACCGGCATGGTGACGATGATCTCGCAGGATCTCTCCGAGTTCGACCTGCACGTGCGCGCGATCCTGGGACTCCCGATTCCCGTCATCAACTATTACGGCGCCTCGGCGTCCGCCGTGATCCTGGCGGACCGTGAATCCCCCCGCGTGGCCGGTTATGATGGCGTGGACAGGGCGCTGGCACTGCGCGACACGCAGATCCGCATTTTCGGCAAGCCCGACACCCGCAAGTACCGTCGCATGGGTGTGGCGCTCGCGCGTGCCGCCAGCACCGACGCGGCCCGCAAGCTCGCCAAACAGGCGGCCGACTGCGTCACCATCCGCTACGAATAGTTTCCTGACATGAAGTTCACCTGGATCGGCGGCCCATCGTTTCGTCTCGAGCTGGGGCCGTACATCATCATCGGCGATCCCGTGCACGTCGATGAGTTCGATCTCGATGGCATGCGCGTGCGCCGCACGCACGTGCTGCAGCCGGTTGAGACCAACGACGCCGATCTCGTGCTGGTCACGTCTGCACGCACGGACCACTGCGACGTGGATGCGATCGCCAAATGTCACACCGACCAGATTTACGGCCCGTTGGGAGTTCCCGCCGCGATTCCCGTCGTGGCCGGCGAGAGCGTGACCGTCACCAAGAAGGATGTGCCGCTGATGATCAGCCCCGTGCCCGGAGCGGACGGTGCGATGGGATTCTTCCTCAACTTGATGAACAGCGAGCGGCCGTTCAGCGCGTACATCACCGGTGACGTCCTGTACTCGGACCAGGTGCGCAGGCTGCAGATCGAGCGCGGACATTCCAACCTGCTCGTGATGTACCTGGGAGCGGAGCACAAGAACGGCGCACTGCGGAGCGCCGACGCCAAAGAAGCGATGCAGATCGTCTACCGCATGCAGCCCAACGCCATCGCGGCCGTCCACCATACCAGCTTCTCGCACTACACCGAGCCGGTGTCCGCGTTCGTGGAGAAAATCAACCTCACCATCTACGAAAACCGCCTGCGCCGGCTGCGCGAAGGCGAATCCTTCGAGAAGAACATCTGAAAGAAAAAGCCGGCGCGGGGGCTCCACGCCGGCTCGAGCATTCGATGTGCGATGATTGAATTCTACTGGCCGTTGGAGAGGCGCGTCACCGTGCCGGTGTGACCGAACCCGGTGATGATATAACCCTCGACCGTGCCGGCGCCGTCGAGTGCCGGCTCGTAGCCGGTCTGTCCTGCGCTGACCGCCGCCCCGTCAACCGGCTCGCTTTTCGCCTGGGTGAACGGATTGGTCAGATTGGTCGAGAGCGGGAGCATGTCGATGATGGTGAGTCCCGTCGTCGGGTTGACATCCGTCACGTCGGCAGGGTAAATGCCGCCGCTCTGCACGGACCAGTCCTCCGCCGCCAGCTGAACGGTATGGCTGTTCTCCTTGACGCTGGCTTCCTTGGCGTTGCTGGTCATGCGCATGAAGTTGGGAATGCCGACGGCCGCCAGGATTCCGATGATCACGACCACGATCATCAGCTCGATCAATGTGAAACCGCGTGTTGTCTTCATGATTTACCACCCCCGGGACATTCGACGCATTTGCGTGCGGTTCATTCGTCCCGTGTCGTGGGCATGTGCACACGCCGTGCCATCCGCCGGAAATAGTTCCGCGCCGCGGCGCAGCGTAGAGCGGAGTGGACGGAAGGGGCGGGGACAAGGCGTCGCGACGCCCACACGGGGGGCAGGGCAGGAAATGCAGATCAGGACAGGTTGATCGCGCTTCTCAAGTAGCGCATCAGGTCGTCCGCGACGCCGATTTCCTCCGGCGGCGCGATGCTCTTGTAGTGCGCAAGCGAATCGTACGCGGTCTGGTAGTCCTCGGAGAGCGCGGTGACCAGGCCGAGATTGAAGTACGCGCTGGCGAGATCACCGTCGACTTCGAGAGCTTTCTCGTAGTGCATGCGCGCCAGCTTCAAATCCCCGAATTCGAAATACAGATTGCCGATATTGTAGTGCGATTCGGCGTGGCGTGGATCCGCGGCGAGCGACTGAGCAAAGCACTCGAACGCGGCGTCGAGGTCGCGCTTGATGGATTTCAGGACGCCCAGGTTGCACCACGCATCGGGAACGAAGTCGCCTTCGGTGATGGCGCGGCGGTAGGCATCTTCGGCGCGCGGATCGTTGTTGTCGTCGAGCAGAATGGCCGACTCGAAGGCACCCATCTGCAGTGGAATCGGCACCACCGCGCCCATGCGGGCCACCGGCACCGCATCGGCTTCGTCGCCGGGGCGGAACAGGTTCATCTGGCCCTCGGCTTCCATGATCGAGGATTTTTCGTCCGTCGAGACATGGGAGCGTTTGAAGCCAAAACGCGAAACCGCTTCCACCGGGAAGCGGATCACGTTGGTGACGGGCTGGTCGGGCTTTTTGGCCATTGAGTTGGTCAGGCTGTCTTGCGCGTCTTCGCTTTTGTCTTTGCCTTGGCCGTGGTCTTGGTCTTCGTGCGCGACTTCTTGGTGTCTTCGCGCCCTTCTGCCTTCTCGGACGAGACCTTCTCCATCGGCTTCTTCTTCGTCTTCTCGATGCTCTGGCGCAACGCGGTCATGATGTCGACCACTTCGGTGTCTTTGGGCTCTTCGATCGCGACAATCTCCTCGCCGGCGATCTTGGCCTCCACCATCTCGCGCACTGCTTCCGCGTACTTGTTTTCGAGCTTCATTTTTGACAGCGAAGTGCTCATCGAGTCAATCAGGTTCTTCGCGAGTTTGAGCTCTTCTTTGTTGGCGCTGTGCTTTTCCACAAGCGGCACGTCGCCGATCTTGCGGATTTCCTTCGGGTAGCGAAGCTTGTAAATGACGAGGCCCTCCGCCTTGGGTGCGACGAGCACGATGTCCTCGCGGTCGCGCAGCACCAGCTTGCCCACGCCGTACTTGCCGCTGTCCCGGAGCGCGGCCGAGAGCAGCGCATAGGTCTTGCCGGCCACATCGCCGTCCGGGCCGAGATAATAAGGAGCGTCGTAGAGAGCGGGGTCGATCTCACTTTCGTCCACGAAGCCCTCGATGTCGATCACCTTGGTGCTCTTGAGCTTCAACTTGTCGAGGTCATCCTTCTCGAAGATGACGTACATGTCGGGCTCGTACTCGTAGCCCTTGACGATGTCGCTCATCTCCAGAACCTGATCGCACTTCTTGCACTTCTTGTCATAGCCCACGCGGCCGTTGTCGTCGCGGTGGATCTGGTTGAAGTGAATCGATTCCGCGGTGTCGACGGCGTTGTAGACGCGCACCGGGATGGTGACGAGTGAGAAACGAAGGTGACCTTTCCAGATGGATCGAAGGGCGGCCATGATTGGGACTCCTCTTTAGTAGTTTGCCCGGCGGCGCGAATGGCGCTCAAAAACCGGCCTGGATGCAAGCTTCGGGCAGCGTTTTCCCCTGTGTCAAGATAAGTTGGCCTGCACAAGTTGCGCCACACCATATGGCCGCGAGGGGGTATGAAGTGCCTACATCTAGGGTAACAAAATCGCGCCGGGGTTCGCACGAAAGCCCCGCATGGTGTAAAATGACGAGTGTGGCGTGCCGCCCCTTGCGAGGGTCAGGTTGGAGACGGAATCCATGGAATTGAGGACAAGATCAACGCGCGGCGTCGAAATCATCGAGCTGCACGGCAAAGTGGTGGGTGAAGGCACCGCGCGCGACCGCTTCCAGGAGCACGTCCAGCTTCAGATGTGCGAAGGGAGCCGGAAGTTCGTGGTGAGCCTGGGCGACACGCCCTGGCTCAACAGCCTCGGAATTGGAATGCTGGTGGCCGCACTGGCCAGTGTCCGCAATCGCGGCGGTGAGATGGTGCTGGCAAGCGCCACCAACCGCACCGAGGATGTGATGGAGGTCACACAACTCCACCGCGTCTTCGCCATCTTCGACACGGTATCCGAAGCGGTCGACCATCTCGCCAATCCGGCCGCGAATCTGCAGCCGGGCCGCCATCGCCGGTCGCCGCGGGAGCGCAAGCAGACGGAGAAGTCATGATCGAAGTCAAGGCGATGGAAGACGGCGGCGTCGAGATCGTTGCCATCAGCGGTCACATCGTTGGCAGTGCAAAGGCCAGCCAGGATTTCCAGGAGCTGTTCCGGTCGCTGGTCGCCGAGGGCAAGCGCAAGTACGTGATTGATCTCACGGAAACGCCCTGGACCAACAGTCTCGGTGTGGGAATGCTGATGAGCGCCTACACGAGCGTCAAGAAAAGCGGCGGGGACGTGGTTCTCGCCAACGCCACGCAGAGAATCCGCGATCTGCTCAAGGTGACACGCCTCGACCACGTTTTCTCCGTGCACGATTCGCTCGCATCGGCAATGGAGCACCTGCGCGCGTCGGATCCGTCCGAAAGCTAGCGCTACGGGCAGCGTTTCACCGACTGACCTTTGACCGGCTCCGCTTTCTCCATCTTTTTCCCATCCACACAGATTCCGGTAAACGTCACCGGCAATCCTTCCGCCGTCCTGATGTCGGGCCCGTCCTGCAGGTGATAGTGCACGTGCGGCTCGCTGGTGTTCCCGGAGTTGCCGCACTTGCCGAGCACATCGCCCGCTTTCACCTTGTCTCCCAACTTGAAGCGCAGCGTCTTCGGCTGCATGTGCGCGATCAGCGAAAACTCGCCGTTGCCATGATCGATGACGATACCGTTGCCTACCGGGTTCTTGGTGTCCGTCTCCCCGGGCTCGTTGTTGGGCAGTGAATCGCACGACCACACGACGATCCCCGCCGCGGGAGCGATGACGTCTGCGCCGAAGCAGTAATAGTCCGTGAGCTTCTTCCCGTCACCGCTGTGTGAGGTACCGTTTTTCATGATGATCAGGTCGTACGCGAAGCGTTGCGACTTCGATACGGCGTGGTAGTTCTGCTTCAGCGTGCGACCGCCCCAGAACACGTACCACTCGCCCTGGAAGGGAAGCTGGAGCGGAGTCTTGGTCACGTAATCGAGTTTGGTACTCGCGAATTCCTTCGGCTGCGGACGCACGGCGAGCCCGGCAATCTTGCCGTCGGGATCGAACGCGATCAGCAGGATGGCGGGGTCTGTCACCTTGTCGAACTCGCAGATGGCCTTACCCACACGCCGCGCTCCTGCGTCACTTCTTCGCTGAGCGTCCTGGTGATGCTGCCCACCGTGACGTGGATGGCGTCCAGTGTATTGGCGAAGCTCAGCGAGTCCTGCATCGCGGCGCGCATGTTGGCATCGAACGCGGCCCACAGCGCAGCCGGGCTGTTCTGGCTCACGTAGGGCGTGAGCTCGTGCGCTCTGGCCTTCACGGCGGTGGTATCGCTCAATGCCTGGGCGTGGGCGTTGACCGGAGCGATGAGAAACATAAGCAGAGCGACAGCGAGAAGCCGTTTCATGAAATTCCTTCGAGGTAAGAATGCACCGGCGGCAGAAACAGTAACACAACCGACCGCGAAAGCGGGCCCGCCCACCGTGTTAGGTCGTCTCTTGACGCGCGATAGGGAAGACGACATCATCATGCGACCCACGGCCGCGATCGCGCAGGCCTGCCGCCTGCAGAGAGGCTGTTATGAAGACATCTGCGATCAGTTTACTTCTCACTATTCTTGTTGCCTCAATCACCACTGTCAACGCTCAATGCCCGAGCGACCAGCACGTCGTCGTACAGATCACGGCCGGAGCAAACGATAACTTCTCCCCGCCGGAAGAACCGGCGTACCCTGATGCCGGCGTGGTCGGCTTTCTCACCGGGTATTTTGGCAATGCACTGAAAAACTTCGATAATATGGGCATCGATGCGACGGTGGCCCACACCTTCTACTGGGAGCCGACGGAGTTCTGCTCCGCCTTCGTGACCATGCACATTCGTGCCATGTATGGCGGGGGCGGCGAGTCGAACGACACGTTCAGCATGGAATTCAATCCCGGTTTCGTTCCCGGGCTCATCTCGCAATGGGCATGGGGACTCTATATCGGGGACATTATTGGCTCAGCGTGGGTAGCCGGAAGGGAAAGAACGTTGACCCTTGATCTCCTGCATCTCCCGCCGGATCCCCACAGCCGGACGAGTGTCGGCTGGGCGCTGGCAGACGGGAACCTCGACGTGATCATCGACGACGACACCGCTGTGGATTATGTCACGCTGACGTTGTGCGGGTGCGCCCCAATACCGGTTCAGCCAACAACGTGGGGACGCGTGAAAGCGCTCTATCGATAAACGCGTCAGTCGCCGAGATCCGGGCGCATGCGCACGAATACCGGTTCGCGCAGTGTTTCGTTGGGAGTCATCGAGGCGTACTGGACTTCGCACCATAGAGTCGGCTGGATCCAGACGCTTGCCGCGTCGTCGACGGGCTTCTCCTTGACGGGTCGCTTCGCCACGGGAACCTTGGAAACTTCGTCCCATACGGCGTCGAGCGTGCGGTGGTCGAAGCCGGTGCCCACTTTGCCGAGATAGTGCAGTTCGTTGCCATTGGGCCGGGCAAGATGGAGTCCACCGAACACGTCCGCGCGTCCGCCCTTTCCTTTTGTATAGCCGATGATCAGGCAGTCCATCGTATTCCGGGTTTTGATCTTGAGCCATGTATCGCTGCGGCGGCCCGGTGTGTACAGACTCCCGAGCTTTTTCGCCATGATGCCTTCGAGACCGGCTTCCTTCGCGGCTTCGAACAAGCCTTCGCCGTCATCGATGGTCTGGCTCACGCGGTACGCGGATTTCTTTCCGACCTTGATTGCATCCGCCATCCATTCGCGGCGGCGTTCGACGGGCTCATTGATCAGCGGTCGTCCGTCGAGATAGAGGCAATCGAACACATAGCAGACGGCCGGACATTTTTTTCGCGCGCGCACAGCCGCGCTCTCGCTCTTCTGGCGCATGCGGTTGATGACTTCCTTGAACATCGGCTTGCCGTCGTCGTCGAGGCACACGATCTCGCAATCGAACAACGCACTCGTGGCGCGGAATGATTCTTCCACGTTGACGAGCTCCGGAAACGCGACCGTGATATCGTTCTGGTTGCGTGAACGAATGCGCACGTTGCCTTCGTCGAGTGAGATCATGGCGCGAATGCCGTCCCACTTCACCTCGTACGTCCACTTGTCGGACTTCGGAACCTTGCTCGAGATCTCGGAGAGCATGAACTCGATGGGCTCGGTGAGATAATCGGTCTGCGGTGTGTCGACGCGCTCCAGCAGGTTGTCCTTCCCGCGTGTCGGAATGATGCGATACTCGCCGGTGATGCCGCGGCTGATCAGGCGGATGTACTTGCTGTCTTTCTTTTGTTTGGTGATTTCGTAGCGGCCGCTCGCGTACACCCACATGTCGCCGCCGCCGTATTCGCCCTTCGGAATCGACCCTTCGAAGTTGAGGTACTCGATCGGGTGATCCTCGGTCTGGATGGCGAGACGCTTGATGCCGGGGCGCGGCGGAAGTCCCTTGGGAACCGCGTACGACAGCAGTACACCGTTTTCTTCGAGGCGCAGATCGTAATGCAACCGCGACGCATGGTGCCGGTGAACGACAAAGCGGTTGCGCGTGTCTTCCACGGCGCCGCCCGCGGGCTCGGGCGTCTTCGAAAACTCGCGCTTCTGTGAATACGTCTCCAACTGCTCGGCCGTCTTGCGCTTTCGTGACGGTGCGAGCTTCTTCGAGCCCGCGCGCTGCGACGTGCGGTGCGTGTGCAGCTCGACCGCATATGCTTCCATGCCTTCCCACGCATCGCCCTGCTCCTTCACCAGCTCCGGCACGTTGCGCAGCGTGTAGTCGCGCTGACCGCCCATCTTGCCGAGCGTCTCCCACGTGATCGGCATGGAGACGGTCGCGCCTTCGAGGCCGCGCACGCTGTACGCCGACACGATGGTCTGCGACGGGCGGTTGCGAAAAATGTCGATCAGGATCTTGTTGTCGCGCTGACCCTTTGGAATCTTGAGCGTGCACGTCTTTTGGTGCGCAAGCACGAACGGTTTTGCAATCGTGCCGGCCGCTTCGAACACCGTGTCGAAATCCCACTTCGGCTCGATCGGCGCCACCAGGTGCAGCCCCTTGCGTCCCGTCGTCTTCACGAACACGTGGTAGCCGAACTTCTCGATCTCGTCTTTGAGCAGATAGCCGTGCTCGACGATGACGTCCCACGGCGTGCCATCAGGCGGATCGATGTCGAAGACGAAGTAGTCGGGGTTGTCGCGGTGTGACGCGCGGCAGTGCATCTGGTGGAGCTCGATGCACGCCATGTTGGCCAGCCACACGAGCGATGCATCCTCGGTGGCGACCACGTAGTTGATCTTCTTTTTCTCGTCGCTGATTTCGGCCGTCTCCAGCCAGTCCGGCACCCAGTCGGGAAGATTCTTCTGGAAGAACTTCTCGCCATGGATCCCGTCGGGGAAGCGAACCAGCGACAGGGGCCGGCCGCGGATGTGGTTCAGGATCGTTGGCGCAATCGACAGGTAATATTGAATGAGCTCGGCCTTGGTGACGCCATCCTCGGGCCAGAGCACCTTGTTCAGGTTGGACAGCTCCAGCTTGCGCTTGCCGACCTGGACCGCATGGGAAGTCCGCGCCATGACTGCATTATATGATATGGCTCCTCTTAAGAATTTTCCGCAGGTCCTACCCGCCCGCCGCAGATTATATTAGGTACTATCCTTGCACTCTCACGGCCGAAGCAGGGCGTCCCGGAGCCCCAAACGGCCACGTACGTCCGCAACCAGATCGTTCCCGCCAGAACGTTAAGCAACTGGCATCAGGGAGGAAGTTCATGAAGCTCAAGCACCCCGTGCTCCTGTTGGCGCTGCTCGCGCTCCCGGTCGTCATGGCCGGCGATCGCACGCAGAGCTCGCCGATGGCGACGCCGTCCGCGCACTACAACACCGACGTGCCTCGCTTCGCCGCGGGCCAGATTCTGATCCTGGATCCGAAAGGCAAGTTCGATTATGCCGCCCAGGCATCCGACATCCAGGCCGTGCTCGGCAATGCCGTGAGCCAGTCGTCGGAAGGACTTGTCGAAGAGAAGGTGACCACCCGGGGCGGTGGCTACAAGATGAACCTGCAGGGCCGCTTCCAGAATGCGATGACGATGAGCATCGACGCGAACGGAAACGTCACGTCGTCGTGCGGGCCTGCCGTCGCAGTGCCCACCAAATCGACGGGGAAGGTGAAGTAACATGCACCACCCCTTTCGAATTCTTTCCGTCGCGCTGGGCGCGCTGATGATCGCCGGGAATGCGTTGGCTGCAACCGTCGTGATTCAGAACGTCGACGGTGCCGGCGAGGGTTTCAATGATCCGACGGTCGTCGCACCGGTCGGTGGCAATCCCGGAACAACGCTGGGAGCGCAGCGGCTGAACGCGTTCACGTACGCCGCCAATCTGTGGGCCACCTGCCTGCAGAGCAACGTCACCATCCTCGTGCGCGCCAAGATGGACCCGCAGACCTGCACCGCGACGTCGGCCATTCTCGGCTCGGCCGGAACGATATCGGTGTTTCGCGATTTTGCGGGCGCGCCGCAGCCAAGCACGTGGTATTCCACGGCGCTCGCCAACTCGCTCGCCGGGAGTGATCTCGATCCCGGTGTTCCGGACATCGACGCCACCTTTAACAGCAATCTGAACGGGCAGGCGTCGTGTCTCAACGGACACAAATGGTATCTCGGCTATGATTCGTTGCCGACCGGCGGCGACATTGATTTCATCAGCGTCGTGACGCACGAAATCGGCCACGGCCTCGGCTTCCAAACGTTCGTGAACCAGGCCGGGGCGAGGTTGCTGGGCTTCAACGACCAGTACATGGTCAAGCTCGACCTGGCGGGCGGATCGCCGTCCACGTACTCGGCCATGACCGATGCGCAGCGCTCTGTCGCCAACGTCGGTGATCCCAACCTGCGCTGGATCGCCCCCAATGTGGATGCGTTCCTGCCCACGATTCCGGTAACTGGCGGCCTGAGCGGCGGACATATTCGCATGTCCGCGCCCAATCCCTACGTGCCGGGTTCGTCGGTTTCGCACTTTGCGGCCGCGGTGACGCCCAATCAGATCATGGAGCCCGCCTACACCGGGGCGAATCACAACATCTCGCTCACACTCCAGCTCTTCAAGGACGAGGGTTGGGTGCTGGCGCCGCCCACCACGGTGAACGACACCGACACCCTCACGGTGACGCAGACGTCGACGTCGTGGGATCTCAAGGTGAAGATTGCCAACACCGGCGCCGGGGTCGCCAACAGCGTGGTCGCCGTCATGTCGGGCGGGCCCGCGTGGCTTTCGTTCCCCGATCCGAACGGCGGTTATCCCAACCTCGCAGCGGGCGCGTCGTCGTTCAACACCGACACGTACACGCTCGACCTCACCAACTGGCCGGGTGGTGCGTTCCAGGTGAACCTGCAGGTCTCGTGGGTGGATGCATGCGGCAGCCACAGCCAGACCGTGGTCGTGGATCTGAAGCCGTTCGCGCCTGCAACGGGCGTCGGCAACCAACCGACTTTCGTGAGCCGGCTGGATGCGAACGTTCCCAACCCGTTCAATCCGTCCACCACGATTCATTACCAGATCGGCGAGAGCGGGCGGGCGACCCTTCGCATCTACGATGTGTCGGGCGCTCTGGTCCGCACCCTGGTGGATCGCTCGCACAATCCCGGCGACTACGACGCGCACTGGGACGGCCGCAACTCGGCGGGCAAGTCCGTGTCGTCCGGTGTGTACTTCTATCGTCTCGAGACGAACGGGTTCACGAGCACGAAGCGTATGGTGCTGTTGAAGTAGTTTTCGAGTTTCGAACGCGCACAAGAAACCGGCGGGGCAGATGTCCCGCCGGTTTTTTTGTTACACTGCCCGGCATGAACATCTACGCCGGCACCAGTGGCTACTCGTACAAGGAGTGGAAGGGGTTTTTCTATCCCGAGAAGATGAAACCGGAAGAGATGCTTTCGTTCTACGCGACGAAGCTTCCCGCGGTCGAGATCAACAACACGTTCTATCGTCTTCCCAAACGTGAGCTGATCGACCTGTGGTCCTCGCAGGTGCCGGCGGAGTTTCGCTTTGTCATCAAAGCATCGCAGAAGATCACGCACATGCGGCGCTTGAAGGGCGCGGAGGACGAAACCAACTACCTGCTCGATGTTGTTTCGTCGCTGAAGCAGAAGCTCGGCGTGGTGTTCTTCCAGCTGCCGCCAAATTTCAAGAAGGACACCGAACGACTGGGAGCGTTTCTCGACATGTTGCCGAAAAGCGTCCCCATCGCATTCGAATTCCGGCACGCGACGTGGTTCGAGGATGACGTGTACGAGATGCTCCGCGCGCACAACGTGGCACTGTGTCTCGCCGACACCGACGAGGAGCTCGAGGTTCCGCTGGTGAGCACGGCAGACTGGGGCTACCTGCGCCTGCGACGGCCGGAGTATCCGCCCGCGGAGCTCAAGAAATGGCTCGGCTGGGTGCACTCCCAGAAGTGGGGCGAAGCGTTCGTGTTCTTCAAACACGAAGACGCCGGGGCCGGCCCCAAGATGGCGATGGAGTTCCTGGCCCTGGAGAAGTAGCCCGCCCGGCTGCGGTCGACTCTATTCCGCGTTCAGCAACTGTTTCTGATACAATTGAAGGGTCGGAAAACGCCGCCGCCATGCGCATTATTGCCTCCATCGCCACCGCCACGCTGCTGATTGCGCACACCGCGCAGGCGGGTTTCC
>JADMIO012784938.1_pt1 | contig 20921 bp, 22 predicted proteins | sample 8958161 | NCBI WGS metagenome assembly JADMIO01 (sample SAMN16585339, study PRJNA669376) | soil metagenome | isolation source: Crop rotation soil | place: USA: Cullars Rotation, Alabama | collected 2011 | reverse complement strand
CTTTCCCTCAGGAGATCCTCGAGCGTGACGCTCCCGAGGTCCGGCGCCGTCTGCGCCCATCCGCGCGTGGGGCTCGCCACCAGCAGCGCCGTGCCCAGGACTCGAATCATGGTTTTCATGGTCATCTATGCGGCCATCACCTTGAGCCGTCGGAAGACGGCGTTCACGCGCGAGAGCAACACGCTGGGATCGAAGGGCTTGAGGATGTAGTCGTCGGCGCCGAGCTCGAGGACACGGCGCTCGACGCCGGGCCCCTCTTCCGACGTCAGCACGATGATCGGCAGCGTCGCCAGCGTGATGTCGCGGCGCAGCCGCGCGATCGCTTCGTACCCGTCCATCTCCGGCATGTTGAGATCGACGATCATCAGGTCGGGCCGCTCGCGCGTCCCGATGTCGACCGCCTGCCGTCCGTTGGTGGCTTCGAGCACCTCGAAGTTCTCGCGTTCGAGCAGCAGCTTGACCAGCATCCGAGTGATCGGCTCGTCGTCTGTGACGAGGACCGTCGGCCGCGTGCGCGAATGCGCGTGCGCGCCGTCGACGTCCTCGGCCAGCACGCGGTTGACCTCTTCGATCGAAGTCACGCCTTCGGCGACCAGCCGCATCGCGTGATCTCGCATGGTGGGCGTACCGGCGGCGCGCATCGCCGCGCGTATCTCGTGGGCCGTGGCGCCCCGTACGATCGCATCCCGCAGCTCGTCGGACGGCGTGAGCAGTTCGACGATCGGCACACGCCCGGAGTACCCGGTGTGGTTGCAGTGCTCGCAGCCGGGACCGGCCGACGCCGACGGCACCTGATGCTCGATGCCGCGGCGCCGCGCCTCGAACTCGTTGTGCACGTGCCTGCAGTGCGCGCAGAGCGATCGAAGGAGCCGCTGCGCGAGGACCGCGGACAGGCATTCGGCAACCTTGTACGGCTCGAGGCCGAGGTTCGTCAGCCGCGTGATCGCCGTCGCCGCGTCGACCGTGTGGAGCGACGTCAGCACCAGGTGCCCCGTATAGGCAGCCTGCCCGACGATCTGAGCGACCTCCTCGTCGCGCACTTCACCAACCATGATGACGTTCGGGTCCTGCCGGAGCATCGACTTGAGAACAGCGGGAAACGTGTTGCCGGCCCGCGTGTTCACCGGGATCTGCGTGACGCCGGGAACCGTCCGCTCGACCGGATCCTCGACGCTCACGATATTGGTGCGCCCGGTGCGCAGATGCCCGAGCGCAGCGTAGAGCGCGGTCGTCTTGCCCGAGCCGGTCGGGCCCGTGACGAGCACGAGACCGTCGGGACGCGACAGCGCGCGCTCGAATCGCGCCTGCGTTTCGCGGTCGTAGCCAAGCCGATCGAGGGTCTGCAGCGGGCTGTGACTGTCGATGACCCGCATGACCAGCTTCTCGCCGTCGAGGGTCGGCAGCGTGGACAGCCGGATGTCGATCGGACGGCCGCTCACCGTGATGCGGAACGCGCCGTCCTGCGGCTTGTGGCGGACGGCGATGTCGGCGCGCGCCATGATCTTGTAGCGGTTGCGAATGGGCTGCGACACGTTGGCCGGCAGCGTGAGCACCGGCTCGAGCACGCCACAGATCCGGTAGCGAACCAGCGTTCCCTCGCGGCCGCTCTCGATGTGCACGTCGCTCGCGCCGACGTCGACGGCGCGTTCGATCAGGTGGTTACACAGGTTGATGACGACGGACTCGGACTGCACGGGGTCGTTCGCGTCGGCGCTGCGAGTGACGCCGCGCTCGACGCGCAGCCGCTCGGCAAGCACATCGAGCTCGCGCAGCTTCGGATAGGAGCGATCCAGGGCGGCGAGCACGGTGGATCGGGTTGCCACGGCGACGCGCGAGCGGCGGCCGGACGCGAACGCCACGTCGCGCTCGGTTTCGGCGTTGAACGGCTGCGACGTCGCGTAGGTCAGCGTCCGGTTGTCGACCTGCAGCGGGACGACCTGGTGGCGGCGCGCGATGCGTTCGGGCACCAGGCGGACAGCCAACGCGCTGAAGGTGGCGGTTTCGAGATCGACGACCGTCAGGCCAGCGGCGCGGGCGAGCATCGCGTAGCTGTCCTCCTCGCGCACGAGGCCGAGCGCGACGACTGCGTCGGCCAGCTCCATCTGCTCGCGCCCGGCATGCTGCTCCGCCAGCGAGAGGTCGTGCCGGCTGATGAGCGACGCCTCGATGAGGAGCGCCGGAAACCCCGCCCGGCCGACGCCGGATGGGACCGTAACGGGGGGTGTATGGTTCACGCCCGGGGATGGGCAAGGCGGCGGCCGCCCTGCAATTCGCTGAAAATGGCCAATTTTCGGCGAGTGTGCCACGGCGGGTGTGCCAGCGGCGCCCGACGCCGCCGCCGACTGTGCCAACGGCGCGCGACGGCCGATAGTGAGAGTGTGCAGCGCCCCCAGACGGCGACGGATCACGCGTCGCGCCTTCTCGTCGTCGATGACGACCCGGCCGTGCTGGCGATTGTGGAACGATTCGCCAGTGAGCTCGGCTTCCAGGTCGTCTCGCGCAGCGGCGGACGCGAGGCGCTCGCCTGCCTCGACGCGGTCAAGCCGGATGCCGCCCTTGTCGATCTGCAGATGCCGGAAATCGGCGGGATCGACGTGCTCAGGGCAATCCGCTCGGCCCACCCGGACTGCCAGGTGATTCTCATGACCGGGAATGCGACCGTGGAGACCGCGATCGAGGCCGTCAAAGCGGGCGCGCTCGACTATCTTTCGAAGCCACTCGACTTTGCACGCCTGCGCGAGCTGCTCCTGGGGGTTCGCGACAGCCTCCACCGCCGCGAGCAATTCCTGCAGGTGGACGCCGACGTCGCGAAGCAGTTCCAGTTTCACGGGATGACCGGCCGCAGCCCCGTGATGCAGGAGCTCTTCGATTCGCTCAGGCGCCTCGCTCCGCACGCGCGCACGGTGCTCGTGACGGGCGAAACCGGGACGGGCAAAGAGCTCGTCGCCAAGGCGATCCACGCGCTGGGCCCGCGACGGTCGAAAAAATTCATCACGGTCAACTGCTCGGCCGTGGTCGAAACCCTCTTCGAAAGCGAGCTGTTCGGCCACACGCGCGGCGCGTTTACCGGCGCTACGGACACGAAAGTGGGCCTGTTCGAGCACGCCGACCGCGGCACGCTCTTCCTCGACGAAGCGGGCGAGCTGCCGCTCTCGTTGCAGGCAAAACTGCTGCGCGCGGTCGAATACGGCGACATCCAGCGCATCGGGTCGCTCGAGACCCGCAAGGCCGACGTGCACGTGATCGCGGCCACCAACCGCGACCTCCGCTCGGAAATCGCCGCCGGCCGCTTCCGATCGGACCTGTTCTACCGGTTGAGCATCATCGAGGTACCGCTGCCCGCGCTCCGTGAGCGTCGCGAGGACATTCCGTACCTCACCGCTCTGTTCGTCCACGAGTTTGCGGCGCGGATCAACCGACCCATCACGGGCGTCACGCCCGCCGCCGAGCGGCTGCTGCAGCACGCCGCATGGCCGGGGAACATCCGTGAGCTTCGGAACGTGATCGAACGAGCGTGCATCCACAGCGACGGAAGGATTCTCAGCGAGCGCGACATCTCGCGGTCGATGTCGACCGCGCCCGCACCCGGCCTTGCCGGCACATCACCGACCGCGCTGCTGCCGGAGGCGGAGGACGGCAATCTGCTCTCTACGGCGCAGCGGGAACAGATTGAACGCGTGCTGCGGCAGACCGGCGGTAACAAGGCGGCAGCTGCCAAGATGCTCGGCCTGAGCCGGCGGTCGCTATATCGCTGGCTCGACCGCCTCGAGGTCCAGCACTGAGCGCCCGCGCCCGAAAGGTGCGCGGATGCTGGCACACCCGGCTCAATACCACAGCGACACACCGCTGCTAAGTCACTGGTGTAGCCGCAGTTCTGGTTTCCAGCCGCCGGGCATCCGACTGGCTCTCCTACCATCGACCACCGCAATGTCGCGCGCGGTCGCTGGAGAGCCCCGAGATGCCTCGCACATGGTTCGCGTCCTTCGCCATTCTGTGCACGTTCACGGTTCCGGCCCTTGCGGCAGATGGTCCTTCCCCGCCCTCTCGCGGGACGGTGCTTTCCGCCCTCTACGCCAGCTTCGCGGGTCTTAACGCCCTCGACGCCGCCAGCACCCTTCATGCGCTCAAGCACGGAGCAGTTGAAGCCAATCCCCTCCTCGGTGGGATTGCGGGTCGCCCCGCCGCGCTGTGGGCCGTGAAAAGCGGCGTCACGGCGGCGTCGATCCTCGCCGCCGAACACCTGTGGAAGGAGGGACACAAGCGGAAGGCCATCGGGCTGATGATCGCGACCAATGGCGTCATGACCGCGGTGGCCGCTCACAATGCGTCCGTCCTCAGGGGGTTGAAATGAACAGCGCCGAACAGCAGCTCCTCCCGGACGTACTCGTCGTCGATGACGACCAAGGCGTGCGGACGATTCTGCGGCGGCTCCTCGAACAAGCGGGACACTCCGTGCGTGAAGCGGACAGCGCCCATGAAGCGCTGGCGCGGATCGCGGAATCGGCGCCGGCGGTGACACTCTGCGACGTCCACATGCCCGGCCCGAACGGATTGTGGCTGGCGGATCAGATCCGCGTGCAGTCGCCGACAACCGCCATCGTACTCGTGACCGGCGACGCGGAGATTCCGCCGGTCGAGAGCCTTCGACGCGCGGTGGTCGGCTACGTACTGAAGCCGCTGCAGCGCGAAGCATTGCTCCGGTCCGTCGACGACGGCAGGTTGTGGTCCGTTCGCGAGCGAAGGCAGGATCAATTCCGGAAACGCCGGGAACGGCGGCTGCTCCCTCAGGGTTGAGCGATGTCCTCGACCAGCAACGGGAAAATCCTGATTGTTGACGACGACAGGACGACAGTCGGGATGTTCAGCCGGCTGATGGTCAGTCTTGGCTACGATGTCTCCACCGCATTGAGCGGCGAAGCGGCGTTGCGGTCGATTGCCGATCGCTGTCCTGACCTGGTGATGATGGACGTGAAGATGGGCGGCATGGACGGCTTTCAGGTGTGCCGCCGTCTGAAGAGCGACCCCAGGACGCGCCTGATTCCGGTTCTGCTCGTCACCGGTCTGGGCGGCATGCCCGATCGGGTGCGCGGAATCGAGGCTGGCGCTGACGCATTTCTCACCAAGCCGCCTGTGCTCGCCGAGCTCGTGGCACGGGCGCAGTCCTTGACGCGAATGAAGCACTACCTCGACGACCTCGACTCGGCGGAGTCAGTCGTCGTCAGTCTCGCGTTGACGATCGAGGCGCGGGATCCCTGCACCCTTGGTCACTGCGAGCGGCTCGCGTCGTATGCCGTCGCGGTTGGAGAGCAGCTCGGGCTCGACGGAGTGCAGCTGTCGGCCCTGCGGCGCGGCGGCTTCCTCCACGACGTCGGCAAGATCGCGATTCCCGACGCGGTGCTGTTAAAGCCGGGTCGTCTGACCTCGTTGGAGTACGCGCTGATGCAGCAGCACACGATCATCGGCGCGAACATCTGCGCCGAGCTGCACTCGCTCCAGGATGTCGTGCCGATCGTCCGCCATCATCATGAGCGGCGTAATGGCACCGGCTATCCCGACGGGCTCGCAGGTGATGCAATCCCGTTGCTGGCGCGCATCATGGGGGTCGTCGATGCATACGACGCCCTGACGACGGCTCGCCCGTATAAAGAAGCGTTCACACCGGACGCGGCCTTCCGCGAGCTCCGAAACGAGGTGCACAAAGGATGGAGGGAAGGTGCACTTGTCGACGCTCTTCAGAACGTGGTGACTGGAATGCCGGACGTGCAGAGCGGCCACGTATCGGCCGCGTAATGGTGCACCTCTCGAACGGCTTACCCGCAACCGCCAGGAGCATCACCGCCCCGAACGGCTGCTTCGCGAATCGAATCGACATGCAGTGCTCGGTCGTCCGAACAATGCCGCTTTCGCCACCGCGATTGGCTCCAAGGCTATGGCGAGTACCTCGTCGACCGATGCCACGACGTGGAAGTGCATCCTCTTCCGCACTTCGGCGGGCACGTCGTCGAGATCGTGCTGATTGCGCAGCGGCACGATCGCGTCGCTGAGTCCGGCGGCATGCGCAGCCAGCACTTTCTGTTTGAGGCCGCCAATCGGCAGCACCCCGTCCCTACAGCGTCACTTCACCGGTCATCCCGACCGTGCTCTTCACGGGCGGGTCCGTCAACAGAGACGCAACGGCGGTCACCATGGTGATGCCGGCGCTCGGCCCATCCTTCGGGATCGCGCCGGCCGGCACATGGAGGTGCACCTCGCGCCCATCGAGTGCGTGTTCGTCGATACCCAGCTCGCGAGCGTGACTCTTCACGTACGTCAGCGCGATGCGCGCCGAGAGGCGACAGCACTGGCCATCGTTCGACTGCAGGCACCGGCCATGAGTTGTGCCTTGACGACGCCCAGTTCTCGTTCGCCGAGGAAGGAAATTACCGCTGCTCCAATCACCAAGCAGCGTGGCCGCCCCTGACTCTCGGGCAACCAGCAGGGCGGATGTTTTTTGGACCTACGCCCTGCAACTTGGGAACAAAACGACTCGCGTGACGACTTTCGGGTGGACGACCGCAGATCGTAAATCACTTCGACCTCAAGAAATTGGAGGCGCCGCCCGGATTTGAACCGGGGATCGAGGTTTTGCAGATTTCGCTAGGTTCTGTATCTTGTTGGCTGGCCTCGTCTTCTGGTATCGGGTGCTAGCCCGTTTTCCGTGGTGTTTGGGCGTTAGTGGACCCAAGTTTGGACCCAAGTTCACGTCCGACGGCTGCTACGCGATTTCGCCGACCAGTGCCAAAGCGAACGCTCGAATAAGGATCTGCGAGAGTCATCTCGCGACGGCCGCAAGCTCCGGAGACTGGTCGTGCAGCAACGCCGCGACCTGTCAAGGCGTGGCGCATCCACATGCCTGACGTCTCGAGGCCATTGCCGTGAATTCTCGACACTCTTAGTCGGGCAGGTCGGAGGCGTCCTCGCGCGGACGGTCGAGGGACCAGAGATGAAATGCCCCCATCCCGCCCGCCTGATACGACGCAATCGTCGTGCGTCCGGCACCGTCGCTCAACCACCGGCCGAACGACATGGCCGCGGCACTGGTTTCCGGATGATCAGGGTTCACGATCACGGCGTAGGTGTTCAGGAGACGCGGATCGCCCTCTGAAACGATCCGCAGCGCAAGCCTGGCGCGAGCTGCAGAAAGGTCGCGCGATCGGTCAACGTGTAACCCGCCTGCTGGTCGGCGACACGCAGCGTCGTGCCCATGCCCGCGCCGGTGGCGATCAACCGCTTCGCCTCCGGCCTGGTGCCGGCCAATTCCACAGCGCCTGTTCGCGTTCGTATGTACCGGATGCGTCGGCGCGCGAGAAGAAGGGAGCGTCGCCCGCGGCGATTCGGCGCAGGGCATCCTCGAGCGATGCAGCGTCGCGCACCTTCGACGGATCGGCCGGCGGACCGACGACGACGAGGTCGTTGTACATGATCTTTCGGTACCACCACCTGGGATGCCCGGCCAGCGCCTTCGCTTCGGCCTCGGGCGCATGGCTGATCGCCACATCCGCGTCGCCGTCGCCGAGCATGACCAGAGCGCGGCCGCTTCACGCCAGATGCACACCGAACCGCACGCCGGTGTTGTGCTGATACACCGGTAGCAGTGCGTCGAGGAGTCCAGAGTTTCCGACACTGGTCGTGGTTACGAGCACGAGCTCGACGCCACTCGTCCGCAACCACCCAGAAGACCGAGGGTTGCTGAGAGCAGCGCCAAAACAACGGTGGTAGGTCTCATCACATCCTAGTCACAGCGAACAGGCACGCCGACAGCGCTGTGATGACTCGAGCAACGCGTCCAGGAAGGCTTGCGTACCCTCCCGTCCCGTCAAGACGTATCGGTCCCGAATCCGGTTCGACCGTTAACACAAACCGAAGAAACCGACAGCAGAGGCGTTCAGCATCGATCATGTTCGCGATCGATCGCAGCGTGTCCGGTTCGGGTGCAAACTCGAAACGATACCCCGAATCGATCGTACGCCTCTTCACCCACAGCCGCGCGATACCAGGCAGCAATCCTGCCCGTGAACATCAACCCGTCCTAGCGTCTCCTGACACGGGCGATGGGCCTGTCCCCTGGATACACTGCGCGCGATTGCCCACGCCATGTCGAGGGTGGGGGCACGGCGTTTCTGGGACTCCGGCTCCGCGCCCTGGGGGGTGTTGCCCTCGAAAATTCTCATCTGGAGAACATTCGAGGGCGAAACCTCATGGTCGACATTCCCGTAGTGACGGTGTCGGGCGCGGCCCAGACCGTCAAGGAGGTACTCATGAACCGGGTTGCGGACATCTCAATAGCCGTCTGCGCGGCGATCTTCATTGCGATCTTGGGGATATCCGCCTACTGGGATCGCAGCATAGTGGCACTGCACTTCGCCGAGGCAGGTTTGTACCTAGTGGTCGCCGTACTCTGTCTTCGTCAGCGCAAGTACGGCTATGCCTTGGGTGTCGCGAGCGGAGCCTTCTGTGGATGGCAGGTACGAGAACGACTTTCGTTCGAAACGGGTTCGAGCGCGTCGCGATGCTTCTCCGTACCGGCCACGTCGATCGGTGGGATCAGTTCATCGCGGCGCCCGCGGCCCTTGCCACCGCCGGTATCGTCGCCTTCTCGGTGTGGGGGTACCTCCGTGCTCGGGGAAAAGCATCAACTGATGTAGTGCTGCTCGCTGTGGCGTTCGGAGTCGTTGCTGGGTTCTTCCTGGCAATATTTGTCGCCTTCGCCCCACAATACCTTGCGCTGTTCTCGCGAAGATAAGGCCGAGCAGGGCATCGCCCTCAAGGCGCGTGAGCCACCGGTCTTGTCAACCGCATCGTCGCGTCGAAGATCTCGTCGCACGCGGCGGCGTCGAATGTCACCACGGGTTCGAGCTACACCCCCATCAGTCGATCCTTCATCGTCTGCCAGCGGCGATACTCGTCCTCGGAGCACTGCGCACGAAGCTCGCGTTGGAGAGCTTCGGAGTTGGCGGCAAACTCCGCCGCTTCCGGGTGCCCGTCCGCGAGCCGAACTCCCAATTCGTTCTTGAGCACCTCCAGAAAGATCGCGGTGGGCTGGAGCGTCGGCACCGTCTGCTGCCACGCGTTGATCGACCCTCGACGCATGGAGAGGTAGTACGCAATCCGCGCATCGAGGTAAGCGGGGTACTGCGCGCGCAGGCAGGACTCCGCGAGGATCTCATCCACGAAATGCCGCAGCTCGAAGGCAAGCGAGACGCGATGGTGCAGAAAAGTCCACTCCTCATCAGCCACGTCGTTTGGAATTGCGTGAATCTCTCTGAGTTCGATCGCGGCCACCGCCCGATCGCGCAGCGGTCCCATCATGAACCGAAGGTGGATGCACTCGTGCAGCAGCGTCAGGGTCTGCCAGCCGGTGTCCTGGCGAGGAACCCGGCCGACAGAATGATGCGGGCGTACTCCCGGTTTCCTGGGTAACGCGGGCCGGTGAACACGAAGGCGCAGGCGACCCCCGAGGCACCCTCTCGGACATCGAAAAACGTGACCGGCCCGCATGCGCCCGGCAACGCCCCGATCTCTGCGACAAACTGATTCCAGCGTCGTGTGGTGGGGCCGACGAGATTCCCGCGGAGATTTTCAGGGCCGACAATCAGGCGCATTGGGCCGGTCTACTCTTGCTGGATGCGATCATGTTGACCGGACCACGAGATGACGTTGGCATGGCGCCCTGGCCGCAAGTCGACAACGGCCGATCGGGGTATTAGTGCGGTCCCACACCACTGCCGGTGTTGGTCAACGATTTGGGCGAACACCGCTCGGTCCGCGAGGATATCGCGTATCACGTTTACCAACTGGTTTTCGTTATCGACGTTGTAGTGCATCTGAGGCGGGGCGAATCGCACCGAGATGTTGCCGTCCCCGTGGAATCACCGACGCGCGGGCAGAAACGGCACGGGGCGTCGCGGTCGAAGATCGCACCTACCAGACTGCGCGCGCTCGGTTCACGGCAAATCGTCGAGGCCGATACCGCCCGCGGACAGTGCGCCTTCTACGTCCAATCACGCGGGGACGGCGCCGCGACACTCGAACGTGATGCCAACACGTTCGAAAAGCACGCTCTCGACGTCATCGTGCCGGTCTGGCCCTGATCCGATCTCGTGGACAGGTTAGTTGAGTTGTTCCTTCATCTTGTTCTTTAACGTTCGGAGAAGGTACTGAGGGCGCTCGTCGGCCTTCCCGTCAACATCGATGCGAGCACTTGAATGCCGGCGAGCGCCACCTCGTGAATCGGGCAACAACAGAGAATTCACTACCGATCGTCGAGAGCGCGACCTCACAGGGTGCCCCAGGAACGACGATCGTCAGTCGGTGCAGGTTGGAGTATCCCCTCGAGCACGGCCTCGTGGACGCGCGGCACCGATTCTCGCTGCCCGGCAGCGACGCGTTCAAACGCTGCCGGACTCACGTAGCCGATCGTCGAGTGCCGGCGGCGCTGGTTATAGAACACTTCGATGTAGTCGAACAACTGCATCTTCGCGTCGCCGCAGCTCTCGAAGCGATCGGCGAGCTCGGTCTTCACGGTCGAGAAGAACGCTTCCATCACTGCGTTGTCATAGCAGTCGCCCGTGCGACTCATACTGCAGGTGATCCCGTGCGCTTCCAGCACGTCCTGGTAGTCCTCGCTCGCATAGGTCGCGCCCCGGTCCGAGTGGTGCAGCAACCCGGCATGCGGACAGCGGCGCTTCAGTGCCATGCCGAGCGTTTTCAGCGTGAGATGGCGGTCGTTGACCGCGCTGACTGCCCAGCCGACCACGAACCGCGAGAACAGATCGAGGATCGCGGCCAGATACAGCTTGCCGCTCTCGCCGATCACGAACTCGGTGGTATCGCCGACCCAGCGCCGATTCGGCGCCGCAGCGGTGAACTGCCGGTCGAGCAGATTCGCCGCGACCGGCTGGTCGTGGTCGCTCATCGTCGTGCACCTGAACCGCTTGCGCCCGCGGGCTTTCAGTTTCTCTTCCTGCATCAGCCGGATCACGCGCTTGCGACTGACACGGTGCTGCTGCTCGAGCAGGTCGCGATGAATCCGCGGGCTGCCGTAGCGGCCCTTGCTCGCCGCAAACGACGCATGCACCAGCACCTTCAAGTGACGGTCGCGTGTGGCCCGCGCCGACTCGGCCCGGGTCTGCCAGGCATAGAACCCGCTGCGCGTCACCCGCAGGCAGCGGCACAACAGACTGAGCGTATGGTGCGCCTTCTCCGCCGCGATGAATCGGAACTTCACCGCCGCTCGGTCGCGAAGAAGGCTGCCGCCTTTCGGAGGATCTCTCGCTCTTCCCGCAGAATCCGATTCTCTTTCCGGAGGCGGGCGAGCTCCTCGCGCTCCGCCGTCGTCAGCCCGGTCTTGCCGTGGGTGCGATCGGCGCGGGCGCGCTTCACCCACTCGAGCAGCGCTGTTTCGGTTAGATCGAGATCGCGGGCGACACTGCCGACGCTCTTGCCCTCGTCGAGCACGAGCCGGACAGCCTGAGCCTTGAAGTCCTCATCGAATCGCCGGCGCGGCCGGCGTGGGGGCGTCTCTGCCATCGGTCTGGACATCGTATCCACCTTTCGGAAGATGTCCACGGAACCGGATCAAGCGCAGTCCGCGAGCTCGGCGAGGGATCGGCCATCCGTTCCTTGAGTGCTGCCCTTGAAACGCTTACGGCCGCGCGCCTGGAGTCCCTCTTTCCTGCAAGCTCACATCACCTTCAGAGTGCGTGACACTGGATTTCAGCAGGGACTATGGGCGGCTGATGATGCAGAAGCAGTGTTCAACGAGAGTGCCATCAGCTAACCGATGCAGGATATCCACCATCTTGTTGTGACCACCGACAAAAGACTGATACACGCCAGTCGCCTCCGTTATGGCTAGTTCGAGGGTTCCGACAAGGAACGTCCCACCATGCCCGTCGGGGACAGGTGAAAGATTGTTGGCCGTGAACAGCATAGTCAACGCGCCCCGAGGAAGGTCGTAGGCAACAGGCTTCCCCCCCATACCTGGCGCCACGTAAAAGTTGCCGATCGTGGCTTCTTCGGCTTCTTTCACAGGCCCGCTGACCGGGTAGATCTTTGTTGTGAGGTACGAACCATCACAGACGTTTACCTGGAACAGTCCAAGGTCGGGACAACGCCCCACTGGTTTATATGTGCCCTGCAGCAGGATGACGAAAGGGCTGGCGGGTGGCTCGTCCGGTTTCAGCGTTGAAAGCGCCGACTCGGGTATGGCCAGGGCGTGAGCAAGAGCTGGAAGAGAAACCAAAGTTGCTGATCCGATTCCAGCGTTTCTGAAAAAATCTCTTCTTTTCATTTTCTGCCCTCCATTGGAACGGGTTGCACCGGATGGATTGTTCCGTTCTCAACCAGAGTCTCGATCGATCTCTGTTCCGACGAGGTCATGGGCCGAAACCGGCGGACAATATATCTGCGATGACGTGACCGCACTGTGCAATAGTGCACACCGCCGCACGACGGGTACCGAATGAAAAAGGCGTGCTGGCCCCTTGCCGAAGAATTGCGTTTACTCGGTAACACGCGGTCGATCAATCACCGGCGTTCTTGGGGATCTCGGAACCACAAGCTCCAGCCCGCAAAAGCAGCGGCCACGCAGTATAGGAGCGCTCGATAAAGTTCCGACGCGCGATACTGGAGCAAGAGTCCCTGATCGACAAGGTCACGTTTCGTAAACAGCGTCCTGTCGATTTTCGGCGGCTACAAATCGCGCCGGCACGCCGAGCAGTTCGAACACCGCGAATCCCAAGGCCGACGCCTTCAGAACGAGCCACTTCTGGTCACGGATCCTGCCGACGAAGTCGACGCGCATCGCTTGGACTCTTAGTGCGTCATCGCAGATACGCGCAGCGTACCTTTCCTCAACGCGCGGCGCTTCATGAGGTAAAAAATGACCGGCGTGATGATCAACACGTGAATCGTGGACGTCACCATGCCCCCGATGATGGGAGCCGCGATCGGTTTCATGACGTCGGATCCAACGCCGGTGCTCCACATGATCGGAACGAGCGACGCCATGACCACCGTCACGGTCATCAGCTTCGGACGCAATCGCAGGACCGACCCTTCAATCGTGGCGTCCCAGATATCGCCTTCGGCAAGTGGCTCTCCGCGCCGCAGCTTCTTGTCGAGTGCCTTTCCCAGGTACACGACCATGACGACGCCGGTTTGAACGGCCACGCCGTAGAGCGCGATGTAGCCGACCCACACGGCCACCGAGAAGTTATAACCAAGTAGCCACTGCAGGATGACGCCTCCAGTCATTGCATAGACGACCGACAACATGACAATCGTCGCCTCAGACGCTGAATGGAACGTCATGTAGAGCAGCATGAAGATGATGAAGAAGACGATCGGAACCAGGACCTTCAGTCGCTCTTTGGCGCGGACCTGGAACTCGTACTGGCCGGTCCACTGCAGGGAGTATCCCGGCGGCATGTGCAGGTTGCTGCCAATCGCTGCTTTGGCCTGGTCGACGTACCCGCCGATGTCGCTCGTCACCGTGTCGACATACACGTAGCCGGCGAGTTGCGCGTCCTCGTCGCGCACCATCGCGGGACCCGTTGTCAGCTCAATGCTTGCGAGCTGGCCGAGCGGGACGTTGGCGCCTTCAGGCGTCCGGACCAGCACGCGTTGCAGGGCCGGAATCGATTCGCGGAAGTCACGCGCGTAGCGCACGTTGACCGGATAGCGTTCGCGGCGTTCGACAGTCTCGGTGACGTTTTCACCGCCAAGCGCGGACTGGATGACGTCCTGAACATCCTCGATACGAAGGCCGTACCGCGCTATGGCATCCCGATCGATGCGGATATCGGTGAAATAGCCCTGGGCGACCCGCTCGGCATAGACGCTCCGCGTGCCGGGCACCGTCTGCAGAATTCGCTCGATCTCTCGTCCCAGGCTCTCGATGACGTTGAGATCGGCGCCGAAAATCTTGATACCGACCGGCGTCTTGATGCCGGTGAGCAGCATGTCCAGTCGGTTGCGAATCGGTTGTGTCCAGACGTTCGGGAAGCCTGGAAACTGCAGCTGCGCGTCCATCTCCGCCTGCAACTTCTCGAAGGTCATCCCGGGTCGCCACTGGTCGCGTGGCTTCAACATGACCGTCGTATTGACCATGCCCATCGGCGTGTTGTCAGTAGGCGTCGTCCCGCGGCCGACCGTCCCGAACACCTGCTCGACTTCCGGAACGCGCCGGAGCAGCTTGTCCTGCACCTGCAGCACGCGCGTCGCTTCGGTGATCGACATGCCAGGCGGCGACGTCGGCATATACAGCATCGACCCCTCATAGAGCGGGGGCATGAACTCGCTTCCGAGCGCAAACACCAGCGGAATCGTCAGCGGCACCACCGCGAAGTTCACCAGCAGCGCCATCCACCTCCACCGAAGCGCAAACCGGAGGATGGGCTCGTAGAGCCACGTAAAGAATCGCGACACGGGGTTGGCCGATTCCGGCTTGAGGCGCCGTCCGCGTATGAACAGCGTCATCAGCACGGGCACGAGGGTGATCGAGAGCAGCGATGCGAGTGCCATCGCAGACGTCTTGGTGAAGGCAAGCGGCCGGAACATGCGGCCTTCCTGCGCTTCGAGCAGGAACACCGGCACGAACGAGACGATGATGATCGCCAGCGAGAAGAAGATCGCCCGCGCCACCTGCCGGGCGGCGGCGATAATCGCGCGTGGCTGCTCTTCGTACGGCACCGGTCCGCCGGCTTGACCGGCGCTCGCCGCGTCCACCGTGTGCTCGGGCTCGGAGACATGCCGATAGGCGTTCTCGACCATCACGATTGACGCATCAACGAGGACGCCGATCGCGAGCGCGAGGCCGCCGAGCGACATGATGTTCGACGTCACCCCGAGGTAGTACATGGGGATGAACGCGCCGACAACCGCGATTGGCAGCGCGAGGATCGGCACCAGGGCGGAACGCACGTGAAAGAGAAAGACAAGAATCACAAGCGAAACGACGACGGCTTCCTCGATAAGTGTCCGACGTAGCGTCGCAATCGATTCAGTGATGAGACCCGACCGGTCGTAGGTCGGGACCACCCGGACGCCCTGCGGCAGCGACGACTGCAGCTCGGTGAGCTTCACCTTGACGCGATCGATGACGCGCAGCGCGTTCTCACCGAAGCGCATCACGACGATCCCACCGACAACTTCACCTTTGCCGTCCAACTCCGCGACGCCGCGGCGGATGTCGGGACCGAGTTGCACGTCCGCGACGTCGCCGACGCGGACGGGCGTGCCGCGCGCATCGGCCCCGAGTGAAATCCGCTGGATGTCGTCGAGCGATCTCAAATACCCGCGCCCGCGCACCATGTACTCGCGCCCGGAGAACTCGAGCAGCCGGCCCTCGACCTCGTTGTTGCTGGCTCGAATCGCATCGACGACGTCCTTCACGGATTTGTCGTACGCCGCGAGCTTGTTGGGGTCGAGATTGACCTGATACTGCTTGACGAAGCCGCCGATGCTCGCGACCTCGGCAACGCCATCGACCGACGCGAGCGCGTAGCGCACGTACCAATCCTGAAGGCTGCGCAGCTCGGCGAGGTTGCGCTGCCCCGTCTCATCAACCAGCGCGTACTGGAACACCCACCCCACGCCGGTCGCATCGGGTCCAATTGTTGGATTGGTATCCGTGGGGAGCCGCGCCCGGATGCCCTGCAGGTACTCGACGACGCGGCTGCGCGCCCAATAGATGTCGGTACCGTCCTCGAAAATCACGTAGACATACGAGATGCCGAAGTCCGTGAAGCCGCGTACCGTGCGGACACGCGGCGCGGACAGCAGCGACGTGACAATCGGATAGGTGACCTGGTCCTCGATGATGTCCGGGCTGCGCCCCATCCACTCGGTGGAGACAATCACCTGTACGTCGGAGATGTCGGGAACCGCGTCAAGCGGCGTCGCGGTCATCGCCCAGATCCCCCACAGCGTGAGCACCACGGTCCCGGTGAACACCAGGAAGCGATTGCCGGCGCACCAGTCGATGATTCGCGCGATCACATGGCTCTCCTGTCCGGGCTACTGCGCGGTCACCGTCAGCTTCTTCGTCGCGAGCTCCTGCCCGCCCCTCATCGCCATCACGGTCACGTCCCATTTGCCCGCCATCATCACCTGGCCCTTTCCGCGGTAGACGCCATCGCCAGCGGGCGCGAGGTCCGCCTTCGTTCGCATCTCGGGCATCTTCATCTGCGGCATCGCGGGCATGTAGAACTCCGCCGACACCGACGCGTCATTTACCGGCTTGCCGTCCTGCATCACCATCACTTCGAACGTGTTCTCGCCTGTCTTCACGGGATCTGGATCGCTCTTGAACGTGATTTCAGGCGCAGGAGCAGAGCTGCTCGCCGCGCCGGCTGGCGTGGTGGTTGTTGTGGGAGGTGCCTGGTCCGATTTGCCGCACGCGCTTACAGCAAGACCAAGACTCACCACTGCGATGGCCAGACCACATGTCATCTTCGTCATCTCTTCCTCCTAGTCGTTATCTCGCAACCAACGCGAATTGCTGGCTTCCCGCTCGTTGACCTCCGCGGTTCACGGTGACGGTCACGTCCCACCGGCCGCCCATCATCACTTGACCGGGTCCGCGGTACAGGCCGCCGCCGACCGAGGTCAGCTTTGTCTCGTTCCGCATCGCCGGCATGTTCATCGTCGGCATCGCCGGCATGAAGAGCTGCACGGCCACATCGGCATCCGCCACCGGCTTCCCTGACGGATCGACGACCTTGACCTCGAAGGTGTTGTCGCCAGTCTTCGGGGGATCCGGTTGTGCGCGGAACGTGATGGCGAGCGGCGGGCCCGCCGGCGCTGACGGGCCGCTCTGTGATGTGGACGGGGCTTCGTAGTTCTGAACGCCGGCGCGTAACTGACTCTCGGAGTCCAGGAAAAATGTCGCGCTCGTCGCGACCTGTTCGCCCTCCTTCAACCCGTCGACGACTTCGACGTCGTCTCCAAGACGCTGGCCGACCTTCACGGGACGCGGCGTGAACATGCCGTCGCCCTGAGCGACGAAGACGAGCTGCTGCGAGCCCGAATCGAGAACCGCGTTCGCGGGAATGGTGAGGCCCGGATGCCCTGCACCGCGGAGCTCCACGTTCGCGAACATCCCCGGCTTCAGGAGCCCTTGTGGATTCGCGAATTGGAAACGAACCTTGGCTGTGCGGCTTTGCTCCTCGACGGTCGGATAGACATAAATCGCCCGGCCCGAGAATGCCCGTCCGGGATATGCGTCGAGGGTGACCTTTGCCCGATCGCCGGTGCGTACGAACGACATCTCCTGCTCGTAGACATCCGCTTCGACCCAGACCGTCGACAGATCGGCGAGCTTGTACAGTGTTTGGCCAGGCATGACGTGCATGCCACGGATAGCCGTCTTCTCCACCACGACACCGTTTGCGGGCGCCGTGAAGGTCACGGCCGTCAATGGCTCGCGGGTGCGTTCGATGGTTGCAAGCTCCGAGGCCGAGAGGTCCCACAGCGCAAGGCGCTGGCGTGCCGCCTCGACCAGCCGGTCGGCGTATTCACGGGCGTCAGGGACCTGTGATTGCTGCAATTGATCGCGATTCTTGAGCGCGAGAATGAATTCGTTCTGGGTCGCCAGGACATCGGGGCTGTAGAGCGTGAAGAGGCGATCGCCGCGGCGGACCGGCTGGCCGGTGTAATCGACGTAGAGATCCCGAATCCAGCCGTCCAGCTTGACGTTCACATCGACCTGCCGGGTCTCGTCCGCGCGAACGGCGCCAGTCGTGCGAAGCTCCGGTGCAATCGTGGTGCGCTGCACCGGTGCGGTGCGGACCCCAATGAGCTGCTGGCGTCGTGCGTCGATCGCGACGTCCCCACGCGGCGTTGCTGAAGGTGGCCCGGCAGTGGCGTTCACGTCTGATGACGCTGTCGGAGCGGCAGGCGCCGATGTCGCGCCGACGCCAACGCGGGAGGCGAGGTCTGCTCGAAAGCGGTACGCGGTCGCTGCGACCGCGCCGATGAGGAGCGCAAGCGCCAGGCCTATGAGGACGCGTCTGGCGGGCATCTACTTGTCCTCCAGAACAATCGACGGGTCGAAGGCGGAATCGTCACCGACCGTGTAGTCGAGATCGGCGCGTGCTTCTCCCATCGCCGCGAGCGCGCGAAAGTAGTCAAGACGCGTCTCGAGCAGGCCGTGCTGTTGTTCAACGAGACTGGCAATGTCGCCGCGGCCGGATTGATAGTCGACGCGCGAGGCCTCCAACAACTGCTGCGCCTGCGGAATGATCGTCGTGTCGAGCAGCGTCGCATGCGCTGCGGCGGATTGGGAACGAACATAGGCCTGCTGAACCGCCAGGCGCACCGCGTTGCGGACCGCCTGTTCGCGAGCGTCGGCTGCCACCACTTCGGCGCTCGCTTCCGCCTTTTTCGCATCGAGGCCGCCGCGCGACCACGGCGCTCCTGGCCACGTCACGCCGATCGACGCCGTCCATGCACCGACGCTCCGAGGCATCAGTTGATAGCCGCCTCCAACCATGAAGTCCGGCTTGGACTCGCGCACTGCGACCGCAAGCGCCGCCTCGGCACGTTCGACGTCAAGCCGCGCGCCTCGCACGTCGCCGTTGTGTTCAAGCGCTCGGCGCTGAAGCTCCTCGAGCGGAGGCAATGACGCGTCGATTCGGAGAGCGCCAACTTCGCCGATCGGCGCGGCCGGATCCCGATTCAACAGCGTGTTCAATTGCGCAGCGGCGAGCTGGGCCTGCGCGTCAAGGTCGATCAGGTCGGAATGTAGCTTCGAAATCTCGACCACCGCGGTGAGCGCCTCGCGTTGCGCCCCGTGACCGGCCACGTACTTTGCGGTTGTCAGATCAGCAATCTGCCGGGACAGGTCAACGCCAGCTTCGTGAACGGCGACCGCCTGCCTGGCCACGAACAACTCCGAGTACGCGCGCTTGACTTGCGCGATGACATCGCGGCCCCGCACGGCGATGTCATTCGTCGCGCGTTCAACATCCTTCTGCGTCACCGCTTCGCGCAATGCACGCTTGCCAGAGCCTGGAATGTCCTGCCGCATCGTGAACATGTACATGTTCGTGTTGAGCGGATTGAACGTATCGAGCGGCCACTGCCAGATCATGGCTTCGAGGGTCGGCGGAGCAAGCGTCCGGTCCTGCGCCGGGCGCTGACGAACAACGTCGAGCTCGCGGCGCAAGGCAATCAGCGTCGGGTTGTTGGCCAGCGCTTCCGCAATGGCCGCGTCGAGTGTCATCGGCAGCGCATCCGTCGTCTTCGTCGGCAGATGTTCCTGGTGCGGATCCAGTGGTGGGGACGTGCCCTGGGCGAGAGCAGGCGTAGACGCTGCAAGCGACATGATTACGAAATACCGAAGTGCGTTCTTCATCTGAGTCTTTAGCCTCAAAGAGATCGACATGCCGCAGAGCACACGAGTACTCGCGGATCTCAATTTCGAGGCTGAGACTAGATGCGGAAAACGGACAGAACGAGGTAGGTTGGGTGGTGAGAACCTGGTGGCGACGAGTCTGACGAACGCGCGACCACGCCGATGCTGCCGATGCCAGCCTCATCGAACATGCACGCGAGGATGGTGCTCGGTGTGAGGGTTGGCGAAGCGACCAAGAGACGAGACGCGGCGGCTAGTTGAGCGTCAATTCTCGGCGATGTCTTCTCACAGCACCGATGCTTCTGCGCCATGGCCGCGCCGCAGTCCGACGTCATGGACGCGCAGCACGCCATCTCGGGAGCCGTCATCTCGGCCTGCAGAAGGCAGGTTGCCGAGAGCGTTCCGACGAACAGCACCGCTAGAGCAGCGCCGACAGCACGTGCCCGTCGCCGCAGGATCCGGTGCATCGACTCGATTGTCCGTGCAGCGTGACAGCTTGTCAAATGATCGACTTGCAGGTGTGAACTAGCGGGAACCTGCGAAACCGATAATGATGACGCCCCCATGACGGCCACCGCGGCTCCAATCAGGTCTGTCGCGGTTGGACGCTGTCCTTCGACGATCATCAGCCACACCAGTGACGCTGCGATGTAGATGCCGCCTTACGCGGCGTACGCGCGGTCGGCGAACCGCGTATCGACCCGCGTCAGCATCGCGGCGAATCCGATCAAGCTGACAATACCGGCGACTGCGACAAGCGGTGACCGCCCTTCGCGCAGCCAACGCCAGAACGCGAAGCAGCCGGCAATTTCCAGGACGGCGGCAACGATAAACGCCAGAACGTTGCCAATCACAGCGGTCGCCCGATCGAGTCAGGGCAATCGACTCCATCTTGCACGAATGGACATCGCTTGTCGCCGTACGAGCAGAAGACACAGCAGTCGCCCATCTTCGGTTTCAGGGTAATCCCGCAGGCGGGGCAATCGTAAGAAATCACACACCGATCGACGGGCATGGTTTCCACGGTCGTTGTATCGCACACCGGACATGTCACGTTCACGCGCAAGTCAGCCATGTTCGTTGCTCCACTCCTCGCGAGCCCACAGCCGAATCATTCATGGTCGTCGCCCGGCACAGTGAGTGGGTTATCACGCGGCCGATCGAGCGGCACAGATGAAACGCCCGCAACCCGCCCGTCTTGTAAGAAGCAATGAGGTTGCGTCCACCGCCGTCCGCCAACCAACGGCCGAACGACATTGCTGTCGACGCCCTCCGCGCGACCGCGTTTGAGGTGGAGGTCCTGTAAACCTCCTCCCCTTTCAACTCACCAAATAATCAAGCGGTTTGCACACAGTGATTTACAGGACGCGACCACGTGGCCGAAGCACGATTTGTAGTCCACTGTGGTCCAACTGCGGGGCCGCCGTTTGTGCCGCTGGAGCACAAACGTTTGAATTTGAACTGGAAAATTGGAGGCGCCGCCCGGATTTGAACCGGGGATCGAGGTTTTGCAGACAGGGCC
>JADMIO011426235.1_pt1 | contig 20926 bp, 18 predicted proteins | sample 8958161 | NCBI WGS metagenome assembly JADMIO01 (sample SAMN16585339, study PRJNA669376) | soil metagenome | isolation source: Crop rotation soil | place: USA: Cullars Rotation, Alabama | collected 2011 | reverse complement strand
CCTGGATGTTCCGCCGGATCCACCGCCGCTTCGGGCTGAAGTTCTGGGCCTTCATCTCGGGCGGCGCTGCGCTCGATCCGGTAACCGAGGAATTCTGGTCGAGGCTGGGATATGCCGTGATTCAAGGATATGGACTGACGGAGACGACGTCGCTGATCAGCCTGAATCACCCATTCCGCGTGGGCAAGGGATCCATCGGCAAGGTGATGCCGGGTCGAGAAGTGATGCTGGGACCACGCGGCGAGATTCTGGTGAGGGGCAGCGGTGTAGCGTCGGGCTATTGGGGGCAGCGCGCGACCATCGGACAAGATGGATGGTATGACACCGGCGACATTGGGGAGATGGACGCCGAGGGAAACCTTTATTTCAAAGGCCGAAAAAAAGATGTGATTGTCACTCCGGCAGGAATGAATGTTTATCCCGAAGATCTAGAGGCTGCGTTGCGCCGTCAACCGGAAGTAAAGGACTGCGTGGTGGTGGCGCTCCCAAAGAAAGGCAATGCTGAAGCGTGTGCGGCGATGATCCTCCGACGTGGCGAAGAAGCGGGGTCGATCATCAAGGCTACCAATGCTGGGCTGGCTGAGTATCAGCAGATTCGCCACTGGTTTGTCTGGCCAGAGGAAGACTTTCCCCGAAGTTCAACCCAGAAGCCGCGGCGCAATGAAATCCTCGAGCGGGTTCTGCAGAGACAACTCCCGAAATCCGCAGGTCTGGGAGACCTGATTGCGCGCACTACGGGGCGTTCAACAGAAAACTTGTCCCTAGCTTCAGAGCTTGATGCAGATTTGAACCTCAGTTCACTGGATCGCGTGGAACTGATGAGCGCTCTCGAAGATCGCTACCAGGTTGACCTGAATGAGACCAAGTTCGCGGCGGTGAAGACAGTTGGCGACTTGGAGCGGATGTTAAAGGGTGAAACTCCGGGGAAAACGAAATATACATATCCCGCCTGGGTACAACGCTGGACTGTGACCTGGATTCGCGCGCTGGTCCAATATGCGGCCCTAATCCCTGCTGTTTACATTCTCGGCTTGCCGAGGATTCTGGGCAGGGAAAATTTGCAGAACGTCTCCGGTCCGGTGCTGGTGGTCTGCAACCACTTAAGCGACGAGGATGTGGGATTCGTGATTACAGCGCTACCGGCAAGATTGCGCCGAAAACTCGCGATCGCCACAGGCGGGGAAGCACTACAGGCGCTGCGAAGTCCGGAGAAATCACGAAATATCTTGCTTCGCGTTTTCGATCGAGTGGTATGGAGTCTAGGAGTGTCGCTGCTGAACCTGTTTCCGTTGCCCCGCCAGGCAGGATTTCGCGATAGCTTTGCGTATGCCGGTGAATCGGTTGACCGCGGTTACAGCATACTGGTTTTTCCCGAAGGCCGTCACAGCCAGGATGGCAGCATGTATCCATTTCGCTCCGGGGTCGGCTTGTTGGCAAACAATCTCAAGATCCCTGTGGTTCCCATGCGGATCGACGGCATCTTTGAGCTGAGGCGCGAGCACCGGCGGGTCTCCACGCCGGGCCAGATCAAGGTACACATCGGCAAGCCGGTACGCTTTGAAGCGAATGAGGATCCCGCCAAAATCGCGGCCCAGCTTCAGGAGATCGTCAGCAGCTTGGGTAGACCTGTGCTTTCGACGTAACCCTCTGGTAATCATCCCCTGGTCGGATGAAACCTAGAGAACACTGTCCGGCATCCAACGCCTTCGATATATTAGTTTCATCCCTTTGGCCAATTGATTCGGAGGAAGAAGGATAATGCGGTTTCATCTAAAGGAGTCGGTGCGAGTTGTGGTGGCATGCGGTTTGGCGACCCTGTTCGCCGTTCCGCAAGGCTTGATGGCGCAGGCGACCGAGCACATCGTCAGCCCGTCAGAAATGCAGCAACAAATGTTGGCGTCGGCGCAAGCACGGCAGCACAATCTGGAGACAGTAAAGGGTTTTCTGTCGTCTGGGCAGGCAATAAAGGCGATGAAGAGCGCTCACATCAACGCCGAACAGGTGAAGAACTCAATGGCTTCGTTGAGCGATTCCGAACTGGCGCAGATGGCCTCGCGGGCGCAGAAAGCACAAGCTGACTTCGTGGCCGGCACGCTGGATACACGAGACCTGGTACTTATCATTTTGGGCATGGTGGCGCTCATCCTGATTATTGTCGCGGTCCGTTGAGGAGTATTCATGTTTCGTTTTCTCGCCGTAGCCCTGCTGGCTACGGCGTGTTTGTCAGGAGCGGCTGCTGCCTCCGACGGCGCTGGAATATGGATCGACGTCCCTTTTGTAAAGCAGGAGAAAGACGGCTGCGGGGCGGCGAGCGTTGCCATGGTGATGCAGTTTTGGCGACAGAAACTGGGGCTGGGGGCAGACGAAGCTGCCGATGCGCTGTTCATTCAGAAAGCGTTGTATTCCAAGGAAGGCCACGGAATTTACGCATCTGCGCTGGAGAAGTATTTCCAGCGAAACGGCTATCAAACATTCGCCTTTCGTGGCGAGTGGTCCGACCTTAAGCAACACTTGGAGAAGGGGCGGCCACTCATCGTGGCGCTTAAGCCTGGTGGAAGCCCATTACACTACGTGGTGGTTACCGGGATCGATGCCGGCCATCAGGTCGTGATGGTAAACGATCCGGCGCAACGCAAGTTACTCCAACAGGACCAGTCGAGCTTCGAACGAGAATGGAATGGTGCAGGAAAATGGACTCTTCTCGCCCTGCCGCATTCCTGATCTGGTTCCTGAAATTTTGTTTTCTTTCCATCTTCGTCGCCCATTGCTGCAGCGCTCAAGCTGAATCCTCAATCGTTAGCCGGGCGAAAGACCTCTCAGCACAAGAAAAATGGCGCGACGTAGTGGAATTGGCCGAAAAGCAAAGCTCGCGGACGCCGGAGCTTGAATACCTTTATGGGATGGCGCTGGCCCGTCTAGGACGCTGGCAGGAGTCGGGCGCGGCTTTCAAACGCGGCGGGCGGCTTGCTCCGGGCGATTCTCGTTTCCCGAGAGAACTCGCTGGAGTCGAGTTCAAGCAGAAGAACTATGAGGAAGCAGGCACCCAACTACGTCGTGCCCTGGACATCGATCCAGGCGACGTCTACGCCAATGAATTTCTGGGCACTGTCTATTTCCTGCAACGCAATATCGAAGCCGCGTTGAAGTATTGGAATCGGGTCAGGAAACCTGAGATTGCCACTTTTATCCCGGAGCCACCACCTAAGACGGATGCGGCGCTTCTCGACCGTGCTTTCGCATTTTCTCCCGCCAGCGTCATGACGCTTGATCAATTCTTGAGCAGCAATGAGCGGGTGAGGAACCTGGGAATGTTTTCCAGCTTCAGCGTCAACCTGGTACCAAGGGATGACAGCAAGTTCGATGTGCTCTTCCGCAACGATGAAAGGAATGGGTTCGGGAATAGTACCCTGGAAATTCTGTTGATGATGTTGCGAGGGCTGCCGGCAGAGGAAGTCAATCCGGAATATTTCAACTGGCGTCATCGTGGAACGAATTTTGAAGGCTTCTACCGGTGGGATGGACAAAAGCGACGTTGGGCGGGAAGCATTTCGGGGTTATTGCGTGGCGACCCTAAGCGACGCTATTGGTCCGGGTTCGACATTCGAAACGAAAACTGGGATTTACGCACGGCTTTCCGGGGTCCGGCTGACCAATTGGGCAGTTTCAACCTGCACCGGCAGGCATTCGGGGCAAACTTGTTTTCCGCAGAAAGCGGACGCTGGAACTGGACAGCCGGCGCGGAATGGTCGCACCGGGACTTTCGAGGTGTGACTCCAGGCCCAGCCATTACGCCAAAGCTGTTGGCGAAAGGATCGCAGCTGAAAGAAATCACCAAGCTCAGCATAGATGTCTGGCGGTTCCCCGAAAGACGCATGGAGGTGAAGGCAGCAATCTCCGCAGAGGCCGGACGCTTGTGGTCAACGCCAGGCGAATCGTTTCTCAAGACACAAGGCATGGCAGCCTTCCATTGGTTTGCCAAGGCGGAGGGGGATGATTATGAATTCCGGGAGCGTATCCTCGTGGGACGAACAATAGGCGATGTGCCGCTGGACGAGTTGTTCATTTTGGGCGTCCTGGGGGACAACACACTGGAAATGCGCGGCCACGTGACCACGCGCCAAGGGCGGAAGGGCAGCGGCCCGATGGGCCGGAACTATTTCGTATCCAACCTTGATTTCGACAAAACTTTATTCAGCAAGTGGGGATTCACAGCCAAAATAGGTCCGTTGCTGGATATTGGAAAGATCAGCGATCCGAATGCTGCGCTCGGCTCGCACCAGTGGCTTTATGACGTTGGAGTGAAGGTTCGAGGCAGTCTTTTCGGCATGGGCGCAGTTTTCATTTATGGGAAGGACTTGAGGACAGGAAACAACGCATTCACAGTTGGTCTAGAATAACTGGGCTTCATGAAGCTCACCCTGAGGACGGTGCCAATGAAATCTTTTTGGAAATTTGCGGCGGTGGGGACGGCGACTCTGGCTTTTTCGACGATCGGTTTGGCCAAGTCAGTGAAAGTGGAAATGAAAGAGGGCCATGGCAAGAGTGTCGGCACAGCCAACATAAAATCCACGGATAATGGGGTTGAAATTGACCTCAAACTTCATAGCCTGACGCCTGGCGAACATGCCCTTCATTTTCATCAAAATGCGGTATGCGAAGGGCCGGATTTCAAGTCTGCCGGCGGCCACTTTAATCCCGAGGGAAAACATCACGGCTTGGAGAATCCTGAGGGCCACCATGCTGGAGATATGAATAATATCCTGGTGCGAGTGACCGGCAAAGCCAAGGTCAAGGTCAAGAATGCCGACGTCAACCTGGGAAGCGACAGCCATTCTCTTTTCAGTAATGGTGGAACGGCGCTGGTGATTCACGCGAAGGTCGACGATATGAAGAGCGATCCCGCAGGCAACGCCGGGGACAGGATTGCCTGCGGTGTCATCAAGGCTGAATAATGAGGAACAAAGGCTCTCGTGTCTTTTAGATAATTTTTGATTCGTCGGTGGAGGTAATCGCTGCCGTGGCGGTTTCGGGTTCCACTTCAGCTTCAACCGGCGTAAGGGGTGGGGCGGGCGGAGCTTTGGTCAGAAACTTGGTAGAGTTCAGCAGAGGCCGTCCGAGCGACGGGTTATAGCCGGACCAGGGACCGTCTAGGCCGAGTTCGCGCTCGAAGTGCGCTCGCATACTTTCCATCTTAGAATCAAGGTCATCGAGGTAGTGCAGCATCAGAGCTTCTGGGAACATTGGGAGCTTAGGAGAACCAAACTCGTATTGCCCGTGATGGCTGATGATCAGGTGTTCGAGAAGGGTCTTCATCGCGTCTGGAAAATCGGGTAGTGCCGCCAGCTTCTGCTGCAACATTTCCAGCTCGATGATCATGTGGCCCAGGAGCTGCCCACGCGTCGTGTAAGAGAACGAGCGGTTGTAGGTCAGTTCGTGAATCTTACCTATGTCATGCAGAAAAGCGCCGGTCAGGAGCAGGTCACGATTGATGTTGGGGTAGTTCTGGCACATCAGGTCGCAAGAGCGGAACAACGATACAACGTGGTCTAGCAGGCCCCCGATGTAGGCATGATGCAGGCTCTTCGCTGCCGGAGCGGAGCGATACGCTTCCGCGAGTTCCGGGTCGCTCATGAAGGCTTCAACTAGCGTTTTTAAGTGCTGGTCCTGAAAAGTGGCTACAAAGCCGGCCAGGGTCTGCCATAGCTCCCCTATATCCTTTGTGGTTTTCGGCAGATAGTCGGCGAAGTCGACCTCCGAGTCGCCGAGCCGCCGCAGCTTGTGGATGGTGATCTGGAACCGGTTCTTGTAGCGGTTGAGAAGTCCCTTGATCTTGATGAAATCTTCCTGCTCGAAGGCATCGAGTGCGTCCTCGACGTTGTCCCACATCTTGGCCTCGAGCTGTCCGCTGCGGTCGCCAAGGACCAAAGCAAGATAAGGCTCGCCGGTCTTTTTTGGTTTTACCTGCTTAGAAACGACCACGAAACTGGAAACGATAACTTTGTTTTCGTGGCGAGAGCAGTCGCAAATCAGGAAGTCTTTCATGCAGGTTGGGCTAGAAGATGAGAAATTTCTTCTTTTTCTTCAGCTCTTTTGCGGAAGCTACTTTAGAAGAGGTCTCAATCGGCTTGGTCTCGTTGGGACTGGCGGCGCTGTCCACAAAACCTTCCTTCACATCAATGTAGGCTTCTGTGCGAAGACGCTCGAGATATGCGCGCAAGGCCGGCTGCAACTTTTGCATGTACATGGCATCCTGCACTTTTCCTTCCACATCTTTGAAGGCCGGTATTCCCGCTTCCTGATGTTCGACGACATTAAGAATAACGAAACCCTGTTTGGTCGGAATCACATCGGAAACCTCTCCCGCTTTCATGGCGAAGGTTTTGTCTTCTAATACTTTCGCCAGGGTACCGCGGCGAAAATAACCCAAATCTCCGCCTTGGGCTGCGGTGGGTCCGTTGGAACTCTTTTTCGCGACCTCGTCAAACTTCGCACCCTTCCGGATTTCGCCCAATACTTCCTCGGCTTTAGCCTGGGCGGCCGCGATGGCCTGCGGATCTTCCGGGTTGGAGCCTTGCGGCGCAATCAAAATTTCGCTGAGCCGGATTTGCTCCGGTTGCCGCAGTTCCTCCTTGTGTTCCTCATAGAACTTCATTTCATCTTCTTTCGAAATCGCCATGTGCGAGCTGACTTCGTGCTGGATCACCTGCTGGGTGATGATCTGGTCTTTCATATTCTGTTTGAAGTCTTCGAAAGAAACTCCCTGGGCCTCGGCAGCCTTTTCCAATTCCTCCATGCTGCCCAGCTTCATCTGTTTGCGCATTTCATCCATGCGCTTGATCACTTCCGTTTCGGCGGTGATCCCCATGTCCTTGCCCTTCTGAAGCAGGAGTTGACGATCAATCAGATCGCGCAGCACATCTTTCTCGCGATCGGCAAAGGCCTTGTCCACATTGGCAACGCCTTGCTGCTGGAGTTCCTGCCTCAATTGCTCACGGCTGCGGGCGTATTCGCTGCGGGTAATGATCTGGTCGTTAACTCGAACCGCAATCTGCTCAATCACGGTGTCGGCACCGACCGCCGACGAACTCAAAAAGCAACATGTGAGGAAGGGAACAAGTAGTTTTGGCATTGAAAATCCTGAGGCTGATGACAGCCGTGGTCACGTAGACCAACTTAAGTTGATTGTAAACCTAGGGATAGGGTCTGATCTACCGCTAACAGGAAGGCATAACTCCCCGGCCGTTGCGTGCCCGAAAGAGGGAAAGCGCGGTTACATCATTGTGAGTGGGAGGAGTTTTCATGAATTGTTTTACCTGATCAATGACACCGATACAAATCTCTTTGGCGGATTCGGCCGAAGATTCCTGAAATGCTTTTTTGACTCGCTCCATCCCAAATTCTTCGCCTTTGGACTTCCCTTCCAGGACTCCGCGCGAAACCAACAGCATGGCCGCACCAGGTTGCAGCGCCGCCATGGCAGCATCGGAGGCGGCGTGGGAGAACAACCCGAGCGGTAGCCCGGTGGCCGGCAGTTCTGTGATTCCGGTCTGGTCGCGGAGCAAAGCCGGAGTATGTCCGGCGTTCACGTAGCAGACGATTCCCAGGTCTTCGTTGTAGCAGGCGGCAAATGCTGGACAGGGGTGAACACCTTTCGCTTCCTTCAATATGGTGCGATTCAGCTGCAATCCCAACTCGACCATGGCCTCGGTTTCGTTGATGCCATCTTGGGAGAGCAGTTCACTGGCAACCGTGCGGAAAGTGGCCTGCGTGGCGGTGATGATGGCCCGGCTATCATCCACCCGGCCGGCTACATCTAATAAACCAAAAACCACGCGACATGGACTGACGCGGAGAAAATCGTAGAAATCACCCCCCATGCGCTGACCGTAGTAAACAGCGGCAAGTTCAGCATCCTTCAACTCGGGAACCTGTGCCTGCACGGGGGTTGGGAGTGGACCAGAACGTTCGGAATTTGAGAAGAAGCCCACGGCTTTGGTTGCGAAAGAGGCTAGCATAGAAGGTCCTTACCTCGCACCATCGGCGCGTTAAATTCCGTAACGACGGGCCAGATACTTACCTACTTCGACACCCAGCTGGCCGTAGTCCGTATGAATTGTTCCACGCAAGGCGGCCTCCGTGGAGCTTCCCTGTGAAAGCCGCTCTAAAACGCGGCGAAGATCGCTCATCCCATAGATCTCGCTTATGTATTGCACCGCGGCCAGCGATTGATCATAAGCCAGAGTCGCCTCCATACCGGAGAAGCGCATGAAACTGCCTTCCAAAGCATTGAAGGGGATTTCGTGCTGGCCGGCGAAAAGCTGAGCCAGTCTACGCCCGTTGGAAGAGATGGAACGGGGCTCCACAGCCTGCGCGATGCCTTCATGAAGCCACTGCGGGCAGCGTCCTCCGGACAAATAATTAATAAAGGAATGCGCCAGTTCGTGCTTCAACACTCGCGCCAGCTCAGGAGTCACGGAATTCAGCCCCTCGATCGGGATCCGCAACTTGCCATCGTTTACCGCGCCGCTCCAGGCTGGCGCCTGGGTCACGTCGAAGAACGCCTGGCCCGTATAAAGTGTGACGGGAATGCTATATCGCGGAGCTACCCCCAGTTGCCGGACCAGGTCGTCATAGGAGGACTCAAGCGTCGAGATGAGTTCCCGGCGAAAAGATTCAGAGGTTTGTCCACCTTCATAACGCAGGGTGAAGTGGCTACTTTCCCGCTGCGAGAAGTCAGATTCCGTGGCGGCGTCACGCTCCGCCCTGGCGAGATATTGTTGCAGTGCATTGTCCGGGCGCAGCGTAAGTGACCGCTTCCAACTGCGAACCGCATCTCGGCTGCGATCGGCGGCAAATTGCGCGTAACCGAGGACGGCCAGCGAGTCCGGAGAATCCGGTGCCAAACGCACGGACCGTTCGGCATACCCCACCGCTTCCTTTGCGTTACCAGTACGGACCAGTAGCGCCGCATAATAGTTGAGCAGGCTGGGATTGGCGGGCTCGGCCCGCAAAGCTGCCTCGAGATATGTCTTGGACTTCGAGAAATTCCCGTGGTCAAATTCGAATTTTCCGGCGGTGAAATAGGCGGCAGCTGAAAGCCGGGAATCTTCCTGGCGGCTGATCGCCTCCAGCGCGTCCCCATCGACGCGCCCGTCCTTAATGATGCGATCGGTGATCTCGGCGACCGCAAAGTCGACCGAGGGTGAGAATACGGGAACGTCGGTGGCGGCCTTTGCGCTTTGTGCTGAAGACTGGGGACGAATGCCGCCAGCTTCAATATGGTCGACCGAAGCCTTTGGAATGCCGTAGGAATCGTCGCCCAGGTTGTACTCAATCCGATTGCCGTTTTCCTGAACGTGATCAGCCCAAATGGTGCGTCCGTTCTTCAGATGGATCGTCTCCGCCCGGGCGGAAAGCCCACCCGCGAGGGACACGCATAAAAGGGTGACAAAGGAGCGCACTAGGGCGCATTCTAGCAATTGCGTCTGAGCACCTTAAGTGACCAAGGTAATCCAGCTTCTTCGGTCCTTCGCATTCACGCTCGCGTTTGGCTCAATGGCCATTGGCGCGGCGGGTCAGGAGAATGCGCCCAACCAGGACCGGTCCCACAAGCCAGCGGAAGCCCTCTACCTTCAACTCCGAAGCGTCGGGCTCGATCCGCGACATGTCTATCACGTTCGGGGTGTTGCTATTGAGCGGGCCTCGATTCATATTTCCCTGGAGGATGGGACCCTGGCGTTTACTAAGGATGTAGAAGGCAAAGTGACAGGGGCATTTTTTGAAGGTGATGGGGAAATTCTGCTCTCGCCGCCCAATATGGTGGAGCGGACTTCGATGGCTTTGTTCACCGGTGCCGCGATTCTGGAAGAGCGGTTTTCCTCCGGCTATTTTCGTTTCAATGACGACACGTTCGATGAGCTGAGGCCTTCCTTCCGTCCAGCGGAAAACCCGGAAGGGTTCATTTCCGAGTGGAACCAAACCGCGCAAAACCTCGCCGCCGTGGACGCGCTCCGTCTGCTCATAACTTTCAGCAAGACGTTACCGGTCACCGATGAAGACGGCCGGGCGGGCGAACCTCTCCATCAAGAGCGGATGTGGCACGCCCGATTGCAGGGGAACACCTACGGGCCTTTCGACGTTTACTACGATTCCGACGCTGTCGAACAAGTATGGGCCGGACAGGCAAACTTAGCGGAAGACGGATATTTCTATGATATGTGGACCTCCTTTTCGCTCGGACCTAGCGATAGGGGCGCAAATGGGATCGACTCATCCTCAGATCCTGCAATAGTCGATGCCATCAGCATCCCAAGCTACAAGATCAAATCCGAAATCAGATTGCCCGCCACTTTAAATGCTGAGGCGTGGTTAGAAATGGACGTTCGCAAGGGGGGCCAGCGGACTGCACTGTTCGAGCTGTCGCGGTTTCTCGAACTAAAGAGAGTCGAAGCAAACGGAAAGCCGATCGAGTTTATCCACAACCAAGCCATCGAAGGAACCGACCTGGCGAAGCGTGGAAATGACTTGGTAGCCGCGGTATTTCCCCGAATTCTCCGGGCCGGTGAGCGGGTGGAGATTCATTTTGTTTACGGTGGCGACGTACTCTCGGAGGCCGGCGGCGGCCTGCTCTATGTAGGGGCGCGCGGCACCTGGTTTCCCAACCGTCGCTTGGCGATGTCCAGCTATGACATGGAGTTTCGCTATCCCGCAGGCTGGACATTAGTCGCCACCGGAAAGCGGGTAAAGGAAGGGGTCCCTACTGATGCGGCGATTGGCGAGCAGGTATCGCGGTGGGTCTCGGAACGCCCCATTCCGTTTGCGGGCTTCAACCTTGGGAAATACAAAAGTGTGGCGGCGCGTGCGGGACAGACCGTGGTCGAGGCCTACGCATCCTCTGGAGTGGAGGAAGTTTTCCCCCAAAGCACGACGGAGATTTCATCCCCGCCAGCCAACCTCCCCCCTGGATTGCGTCTGCATGATCAGACGGTGCGAATCCCGGTTCCTCCCCCTTCACCAGTGCGAAACGCGCAGGCAGTGGCGGAAGTCTCTGCACAGGCCATCAATTTCTTCAGCCGACTCTACGGCCCATTTCCTTATGGGTCACTCTCTCTGACGCAGCAGCCTGGAGCTGTGAACCAGGGGTGGCCTAGCCTGATATTTCTTTCCAGCTTTTCCTTTCTCAGCGAGGCCGACCGGCAGAAACTGCGAGTAACACCAGGATCGCTTCGTGAGGCTTCGGCAATCATCGCCCATGAGACAGCTCACCAGTGGTGGGGGGACCTCGTGACCTGGGCCACTTACCGCGACCAATGGATTTCAGAAGCCCTGGCTGACTACAGCGCGTTAATGTTTCTGGAGTCGACGGATCCGCGTAAGTTTCGTTCCGCCCTGCACGACTATCGCAAAGATCTGCTGGAGAAAAATACGCATGGCAGACTGCAAATGGAGGCCGGGCCAGTCACCTTGGGTATCCGGCTGGTTTCATCAAAATTCCCGGACGGATACACAACCAGCAGTTACGAGCGCGGCGCATGGCTTCTCCATATGCTTCGGACCATGATGCGAGACGGAGAAGTGCTCTCCCGGGCCAAGAAAGGTGGGACGGGTTCCCTGAATGGCCTTCTGGACGAGCCGTTCGTGCGCGCCTTACGAAACGCACGCCAGAAGTTCGAGGGCAAACCCATTTCGACTGCGGAGTTGTTGAAAGTATTCGAAGCTGAACTGACTCCCGCAATGTGGCATGAGGGAAAGAAGTCTCTCGACTGGTTTTTTGAGGGTTGGATTCAAGGCACGAGCATCCCTGACCTTTCGTTAGAAAACGTTAAATATGCGCCGAAGGGAGGTGGAGTGCAGGTGACCGGTAAGATCGTACAAAAGGACGCGCCCAAAGGATTGGTCACATCGGTCCCGGTATATGCAAACTTCAAAGGCAAGAATGTGTTGCTCGGCAGAGTGTTCACGGAAGATGAGGAAACACCCTTTTCGCTAAGCGCTCCGCTGGGTACAAAAAAACTAGCCTTAGATCCGGACGCCACGGTGCTGTCTCGGGAACGCTAGCCGTTCCCTTCCAGGAAGTTTTTCAAGAACTTGCCTGCGGCGAAGTCCGGGAACTTCCTAACTCCTTTGAAATAGATACGTACTCTCGGATTGCATCCTGGTGGCTTAAATGCACTCCAGAAGCCATGGAAAGAACCGGAGAGTGCGCAACCGGCCACTGTATTCAGGGGAATGCGATGGCGAGAGCCGTAAACATCCTCCTGGTGGAGGACGAACGTTTTGTACGCGAGGTCGCAGCCGAGATATTGCAGGAAGTCGGTTACAACGTGCTGAAGGCTAGAAGCGCCGGGGATGCCATCAAGGTGTTTCACCGAAGCGGTGAGGCTGTCGATCTTCTTATCACTGATGTTGTGCTGCCGGGCAAAACCGGCTGTGGTCTAAGCGAAGAACTCGAACTGGAGTGTCCCGATCTGAGGACTATCTTCATCTCCGGCTATCCCGAGCAGGTGGTGAACCTGGAAAGCCGGTCACCGCGTATCTATTACCTTGCCAAGCCTTTTTCCGTCAACTCACTCACCGAAAAGGTGCGCGAAGCTTTGGCCGCCAAGCCCAAAGCGGAGCAGACACTCGAGAGGGCCCTGCGATAGGAAGCGTCTATCCACCTGCGCCTGTGCGGCGTTTGTAGTTGGTAACCTGCATGATCTGCTCCGGCACTTGTTGTAATGGAACGACTCGCTGCACGACACCCATCTCGGCACAAGACCGCGGCATTCCATAGACAGTACAACTGGCCTCATCCTGTCCCACCGTCACCCCGCCCTCTTTCTGAATGGCGGCCATGCCCTTGGCGCCATCGGCTCCCATCCCGGTCAGGATCACTCCCATGCAAAGCGACCGAAAGGTTTCGGCTGCGGATAGCATCATCACGTCAACCGAGGGCATGTGCAGGGAGTTTTCCGGGGTCAATCCCAGCCGAATGGTCGCTTTCGCGTTTGCCTTTCGAACGATCGTCAAATGCTGCCCTGCGGGTGCGATATAGACTGTGCCAGCGTCGAGCGAATCGTTCTGTTCAGCTTCGCGGATATGGATCTTGCACAGCGCGTTCAACCGGCGGGCAAAAGGCGCCGTGAAGCCTTTGGGCATGTGTTGCACGATGACAACTGGCGCTGACAAATCCGCTGGCAACATGGGAAGGATTTCTTGCAGGGCTTTAGGACCACCGGTGGAAGTACCGAGAGCCACCATGGTTGCTGGGACATGATGTGCACTTCGTGCAGAGGCAGCAATTTTTGTTGACGCTGCAGGGGTCTTCGGCGCCATGCGACGACGCTTCCCGCTCTCGGCTGCGGCCTTGACTTTGGCAATGAGGTCTTCCTGAATCTTGACGATGTCGAGGGACACGAACGAACTTTGCTTGGGCAGGTAGTCAAACGCTCCCAAGTCAAGTGCTTCCAAGGTTGTTTCCGCACCCTCTTGGGTGAGAGAGCTCACCATAATCACCGGGAGAGGAATCTCTTTCATGATGCGCTTGAGAGTTTCGAGACCGTTAAGACCCGGCATCTCGACGTCAAGGGTCACCACGTCCGGCTTTAAGGCAATGATTTTGTCGAGAGCCTCCTGTCCGCTTTGCGCGCTGCCACAAAGCTTCAGCGCGGGATCAGATTCGATCATCCTTCCCAGGGCCGTACGCATAAAGGCACTGTCATCCGCGACCAATACCTTGATTTTTCCCGAATTATCATTTTCCGGGCTCATGCGGGGCGGTACATCAGGGCCACCAGACGCGTAACTTCTTCGAGGTAACCCTCCAATTCAAAGGTAAAGCGGGCCCAATCAAAGGTATTCAACGAAGGGCACTCTTTGAGCAAGGTATCGAATCCCGGTTCTTCTACAAAGTCGACCTGCCGATCTTCAATCGATCCATGGCCGATTCCACCCATTCGACACAGCAGGTCGCTGAGCGCGACCACGGCAACCAGGTCGCGATGGACCGTTGCGTTGGCAGGATCGTGATGGGCACGGATCACTTCTGTAATATCGGCAGGCATATGCCACTTGTCGGCAACGAGCTTGCCTGTATCCGTGTGACTCATCCCAAATGTGCGAATCTCCGCTCATGCAGCGGGATGCGTTCTTCTTTCGCGAGGTCGAGGGCTTTTTTAAATTCTTCGGGAATCATCCAGAGGTGAACGACGACCCCGATGTCGTGCAACAGGCCTCCGAGATAGGCCTTGCCGGGATCGCTGAAACCAATTTTTCTGGCGAACTGCCGGCACACCAACGCACAGCCAAGGGAGTGCTCCCAGAAAACCACGGGATCAATACCGCTACGTTCCTTGGGCAGAAGAGTGAGCACGGAGCAGGAGGTAGCAATGTCGCGCATTCTCTGCAAACCCAAGGCGATGACCGCTTCGCGAATACCCTCAACCGGCTGCCAGCGTCCAAACAACGGTGAATTGGCCAAGTGAAGGCATTGCGCCACCAATGACTTGTCCTGCGAAATGAGATTTACCACTTGTTGAACTTCGAGCTTGTCCAACGGCTGTTCCATATAGCGCAACAGCGGCATAAGGCTGACAGGAAGAGTGGGCATCTTGTCGAGATTTTCCAGCCTCTTCCTGACGATGTCTCTGGTTTGTTCGGGAGCGGTAGCTGGTCCAGTCATAAGTACCTCAGCGGCCCACTTGCCGCTTTTCAGCTTTTACATAGGCGGTGGTCGAAGGCAGGTGCACAAGGCGGAAGTCGTCACTGATGCCATAGAGAGATTCTGAATGCCCAAGGAACAAATATCCGTGTGGCATCAGGTTGTTATAGAAATGCTGTATGACGCGCTTCTTGGAGGCGGCGTCGAAATAGATCAGGACGTTGTATCAAAAGAAAGATTCCAGACATGCTCAATGATCATGGCGCGGGTGATGCGCCGTCCCGCATTGCGCATCAGATATTCCAACAACGAGAATTCCTTTGAGGTGAGTTCGATCCGTCTTCCCGCCCGCTCCACCCGCCGTTCCACCCGATCCAGTTTTAAATCCTCAACGGAAAGAACAGACTCGGCCGGCAGGTGGCTGCGCCGGAGCAAGGCACGAATACGGGCGGAGAGTTCTGTGAAGGAGAAGGGTTTCACCAAATAGTCATCCGCTCCCAGGTCCAGGCACTGCACGCGATCCTCAACCCGGGCTCGAGCAGTCAAGACCAGCAGCGGCATACTCGGCTTGCGCGTTCGCAGATAACGAAGGATTGCCACTCCATCCAGACGCGGCAAGTTTAGATCGAGGACCACCAGGTCATAATCAAATTCGCTGGCCATGGCGCGCGATTGCTCGCCGTCGTTGGAAACGTCCACCGCATAGTGCTCCGCCTCCAACCCCTTGCGGACAAAGCCGGACAGAGCTGCATCATCTTCAGCAATCAGGATTCGCATAAGTTGGCTTTAATGAACAAGTTGATTCTAGCCAGCAAGCAAGCCTTTGGGAGCTTATTGACGACCGCACAGAAGTCTGTCAATCCCATTGTGGACGCTAGTTTCAAATCAGCACTTCCCATACCCACTCTTTGCGGGTCGAACCGTCCGTTTCCGGCATGGTTATCAACTAAGTATTCGCTGAACCCGCGCTGTTACTCACCTCAGGTCATGGTGGCGGGATAATAAAGGTAGGGCTAGTAGAAGAGCGGTCCGTCTCCCTTGGTGCTGCGTGGATAGTTGGAACTGGAAATCCTTCAAGGCGTTGCTGTTTCCCGGCGGAATCATCTTTATTGCTGCCTGGATAATCCTGGGAATGCGGCTGGTCGCAGTCTCCACAGCTGCTGCCAGCTTCTACTACTATGCCGCTTTCGCTGCCGGCATCCTGCTGGCTTGGCGATTCCACTCGAGCAAACTGCTCTTTGGTTTCCTCTACTTGCTATTGGCCCACCGCGCCATCGAGTTCTATTCCGCGGGCTCCTCGGCCTCCGGACCTGGCCGGATCGCTTTTGAAGCCGTCTGCTTTCTTCTGCCGCTTAATTTTTTATTGATTTCCATGATGCGCGAGCGAGGCCTGGGAATCCATGCCATTGCTCCTCGCCTGGGACTGCTGTTCGTGCAGGCGGTTTTCGTTGCCGTGATTTGCCGCAGTACAGAAACCTCAGCACCGGGATTGTTTCACTTGGCTTTGCTGCCAAAAGCGCTGTTCGGTTGGAGCCGAGTTCCTCAAATCTCTATCTTTATCTTCATAGCCGCGCTGGTCACGCTCGCATCGCGCTACTTCCTTTACCGCAAGGCGGCGGAAAGTGGGCTGTTCTGGGCCTTGGCTATGACCATGCTGGCTCTGCAACGGAACCCTCTTCATCCCTCGGCGGTCGCTTATCTTGCAACGGCGGGATTCATCCTGGCCAGCTCGATTATCGAGACCTCTTATGCCTTGGCATATCAGGATGAGCTCACCTCTCTCCCATCAAGACGCGCGTTCAATGAACAAGCATTACGCCTCGATTTCCCCGTTGCTTTAGCGGTGGTGGATATCGATCACTTCAAGAGCTTCAATGATACATACGGCCACGAAACCGGAGACCATGTGCTCCGGATGGTCGCAACCAAGCTGGGAGAGGTAACTGGGGGCGGCAAGGCGTTTCGGACCGGCGGCGAAGAATTCTGTGTTTTATTTCCCGGAAAAACGGCGCGGGAGGTTGTGCCCCATCTTGATCTTCTTCGAAAGGTGATTGAAGCATCGACTTTCCGGGTGCGCGTTGCTCCAGTGGTGATTCCATCGCAGGCAGACCGCCGCAAGCCCAACAAAAGAACCTATTCGCGGCCACAACCGGTGCGCAGCGGTGAACTTTCGGTAACGGTGAGTATTGGTGTTGCAGAATCACGCTCGCCTGCACAGCCCATGGAACAGATTCTTCGTTCCGCCGACAAGGCTCTTTACCGTGCCAAACAGGCTGGGAGAAACCGCATGGAAGTAGCCAGCATCGGCCGGCCCGCACAGCGCCGCAGCATCAAGAGAAGCATCGCCTAACCTTCAGTGTTTTGCGACGACCCTGTCTGAGATCCGGGCATATTGGTCTTGGGTGACAATTCTCCTGCTCACCAGTTCTTGGGGCCCATAGAAAGGACGGGCCGCGACAATCTGATCCGCTTGAGCTTCTGTAATACCCGGCAAATCCTGCAGCTGACCCTTGGTTGCCTTGTTCAGGTCGAGTGGCTTGTCACGGCTCCAACCTTCCCGTACTCCTTGCGCCACCGCCTTGGCATTTTGCTTCAGGTTCGCTGTCGCACTGGCGGTCTTTTCCCGGATTTCCTCGGGCGACTCATTCCTCGTACAACCTACGCCGATGAGCACCAATAATAATAATAAGGTTAGGGTGACAGCAGGACTGGCGCTGGCGTTCCGGATTTGCATGTGCCCTTTGATGCCGCTGGCTCTGGCCGGGTAGCTAGCGAGTCTCGTACCTCACGGCCCAGCGAGGTAATGCCGCACGCCACGGACCGCCAATGAGTACAGGCCCGCTGTGATAATCTACTGAAAACCAATGCCGGAGAGGTGGCCGAGTGGCTGAAGGCGGCGGTTTGCTAAACCGTTGTACGGTCAAAAGCTGTACCGGGGGTTCGAATCCCCCCCTCTCCGCCAACTAGTCTGGATCTGGGAGAAATCAGGCCCATCGATGCCTGAATCTCGCGGAAATGGCCGCAACTTTGGCAGTTTCCCTCAAAACTGAACTGGAGAATGTAGCCTCCTACCTTAAATCATCCAGCTTCCTGCGCTTTTTCTCTGGACGCGGTCGCAGCAGTTTAGTTTTCACATCTTCGCTGGGCGAATCTTCTCAGAAAAGTGCCCGAAATGCAGCGCTATTTGTATAGTGGATCTCGGTTTTCAGAAGCGTTGCAATCAGTGTGGCCATCAATTTCCGGAGCTTCCCCCAGTTATCCGACGCCCAACTCGGGCAGAAATACCGCGGTCGGTAGACCTCACGACAAGATTTGACCAGAGATGGAAGTAAAACGGCGTAAGACTAGTCTGCCGCCGTTGAACTTAGCCTGAATGCGACCAGTCCAGGAATTTCACCGAAAGCACGCGGACACCAACTGCCTATCTTCTGAAAAGGCGCTGTCGGCCCATTGGAGAACGCCTAAGGGAGTGAACCTCTGTTTCGGAACAATGGCGGAGTGAGCTGCATGAGGGGCTCTGCTCCCCTTGGCCAGTTCCACTAAAATTTGAGAATCGCTAAGTTGCTTCCCAGCGCGGCGGCCACCCTGTATGTCTTGTTCGAATTAATCCGTTGGCCTCTAATTGCTCAAGGTGTCCCTTTACCGGAAACATCGCCAACTCGAGGGTTTCCTTTGGCCATTCAGGAAATTCCTCGCCGACCTCTTCCAAGAGCTCTTTCAATGTCATTCCGGTCCTAGTTCGTTCGAGGGCCTTTAGAATACGGCGCATTACCGCATCAACGGTGCTTCGAGATTCGCTGAAAAAATCACTAATCTCGTCGCCATACATACTGGGCCAATGCCCAGTATGGAGCGCTTCAGGTTTCAGAGCTTCAAGATACTGTATTGTTGAGAGATATGACTCAACCTTGAAGTACGTTACGGGGCACGCCACGGCACCACTAGCTTCCGGACATCCTCGCCCATGCACAGCATCACTCACGAACGCAGCCTTCGTGCGGCGGTCAAATAGCGCAAGATGCCCGCTCGAATGACCCGGGACGCACAATACTTCTAGATCCCAGTCAGGCGACAAAACTACCGTCTCGCCTCCTCGGAATCCAAAATCCACGCGGCAGGCCTCACCAGCATCCGGCGAAGGAAGATCATCAAAGCCAAGACCATGTTCCTGTTTGAGAGAGTTATATCTACTCGAATAGAGAACCGCGGGATCCTCAACGAGCCGGCGATCCGCTTCTCCACAGGCAAACACGGTGGAAGGAAGGTGTTTTCGAAGGGCAGCATTGCCACCTTGATGATCTAGATCCGGATGAGTGGTTATGATAATTCCTAGCCGCGCTGGATCCACCTGTAGTTTGTCTATGTAGGGAAAAATGAACTTTTCCGGCGTGCTGGCTATCCCACTGTCCACGAGCGCGAGCCTCTCGCCGACAAAGAGATATTGAAACAGGTGTCGGCCGAAATAGATCGAATCGATCTGGTGGACACCTTTATACAGTTCCATCGGCGTGTGCCGTTTGTTATTTCGATCGCTTTGCAGTCGTATTACTGCAATTTGTCGCTACTAGGCATACGGGCCCGTTTTCGGCATCCTGTGGTTGCTTAAGACGCTTAAGGATCGCCTGCTCGTTTGCCGCAGCCTGCATCTTGTTCAGCCTGCGATAAATTCTGCTGAGATGATAGTGGACAGTAAAATCACTTTGGTCCAATTGGCGAGCCCTTTCAAAGTACTTCAGCGCAATCTCTTCATGACCTAAATGTTGCTCTGCCAACCCCATATCTCTCAAGGCCCAAAAAGGTGCGTCCGGATTCGAAACAATAGATCCCAGTAATTCGATTGCGGGAGTGTCTTGCCCCAGTCGTAACAGCGCTTCGCAAATGCGTTGCGTTACGTATAGGCTTCCATTGTTTTGTACTCCTAGCATTCGATACTGGCGAAGAGCGTCCTCCCATCTATGCCGTTGTCCGTACAATAAACCCAATGCAAAATGGATAGAAGCTGGAGCGTCAGCATGGCTCGCCAGAATCTCTTCGTATGCCAGGATTGCGCCATCCCGGTCTCCTTGCGAATCCTTTAATTCAGCAACCAACTGGGACAAAGCGATCGACCCAGCCCACTTTTGCTGAGCCTTCTCGAAGTCTTCTGCAGCCTGCTCCACACACTTTACGCCCAGGATGTACAAAAGTGACGGGTCTCTTGGATGAGAGCCGAGTCGTTTGATGAGATCCCCAATTGACATGTCCACTTTCAAATACGGGGCGGCCTGGTACGCTTTTGGGAACAAAGATTTGGCGTCAAGGGAGCCATCATTTTTGGCAGCTTCTATCACTCGAGCGTACTGCACGCCTTGTGGAATGCTGATCAGCAGATCGAGCAATTTTCGCGAAAGATCGAAATAGGCTCGGATCAAGTTGATCGCATTTTCATCTGTATGCGGAAAGTTTATTTTTACGAGCTTCTCGTATGCGAACACAGCGCTTTCGGGCAGCCCTGCCTCCAGAAAGCATGGTGCGAGAGTGGCTAGGATATTGGGGTCTTCCAGATTCTCTCTAGCTTCTTCTAATAACGGGGTAGCCCGACCAAATTCATGATTTTGACAGTAGTTCAACGCAAGTAGCGCGACGGCATCTGGAAACCGTTTTAACCTAATGACCCTCTCAAATATTGAGATCGCAGCCTGTGATTTGCCTTGCAAATGCAGCGCAATCCCCAGGTTGTCAAGAAGTTCGGGAGACTTTGGATTTGCATCCAACAGAGCCCGAAACTCCGTTTCTGCCCGAATATAATCTCCCCCCTTTAGTGCGCGTTTCGCGTCGTCGAAGTTTCCTTGAGCCTCCTGCGCCAGCAGACAACCTGGCCCCATGAATGCAACGGCGACAAATGAGCACCAAGCGGACCACAGTCGGTACTGGGGATTCCGTATCACGGCGATTAAAAGATTGCTTTCGCACCCAGTTGAAGGATACGGGCGGGAGCAGCACCCGTAATACTTCCAAAGCCGGGGTCCGTCAAGTCATAACTGGGCCCACCGTAATTTGTATGATTGAAGGCATTGAAGGCTTCTGCGCGAAACTGAAACCTAAATCGCTCCGTAATTGCAAAGTTTTTTATCAGTGAGAGATCGACGTTTTCCGACCCAGGAGATCGGAGAATATTCCTCCTCGAATTGCCGAAGAATCCCGGTGCGGGCTGCGCAAATGCGGCGGTGTTAAACCACTGCGCCGGTGACTTATGAAAGCCAGATGGATAGGGATCTCCGACTATGTCTGCCCGCTGCACGAAAG
>JADMIO010930499.1_pt1 | contig 20926 bp, 30 predicted proteins | sample 8958161 | NCBI WGS metagenome assembly JADMIO01 (sample SAMN16585339, study PRJNA669376) | soil metagenome | isolation source: Crop rotation soil | place: USA: Cullars Rotation, Alabama | collected 2011 | reverse complement strand
ACTCGTAAGAGCTGATCCTTCCAACCGCGGATCTTAGACCGCCACTTGCGCCGCGTCTTGTCCAACAGCCCGCGCGCCTCCTCCGGATCGAGCAGAATCGCGCGTGTGTGCCAGCGGTATTCGATCGGCAGGTTGTCCAGCGCGCCGAGAATCCCCGGATAGCTGAGCCTCGGGAAGCCATCGACCGCCAAAACCCGCAGGACCTTCGAACCCACTCGCGGCGACATCCCGCCGACGAAGTCTTCCGTCGAAAGGAAATCGTGCAGGTACGTGGGAATCAGTGGCCGAGTGATCGGATGATCTTCGGTCGTGATGCAACGGTGAATGTAGCGCAGAAGATCATCGTGTTCGATGAGATGATCCCCGATCAGCGTAGCTTTCAGGCGGCGGATCTGAAACAACGATCCAAAGATGTCCTCGAAAGCGCTGACCCGTCCCCGGAAGTAGTCCAGCGCACGTTCGGCCGCCGACTTCGATTGAGAAGCGCCATCGAACACCCAGCCTTTCACGCGCTCCTCGTTCTGTGCAGGCGGCAGATAGCTCAAGGCCAGGTAGTATTCGCTTTCGAAATGCGCGCCCTCCGCCGAGAACTGCTGCCGCCGCTCATCGTCAATCAGTGTCGTGACCGGGTCCGGAAATGCGCCATGGTCGGGGTACTCGGGAGCCCGAGACCGGATCGCGTCGCACTGGATCATCCAACCGCTTCCGAACTTCAGAGTCGAGTTCAGCCGCGCGCTCAACGCGGCCATTTCCGTGTTGGTGGCCGACGCCATATCCGGCCCACGGAACGACCATGCCGCCATCAGTGCCCCGTCCTGGAGCAGCATGACGCCATCGTCGATCAACGAATCGTACAAGAGCAGGTCTGCCAGGCCGAGTGCGCGAGAGCGATGTTCAGTAAGACGCATGGTCACCTCCACGCCTTCGGCGTTGCCGCGGTTTCGCCCCGCACGCGCCCTTTGGCTGGATAGAACGCGCGGTATTTCACGTGGCGAACATAGACCTGGCGAAGCATGGGGTCGAACCGCCCCATTCGGGACAACACCGCTACTGCGGCGATCCAGATGGCAATTCCGGCGGCGATGCCCCACCATGTCACCAGCGCGAAGATGAGCATGGCGGACATGAGTGCCGCGAAGAGCACCAGCTCGCGGTCGCCGCCCAACAGAAGGTGTGGCCGGTTTGCTGATTGGTGAATTACGATTTCACGCGGTCTGTCCATCCGAGGCCCCCTACAGAACCGTGGCGCCGCCCACGCCGAACAGCGTGGTCATGAAACCAGCGCCGAGCACCAGGAAGGCGATCGCCAGCGCCGCCACGCAGGAACGGCGTGCGAATTCGCTGAGTTCTCCGCCGAACACGAGCGTGCCGCCGGCGACCATCAGAGCGATCAGCGAAATGGAAAGCGCAACCGGGCCGGTGAGCGACTGCGCAATGCGGTTGAGGGGCGTCTCCCAGGGCAACCCGCCGCCACCGCCGCCGGCGAATGCGGCCGGTGCGGCCAACAGCAGCAGCGCGAACAGAATTGCTCTGCTTCGAAAACGGTTTCGTTGGATCATCATTGGCTCCTTGAATTCAGACATATTCGACCGTGTAGCGGCCGGCTTCATATCCGGTGACCACCAGCACTTCCCGCACCTTGCGGCCCGCCGCAAGCGCGGATTCCTCGTCGATGAACACGACGAGATCGATTGCCTCGGCAATCAGATTTTGTTGTGGCGCCGAAGTTGCCTCCGCAACCAGGCTCTCCAAACGGACGAGACCACTAAGTGCATCGTTGGCGTGAACAGTAGCGGCTCCCCCCGGATGGCCCGTATTCCAGGCCTTCAGCATCACGTGCGCCTCCGCACCGCGGACCTCACCAACGACGATGCGCGTCGGCTTCAGACGCATTGAAGCCCGCAGGCAGTCCAGCATTGTGACCGCGCCGACGGCGCGAAGATCGACGCAGTTTTGGACGGGGCACTGCAATTCCATCGTGTCCTCGATCGTAATGACCCGATCATCCGGCGCGATCTGGGCCAATGCATCGAGGACGGCGTTCACCAACGTAGTCTTGCCGGACCCCGTTGAACCAACAACCAGGATGTTCTTCTTTTCCCTGATCGCGAGGCGAGTTACCTCGGCATGGCTCAGACCGCGGATCATCTCCAGGAAATCGGCGCGACGACGAAGCGTATTGATGGGGTCTGTTTGGCTCGTCAGAATGCCGTTACGCTCGTAATCATCTAGCGTGTAGATCCGCCTCGGGCGTAATCGGATCGCGAACACGGGGCGCGAAGTCACCGGTGGAACGATGCCTTCGAAACGGCTGCCATCGATCGGTAGCTCTGCCTCAAGGAAGGGCCGGTCGTAGTTGACGACTGTGCTCCTCTGCGCCGCAATAGTTCCGATCGCCGCATGAGCTTGTGCCGCCGGCATCTCCCCGGCCTGCTGAAATCCGCCGCCCTGGCGTTTAATCCAAACGCGGGAATCCGGGTTCAGAACGATGTCCTCGGTCCGTTCATCCGCGAGCGCTTGAAGGACGGTATCTCCCAGTTCCCGCCGCAGTTTAGCGTCGAGCCGAGCCTGCTGATCGATGGATGTGACGCTCGAATGAGCCAGCATTTCTCAATACTTCAACTTGACTTTATGCAGTATAGCATGTACAAGCTAGCTAGAGTGCAATTATCTCCCGAACGAAGCACTTCGTCAAGAGGGACAGATGAATAACCGAACGAGAAGCGCAATCGAACGTCAAATCGCCGCCATGGGCGCGGCGGTCTTCGAGGTGGGCCTCTTCAAGCCGCGCACGCCCAACGACTCGCACAGTGAATCTGAAATGCTGCCCCGAGTGTGGGACGGCGAGACACTGCTCCGTTCCGTGTCATGGCTCTGTTACCAGAACGCCCACGGCCGAAATGTCTACGTCCGGCCCAATGGCGAACATCACCTTAGCCTGGTGGACGATCTGACGGCTGAAGCCATTCAGCGGATGAAGGTCGAGGGCTTCACCCCGGCTGTCGTCGTGGAAACATCGCCCGGCAACTTTCAGGCTTGGCTCAACCATGGACAGGCGCTGCCAAAACACGTTTCCACTCTCGCGGCCAGATCTCTCGCCGAGCGCTTCGGCGGCGACAAAGGCGCCGCAGACTGGCGACACTTCGGCCGCCTCGCCGGCCTCACAAACCGCAAGGAGAAATATCGTTCGAATGATGGGCGCTACCCATTCGTCCGCCTCACAGAATGGGCAGGGTCGGAATACCCGGCAAGAGACCCTTTCCTTCAGCAGGTGTTGTCGAAGGCCTCCAGCCGGATAGCTCTAGCGGCTACCGCTCCTCAATTCTCCGGATCTCGGAAGCCGCAGTTGAGCATCGACGATTTCCGAAACAAGCCGGAGTACGGCGGGGATGGCAATAGGATCGATCTCGCGTACGCCGTCTACGCGTTGGCGCATGGAGTTAGTGAGGATGAGATCCGATCCGCGATCGCGTCCCGCGACCTCTCTAAGAAGGGACCTGAATCTCGGCAACAGGCGTACGTGGAGCGGACTATCCGAAAAGCGTGCTCGACGCTCGACCGGTAATCCAAGAAAATCGTGCTCAGGCCGCCAGCAACTACCCGGCGCAATACCGAGCTGGCTCGTCGCCCCGTGTCCGGAGGTAGCCACTTCGGCAACAAGCGGGTGACTTGCCGTTGCCGCGTCATCCGACCGTAGCGGCCCCAAACCTAAGTCGGAGCCATCAAACGTCAATACCTTGGCGCCGCCTTTGCGGTGCTAGGAGATCTCTCCCCGTTTGCGCATTCTCTCCTCAACGTCATCCGAGAATCGGCGCCACTTGCCCTTACGAACGAACACGCGCCTTTCGACCTTGACATAGTCCGCCTCATCAAGGTTGCTTCTATTGCGGGGTTCAGGGTCCGGCGAGTCGCATTTCTCAATTTCTTCGATGAGAGCCTTATCGCGTTCAGGATCACGGGTCGGTTTTGGTCTCGCCCTAATCTGACGCCACCCGGGTACATACTTGTCCCACAACTGAGTGGTTAGAAAAGTCGGATCATCCGGTGGATATTGCGCAAAACTGCCAAGACCTGTCTTCAGCACTTCATCAGGCAAACTGGAATAGTGTTCGTTAAGTTTCTGCATCTCCGCTTTGAACTCTGTGCCATTGACGAATGTCTGATTTGAATCGAGGAAAAGAGGGACGATCTGGGCGTGGAAGTTGTCCTTCGAAGTGAAAACAGAGCAGAAGGGCAGGTAGTAGAGGTAGGCTAGATCAACGTGATGACTGGCTTTGACGTTCCGCAGCAGTTGCGTTGGTAAAACCAAGCAAAAGAAGATGTTGATCGTGAGCATGAACACGAAGTACGGAACGTACTGTCGAAGGTTTGGCCGGCGGCGGCCGATCCAATCCTTTACAACGAAATCCGTGGCCTCGGGCACACCCAGGAGTTGGAGGCCGAATCGGAGCAACGATTCCGGCTCCAAGTAGTCGATCACCGTATCGGCAATGTGTTTGGCGTCTTCGAGGGTTCTCGGTTTGCGCCAGGGGCCAATGGCGCTCATCATGGTCCTAATCATCGCGTCGAAATCGATCTGAGTGAGAGAGCGCCGCCATTGTTTCGCCGTAGTGCGCTCTACGTCCAAGAATTCTCTGGCACACCATCTTTCGAGGGCTTCGGCTTCCGGTGCACGGCGAAAGACCACGCCCTTCTTGTCCTCCAAGCTGACAGGAATTCCGCCCGCGAGTGCGACGCGCCCATAGACTCTGGTGATGTCGAATTGACGGCTCAATTCGCCTTCCAAGATCGAAATATGGTGGACGTTCGAATAAGATTGGGCCTCTGGTGTTCGATCGGCCAGAGACCCAACAAGTTGTTCCGGGGTGCTATGGCTTTTGATGCTCTTTTCGAGATCAGCAAGGCATTCGACGAAGAATAAAGGCGTCATGGTGGACATGTAGAAGTTATCCATCAAGACTGCTTCGTCGAGATTTAGGCTCTCGAGCGACGATTTGTCGAAGATCAGCGATGGTCCTAGCGCCATACCCAAAGAGTACGTCTTTTGGCGAGTACCTCAATCGGCTTTCCGGCGCGTCCTTCCGCGGAATCCGCATCCGGAGCGACGACTATCGCGCCTGTTCGATCATCTCCGTGATTGCCGAGAGCCTTTTTCCGGCTTGTCTTGATCATTTCTGCCTCCGGTATCGGGCACTGCTTCGGGGCTATTTCCGCGCCCTGCGCGCCGCGGGGCCTCCGCTTCGCTTCGCGCCTCCGGTTTGCGGTCCCCCAAAGAATTTCAAGACGCTCGCAAAAGCGGCTCGCTGAAATTCTTCGGACCCACCGCAAAAAGCGGCCCCTTGGCTGGGGAGCGGAGCCCCTCGCTTCTGGTGCCCCGATACACAGGGCAGAAAGGATCTAAGACATGTATCAGAATCGCTTATCTCTCATCGGCTTCAGTGGAAAGGAGCCCGAACAGAAAACCACGAAGAAAGGTACGGCCTACACGGTGTTCTCGCTCGCGACGAAGACTTCGTGGAAGAACGAGAACGACGAGTGGGAATCGCGCACCGAGTGGCACCGGATCGTCGTTTGGTCAAAGCGGCTCGCCGAATTCGCCCTGGAGCTTCCGAAGGGCGCTCATCTACAGGTCGAGGGCGAGCTTCGCAGTTACGAGTACGAAAAGGACGGCGTGAAGCTGCGCGTCTGGGAATGCCGGGCCTACCGGATCGCCAAGCTCGATCGCATCGAGCGCGCCGACGAAACTGCGGCGGGCGAAGAATCGACCGACGCGCCGCCCTGCTAGGTCGGCCTCGATGGTGCGGCCGGTTGCCGGGCCGGCCGCAATCCCTTATCGCTGTTTCGCTTTTTCTTCGCCATATGTGCTAGCCTTGAAATCGATGCGCTGGTGTACCGTCACGGTGACTGATCCGGACGGAAGGCGGCATAGCGTCGATGTCCAGGCCACAAGCACATTTGACGCTGCGCACCTGTTCGTGGTCGAGGCCAAAAAGGAACGCGCGGTTGGCTTGCCGAAGCCGACGCTCGCGACCATATTCGAGGTGGTCGCCGCCGGAAAGATCTACCACGTGACCGGCGCCGCCCTGCAGCGATGGATTGTGGAAAAACGCGGTTCGTGGAAAGGGCCGAAAGGATACGTGTTCTGCCAACGGCCCGGCTTGGAATAATGGAATCGCGGCGCACGCCGCCTGAGCATACCCGTGATACGCATCGGTCCCGCAGGATGGAAATACAAGGATTGGGAAGGCGTGGTCTATCCTCAGCCCGCTCCGCGTGGATTCGACCCGCTCGCCTACATCGCCGAGTACTTCACGACCGTCGAGATCAACTCCTCATATTACGGTCCGCCACAACCTGCGACAGCGCGGAAATGGGTGAACAGCGTCAGCGGCAACCGCGACTTTCGCTTCACCGCGAAGCTGTACCATTCGTTCACTCATGAGCGAAAGCCGGAACCGGCGGATGAGCGAGACTACAAAGCGGGAATTGCGCCGATCGCCGAAGCAGACCGGCTGGGCGCCATCCTCATCCAGTTCCCCTGGTCCTTCAAGAATGAACCGGAGAGCCGAGAGTATCTTTGGGCACTCCAGAAGCGCTTCCAAGAATACCCGTTGGTTGTTGAAATCCGTCATGCGAGCTGGATAACGGAAGACATTTTGGACGCTTTCGCAGCGCTTGGGCTTGGGCTGTGCAACATTGACCAGCCGCTCTTCCATCGTTCGGTACAACCGGCGGCACACACGACCTCGCCTGTGGGCTACGTCAGATTGCACGGGCGCAATTATCAGAACTGGTTTTCGCCGAAAGCGGATGTCCGTGCCCGTTATGATTACCTGTACCGTCCGCAAGAATTGGAGCCGTGGGTCGCGCGCATCAAGAAGGTCGCGGAGGACGCAGAGGATACCTACGCGGTCACCAACAATCACAACTTGGGAAAGGCCACCGTCAATGCCCTGGAATTGGAGGCATTCTTGAGCGGCGGTCCGGTGCGCGTTCCCTCGGTCCTGATAGAGCATTACCCGGACCTCCAGGGGATTGCAAAGAACAAGGGGGGCGATCTTCGAACGCATGGCTAGCGCCCAAACCAAAGCCCGTTTCATCGAGCCGATGCTCCTTCTGCGAACGAACCGGCTGCCCGAGGGCGATGCCTGGGAATACGAGGTCAAGCTCGATGGGTATCGAGCCATCGCGTTCAAATCTGGCGGACGCGTCCATCTTCGGTCGCGTAACGACAATGATTTCGGCGGTAAGTACCCTGGCATTGTAAAGGCGCTGTCATGCTTGCCGGATGAAACAGTGATTGACGGCGAAGTCGTCGCGATCGATGAGGCCGGACGACCGTTGTTTAATGCTCTGCAGAACTACGGCTCATCTAAGGCTCCGCTCCTCTACTACGTGTTCGACGTCCTCACGATTCGTGGCCGTGACGTTATGACTGAGCCACTCTCCTCACGCCGCGAACTCCTCGAACGCGAGATTCTGCCAAAGCTCGGTGAGCCGATCCGTGCATCTGCCGTATTGGATGCAAGCTTGCCGGATCTCATTCACGCTGTGAAAGCGCAAGGCCTGGAGGGCCTGGTGGCGAAACGGAAGAACAGCCGGTATGAATCGGGGCAACGGTCCGGGGCGTGGCAGAAGATGCGTGTCAACCAGGGCCAGGAATTCGCCATCGGTGGTTACACAAAGGCGCCTCGCGCATTCGATGCGCTGATCTTCGGCTACTACCAGGATGGACAACTGCTCTACGTCGCGCGAACACGCAACGGTTTCACACCCGCATCACGCGACCAGCTGTGCAAGCGGTTCAAGGGTCTGGAGACGCCCAAGTGCCCGTTCGTGAATCTGCCGGAGAAGCGGAGCGGGCGGTGGGGTCAAGGTCTCACGGCGGAGAAAATGGACGAGTGTGTTTGGCTTGTGCCGTTGCTGGTCGGGCAATTCGAGTTTCTCGAATGGACTCCGGACGATCACCTTCGTCACAGTCGTTTTGTGAGGCTCCGGCAGGACAAGAAGCCGACAGATGTGGTTCGTGAGCCAGATCCGGAAGGACACCCGATTCTGGCACGTGCAAAGGTCGTCCTCCTGCGTTGAGGCGCGACATGGCCCGTCCCACCGCGCTGATCCGAGGGAGGAATGGGCGCAAAACGCCCGCTGTCCTGTGTGTGAGCCTGAAACTTTCGCTAGCCGCTTGCGCTCCCTACGGATTTCCTGACTGAACCCGCCCTTGCTCTGGCGCACAACACGGCACATCACTTGACAAAGAGATGAGCACCAATGGTAAAATTACATATCCGACGTTAATCGATTCTCTGCGCAGCCTGCTCCTTCCTCATCTGTGCTGTAAATTGTAAGCGCCGCACGCCAAATTTGTTTAGTAGGTCTATCGGCCCCATGACTCGGTTCGGACCCAATTCCCTGTATAAGCATAACGTCTTCGCAATAATTAAACCCCTGGCCCTGTTCTTTGTGACCCTGAGCGGAACCGCTCATGCAGCGAGTGATGCTGGTCCTGCGTTGACAGAAACAACAGAGTGGCTTGCCGCTCGCTTAAAGGACGTCACTTGGCATCGTACCATATCATCGAGAAACATCTCGTTCGACACGAGGGGAAATATATCGAGCGCATCGTTTGATGGATGTCGCGCGTCCTTGACTGAGCATGAAGAGGAAAGGTCGAGCGGCGAACCGCAGCCCTGGACCGAGTATACTGATGCGTCCTATACTTTTAACCTACGGGATCTCTCCCCGAACTTTACCGTGACGCAAGCAGTAGAAGAGCCCAACGGTTGGACCATCACTCCTAGACAATACCCCGAAATCAGGGTTGAGATTACGCTAGGGAAAATACTTCGCATACATACAGTTGGGAGTCTACACAGGAATGGCGAGGACCACCGGGAGGCCATTACTCCACGTGACAGGGATCAGAAGCAGCTAGTCCTCAGGTTTAGTCCCGAATCCGAAGATCTGGCTGAGCGCATCTCGAAAGCCCTTTCGCACGCGATCGCATTGTGCGGTGGCAAACCGCAACTGTTCTAAGCCGATTCAAAACCCGAGCCGTGCTGATCATGTCCTCTTTGAAGAGTGCGCTGACAATATATTCAATCTCTCTGCTGTTTACCTTCGCGCAGGGTTCGAATGCTCAAGTGGGTGTGACCCCTTGTGCCGCCTGTGCCACCTCCTTTAATGCACCCGTGGGCGAATGGAGCAAATGGGTTACTGTTCTGGACGGGCAATCGAATGGTTTGGATGTTCGCGTTCGCTATATGCGAGGTCGTGAATCCAATGCTCCTAACAGCGAGGAACGAAACTATTTCCAATACCAGTGGCGCAGCCGTTACTCTTCAGCGTAACAGGCCAGCTGGAATTATGTGTTCTCGTGCCGGAAGAAGCATAAAGGCCCTTGGACATCGAATCAGCAGTATTACCAGCTACGTGGAGGCCAAGAGGGAGATACAGGCTTCCTCAATGGCCTTGATGACAGTTTGGAAGGACCACTTTCCGTCCGCGTGTCAAATCTTAGGCTCGTCCAATACCTTCCCTTCTATGCTAAACAAGGCGACATTCATCATAATTGCTATTCTGGTGGGCACTGCTCTCCAGGGCCAGGAGGGAAACCGCGGCACTGCCCTGGACAGCCCTACGCTACAGGACACCACCGACTGGCTCTCAACCCGCCTTCTAGATGTAAGAAGCGCTGAGTCCTTCATTTCTCCCGCGAACAGATTTGACCGCAAGCTATCGATATCTAAGGCGCATTTCGATGGCTGCGCTGCTACGCTCGTGACGGTAGATGCCCTTGCTCAATTCACTGGGCAAGGTTATACAGCGCGCCGAAGCGAGTACACCGTTTATAAGTTTTCACTCAGAGATGTTTCTCTCGGATCAGTGTCGGTCGTTGATGGAAGCAATCCGGACGGGTGGATGCCCCGTACATACCCCGAGATACGGCTAGACTTTCGCCCCGGTAAACAGTATCACTCAACTCTTACCTTCAGGTGCACTGGTCCAGATTGTGTGAGGGATTGGTTCGGAAAAGACGATCCTAGTAAGGTTCCGTGCGAAGGCGGCAATTGCTGGACCAAAGCTGAGGATGGGTACCAAAAGACTCAAGAAGGAACCCGGATCTTGCTACAGTTTGATCCCAATAGTCACGATTTGGCGACACGAATCTCTCAAGCCCTTTCGCATGCCGTGCAACTCTGTGGTGGTGTCCGTGAAGTGTTCTAATGTGGGCTGGGGCCGTTCACAATCATACGAACGCCGCAGGTCGCCCGTCAGATACCCTCCGCGCATAGCGACTCAACTCTGCATTGATTACCCGCCTATGTCCGTTAGCACTCTATGGTTAAAGAAAGCCGCACTCATCACAGTTGCTCTTCTGGCGGGTACCGCTCTACAGGGCCAGGAGAAAGACCGACCTGCCTCACAGAATCGCCCCACGCTAAAGGAAACGACTGACTGGCTCTCAGCCCGTCTATTAGATGTCACACGCCATCGATCTCACGAAGATAGCAACGGCCAGAAGGTTGAGACCTCTATCATCCTAAGCGCCTCCTTCGAGGGCTGTGCCGTGACGCTAGTGATGCGCCAGGATGAGGATCGGTACATTAGAGCAACGGACAGGAAGTTTGCATTCAGTACGGATACGACTTATCGATTCTCTCTAGCCGACGTCTCACTCGGGTCAGCTGTTGTCAAGGATACTCAAGACGAGCACTGGACACCGTCACAATATCCGTTCATCTCCCTTGAGTTCAGTCCCGGTAAGAGGTATCAGGCGACTCTTAATCGTGCTTGCACAGCCCTGGAGGACGGCTCGGCGTGCCATGGGTACCCATTCGCCAGAACGGAAGAGGGGAATAATGTTGTTGTTCCATTTGACTCTAAAGGTAAGGATCTGGCGACCCGTATCACATCAGCACTATCGCACGCAATCACGTTATGTGGTGGCAAGCCCGAACCATTCTGATAAGAAGGACTCTATTACCTGTTGGTAGTGATGAGGTGAGTATATGAAAGGCATTACTGCTCTTGCAATATGTGTGTTATCAGTCGCTCCGCTATGCACTGCGGCTGATGAGAACTGGTCTAGTTGGATTCAAGCCGAGAAGAACATCTATTGGCGCTGGCTCAGCCGGTACGGCGAATGCAAGGTCGAATTCCGCGATCCGAATCTTCGGAGTTGGACGAACGTGGAGAACATTCGGTTTGCTATAGTAGACACAATCGGCGACAAACGGACATATTACAACAATTATATCAGCGCAGAGATCCACCGGAACGTTGCAGGTGACCAATCGTATGGCGCCTATCGTGTGCCAAGTTGCTCACAAATCCGATCCCTCACGATTGGTACGGTAGATCGGAACTAACGGGCAGCCGGTGCGACCCAATGAAGAGCCCACACTCACAATCTCGAACTCCTAAACTAATAAGCTAGGGATATCGTATGGGCTCACGACACCGCAGTAGGTTCGCTTTATCTTCTGGCCAGCACTGGTTTCGATCGGCATGTGGTCCGGCAGCCAAAACCAGCGTGATGACTGTGATAATTCTCGTTGCGGCTTGGGGGATAGCTGCAATGCCGCTGTGGCCACAATCGAACAACTCTCAAGAGCCGACGCTGGAGGAAACATTAATCTGGTTGAAGAACAACCTGCCGAGCTTGCACGTGAGCGGGCGGGCACACCGAAAGTTGAATGTTGGGGAGGGGGCGTTCGCTGAGAATACATACTCTTTAGCTACTAGCTACAAAGCGGCAGAAATGACCACATGCAACATCATCATAGAGCGCCGCCAGCTGTACTCCACAAACTCGATTGTCTACCATCGTATTTGCAACCAGACTGATATGTCGGTCGACAGTGAATCAACCGAGGAGATACGGATCCCTCTGGGCGTAATGTCCACTATCGCAGTGGAGCCACTTGGGGAGCAACACTCAGTGTTCCTCAACAACAGAAGACCTGATAACCCGTGTTCGTGTTGCATGTGACCATGAGCTCCAGGGCTGTTCGGAGCCACTTTCATTCACGCGCGTTTGGACATTATACGCAAAGTGAATCGGTATATGACAAGGACGAGAGCCTTTCGAGTATTGATTTCGTCAACGACGAGCGCAAGATGCTAGAACGTATTGGCAACGCCCTCTCCCGCGCCGCCACTATTTGTAAAGCGAAGGAGCCCTTTTGAGCTATTTCATCTTCTCCAGGGAATGGGTATGCATCACGCCTCGATTTGTGAAAGGGCATTTGGTATGCGGGGCACTCAGGATGGCTTATTATGACGCTCCACAATAGGTTTAGTTCAATCATCGCAGCCGTACTGGTATCGATTGGTCTTGGCGCAACCGCGAAAGGAGAGGCCCAGCCTTCAATCGATGCGACGCTTCGTTACGTCAATGAGAGGCTTGCGCGTGAATGAGAGGCTTGCGCGTGTTAACGCCATCGGTCGTTAGGAACGAGTGGTGTTATGTAGGTGAATTGAAGACAAAGCACGGCCCATTGAAGGAGTGTGGTTGCCGACATCGCTAAAATTACACAGACTACTCGGAAGCGCGAGCCAGCAGATTGTTTTGTGGCGGCTTATCGGAGCCATTTTAGCGTTTTGGGAGAAAACACAGCTTATGGCGTTTAAAATTCATCATTGCATCACAGGCTTAGCCAAAACGTCGCAAATTCTCTTTTTGTGTGCCTTGGCGTCGGCGGTATTAGGCGCCGCTCCAGAGTGGACCCAGTGGAAACCCATTTATGGGGATCCTTACGGCGTTGCTGGCGGCATCGATATCCGCTTTCGGAAACAGTCTTTTGGTGTAGCAGGCAAGCTCTGGGAGTGGGAATTCCGAAACCGATACGACCGCCGAATAGTGTTTCGGTGGAAAACGCAGTTCCAGGACGGGACCAGCTTTGCGACTACCGGCTATCTTGACGGCGGCAAGACTGGAAGCGGCTGGAATTGCGACTACGACACAAAATGCCAGACGCAGCCCCCCATTACAGTGCTTTGTCTCGCAGATTCCAAAGGTTGCATCGATCGGGGAACGATGCCGCGATCCGCCGCGCCCCTACACGGCACGTCAGCACAGCTACATCCTCGCACCAATCCTTCACTGGGAACTGCCTCTGATCGTGTTAAGGAGAATGGCAAGGGCGATGAGTACCTGGAGAAGTCGCTTCCGGAATTCCTGGAGGCCCTACTCTATGAGAAGGTCGCGGCTCTCCTGGCGAAGCAATTCGGCGATATTGTGAACCCATTTGCGAAATATTATGCACCACACTTCAAAGTATTGGCCCTCGTGGGTTCTGTAACACATAACGCGACGACCCTGCAGCTAGAGATTGACCGCGACGCTCGGCGGCTACAGGAGCTTGCGTTTACTCTGGATCGCTTCCTCGATTCGACCCCGCGGAAGCCTCAGCCTCCTCCGAGCGATCTCTCATTCTTGAATGATCGACAAAAGGCTGATGGCTATCGGCAGCAGATCGACAGCTACCTTCGTGGCACACGCTTGGTCGTTAGCACCCTGCGGGACTTTGATCGTCAGACGACTGAAGCGCTTCAGAGAACTGATGCATCGCTCCGGTTGCTACAGGCGCGATTACAAGAAGATCTTGGCAAGGGTGCCGCTGCAAGTCTTCAACACGCATATGACAAACATCTTCTGGACGATATTGACGCAGTTCGAATTCAGCAGCTACGTGTCCTCGAAATCCGCCGTGCAGCAGCACGAGATAGAATCGTTGCGTACAATCGGGCACTTGGCTATAGATAAGTCCGCAACGGACGACTTCATTGGCGTGTACCGTCCCGCCGTCATTCTCGGCAACTCCAACACTCCGGGCGTCCTTGGGTACGTCATGCCCACTCCTGCACTGGGCGATGCCGTCCAAATATCACTCGATTCACAAGAACGACCTTGCGCGCGCGATGGTGGCGCAGTCGGAGCAGGCGCGCCTCGCGATTGCGCACGGTAACGGTCCCATGAAGCCAACTGTGAAGATCCTGGAGTACAAGGAGATGGAGCCATTCTTCGTCAAAGGCGAGAGCGACGAACTTTGAGCAGGACGGGCTATTCTGGGGATAGCGTTTGCCGATAATCATTCCAGATTCCGAACTCACGTTGACCTTTGTTCGCGCTTCCGGGCCTGGAGGCCAGAACGTTAACAAGCTTTCCAGTGCCGTCCAGCTGCGCTTTGATGTCGGCCAGTCTCGCTCGCTCCCAGCCGACGTTCGGCAGCGCCTCCTTGCATTAGCCGGGAGTCGCGCGACGCAAGACGGCGTCTTGATCATCACCTCCCGCGCGCACCGGACGCAGGAGGCTAATCGAGCGGAAGCCCGAGCGCGACTCAACGAACTGGTCGCGCGCGCGGAAGTGGTTCCGAAAACCCGGCGCCGCAGTCAACCCACACTCGCCTCCAAGGTCCACCGGCTCACGGCAAAATCGCAACAATCGTCTTCCAAGAAACTGCGCGGGCGGATAGACGACGACTGAGGCCGGGCCATTGAAGATCGCCACTTTCAATATCAACAACATCAACAAGCGGCTGAACAACCTGACGGATTGGCTGAAAAGGGCGCAGCCCGACGTGGTTTGCCTCCAAGAGCTCAAAGCAGAGGAGCGGGCATTTCCGGCAAGCACATTTCGCGACCTCGGCTATGGCGCAGTCTGGGTTGGCGAACGCTCCTGGAATGGAGTAGCAATCCTGACGCGGGAATGCGACCCGGTGCTAACACGCTCCACCTTGCCCGGGAATCCCACGGATACGCAGGCACGCTATATCGAAGCCGCTGTAGACGGAGTGCTCATCGCCTCCATCTACTTGCCGAATGGCAACCCGCAACCGGGTCCTAAGTTCAATTACAAATTGGCGTGGTTCCAGCGCTTAATCGAGCACGGCGCGGAACTCATGAATGCCGGCGTGCCAGTCATCTTGGCCGGCGACTACAACGTTGTGCCGGCTGAGCAGGACATCTATCCAACGCGATCGCTCGATAAGAACGCATTGATTCAGCCTCAGAGCCGCGAAGCGTATGCACGCCTGCTATCCCAAGGCTGGACGGACGCTCTGCGAAAAGTGCAACCCGAGGGTCCGCTCTGGACGTTCTGGGATTACGAGCGCAATCGGTGGCCCCTGGACAAGGGGATGCGCCTGGATCATTTCCTGCTCTCTCCCAACGTGTCCGAGCGGCTGGTCCATGGCGGCGTAGACCGATGGGTTCGCGGAGAAGAAAACGCGAGCGATCACGCTCCAGCGTGGATAGTGCTCGATCGGTGACTCGCACGGCGGTGTTACATTGCGAAATCCCACTGTGCCATAATCAGCCCGTCATGAGTACGGTGGCCATACAGCTGGAAAAAGCGCCTCATCCGCGCTGTGATGAAGCCGCTTTGATCGAAATCGTAGAGTGCGCGATCCATCCGTCACCGGCCGAGTGGCTCTTTCTTCGCGAACTGCGAGTCGGTACTGGGCGGCAGAACAGCGGGGCGCAGCGGCTCGACGCCTTTGCCCTGAACACACTTCCGCACATGGCCATGAAGCGCGTCTGCTACGAAGTGAAAACGTCTCGTGCGGACTTTCTCTCCGAACTCAAGCACCCGCTCAAACGAAGAATCGGAATGCGGTACTCAAATGAGTTCTACTTTGTCATGCCGGCGGATTTGGTCAGGATCACCGAGGTCCCGCCGGAATGCGGCCTCGTAGAGGCGGGTTTTGCGACGTTCGCCGAATGGAAAGATCTGATCGGGCGTCATGCCGGCTTTTCAACTACGATCCCGATACACGCGCGTACTGCATGATCACAGTGCCAGCACCCTGGCGCGATACTCCAGGACCGACATGGCAACTGGTCGCGGCCATGCTGCGGAACCAGCGACGGCAATTCGCTGAACACCCGCCCGACCGACCTCTCCAGGAGCGACTTGAGCTGCGATAGAAACCTGGGACGAATGTCGCTCGCTATCGCGCACCAAGCAGGACGATACCGAACAAGAGTAGGAACGCGATCACCACGACCGCACCGCCGTAGAACGCCAGGATCGCCCATCTTGTGAAGGTTGAGCCTGTAGCCAAGTAAACCAGTACCCAGTCCCGAAATCTCATCGAAGCACCCATTTCCCGATAGCAATACCGGCGAGAAACAGTCCCCCGCCGGAAGCGAGCCCAATCGCCAGGTATACCCACCGATTCCACAGGGGGGCAGCGGCCGATCTCGTGGAAGTCTTGATGGCCGCCGCAACAGCCGAGCCGACTTTGCCTTGGAGGTTCCGAGCCGCCACTTCAAATTCCCTCGTCGCCTTTCCAATATCCGCCGCCACCGATTCCGTAACATCCTCGAGCACCAACCGATTCAGCGTAACGAGCACCACCGCCGGATCATCGGGGTCCAACCGAATCCCGTGCTTCTTCAACGCCTCCGTCAAGAGCCTGTCCGTATCAATCGCCATCGCGTCACCCTAGAAAGGAAGCGTGTCCAACTGATCGAACAGTTCCCGCTGTACTACGCGAAGTCGTTGCCGGACCATGATCGGAAAGGCCGCGGAGTCGATTGCCTCTTGGAGCGTCAGTTTCCGGGCGATCACTTCTTCGACATCTCGCCCGAAGGTGTCCTGGTTCCGTCGCGGAATGGCAACTGATCCCGCGACGGCGCCGGCATGCTCGGTGTAGACCGGCAGATCGCTCAGCGCGCGCCCGTCACGCTCGACACGGCCGAAGTACTCGTTCACCCAGAGCACGATATTCCGGTCCCCGGTTGTCTGTGCGAGCCGGGCAAATCCGCTGAGAGTGTCGGCCAGGGCTTGGCCTCCTGTAAGGACACAGTGAACGAATATCCTCCGCCCGGAGGACTTCAGAAGTTCCACCGCGTTGTTCTCAAGCATGTAGTTCCACAGCGGTATGAACGTCGACGCGCCATTGTCCACGATGAACGTGCCGGATTCGGTCAGCAAACTCTCCATGAGACCATCGAAAGCGCGTTGATCCACCGATCCTTCCCTCATCAAGTCCAGTCGCTCAGCGGCGAGCCCCGTATACTGCGCCAAGGTCTGATTGACCGGGTCCGCGTCGATGCACCGGACGGCGATGCCCTTCCGGTGTTTGAAATACTGGGCCAGTAGCGACGCCACAAGGCTCTTTCCTACGCCGCCTTTCCCCTGCAATGAGAGGTGGATGTTGGTAGCTTCCATTTCCCGATTTGAGCCGGAATTCCCGTTACGTGAGTTCCCCATTGTGGTCCTTTCTCTGGACTACATTCCGATCCCCTTCTTTAGGGCCGAACAACTTCTCATCCGGCAGCGTTCCGTGGTAATCGAAGCCGGGCCGACGTTCGCTCAGTCGCCTAACGTTTCGCAGCGGATCGTCTGGTCCCCGCTTTTGCCCCGTCGTTTCTCCCGCAGAGTGCGGCGCGGTTTCCCGGCTTTGACGCGCGGCGACGGCGGGTTGTCTTTGCCGCAACGAGCTTATCGCCCAGCAGAAAGTGGAGTAGGCCATCTCAATTCCGTCAAGTCGTAAGCCTTCGTGGATATCGCGAAGACTGTGCCCGGCATCCAGGCAAGTCTGGATCGTGGGCCACAGATTGCGGAGGATACCGATCCGGGTTTTTGGCAACTGATCGCTGATGGCCTTCAGATTCGGTGTCGCCGCAGTCCGCATTTTCCACCCAACGCGCCTCTTCTAATCTCTTACAGCAAAATCCAGCAAAATACAAGCTAGCTCGTATGCAATCCAGAATATTCCAGAAACTTCTAACGGATTCCAATCCGCAACAGCTCGCGGTAGCCAGAGACCGGGATTGACAGCAACGAAGGGCGGTAGTGGAACATAAAGGAAGTTCCGGATCGGAGGGCTGGTTTCTATTGTTTTCGCCCTTTCGTTGCAGTATCATAGCCTTACGGTACAAGCTAGCATTGATCCGGAACTGTTCCGGACCATCGGCGTAGAGGAAATCGAATGGCGAAACGGCAAAGATTCGATCTGTGGTTGCCCGGAGACCAGATGGCCTTGGTGAAGAAAGCTGCGCAGGCTGGCGGCTTTCGATCGGCTACGGCCTACATACAGGCGGTGCTCGCAAGGGATCTCCGAGGTTCGAAGTCTGACGGCACGGACCAGGAAACCTTCGTAGCGGCCAGCATTGACCGGCTCTCGAAGGAAATCCGCGGTCTCCACACTGGGCAGCAGGCCCTGTTCGCCACGATTGATAGCCTGACCCGGCTTTTCCTCACCTGCGTTCCTGAGCCGCCGGCCGAGGTGCTCGACCAGGCAAAGCGCCGGGCAAAACTGCGGTATGACCGATTTCTCGTGTCTGTCGCGCAAAACATGACAACGGACACACGAGCAACGCTGGGCGAGCTGGCGGACCGTGGCTAGACATCCACGGATCGAAGAACCCGAATTCCGGCTTCGGCCGCGGAAACCGCGTGTCGGTCGCGACGAGGCGAAGGCATGGTCCCGTTCTTTTAAGAACCTGATCCACATTGTAAGGATGACGAGCAGGCCGGCGCAGCCGTCACGCCGGTATCGTGGACTGATTGACGGACCAACGCGGAAGCCCCACCTGCAACGATGCGCGGTTCGTGTCACCTACTCGCCCAACCGTGTCCGCGGACAATGGGCGGCGCACGGCCGCTACATCGCGCGGGAAAGCGCCGCCGGCCCGGCCAAAGATGGCGAGGTTGGCTTCTCGGCCGCCGCTGACGGTCTCAATATCTCAAAGACGTTGGCCACGTGGCAGACCGCCGGTGACCCGAGGCTATTCAAGCTGATCATTTCCCCCGAATTCGGCGAACGCCTCGACCTACGGCGCCACACGCGCGAGCTGCTGGCCCGAATGGAGAACGACTTGGGTACGGACCTGGAGTGGGTCGCCGTCGCGCATTTCAACACCGGCCATCCGCATGTCCACGTCGCATTACGAGGTCGGACGGCGGCGGGTCCTCTCCGACTCGACCGCGATTACGTCAAAAGCGGAATTCGCGAACACGCCGAGAATCTTGCTACTGCCGAACTGGGATTCCGGACAGAGTTGGACGCACTCGAAGCCGAACGCCGCGAAGTGGACGCACCCCGGATCACTTCCCTGGATCGCCGAATTGCTACGCAGGCATTCAGCGCTAGTGGCGGAGGCAGTTTTGACATCGATACCCTGCCGTCACCGGTCTCTGCCACTCAGCGGGCGCGACAGCAGTTCCTGGGCGCCCGACTAAGGACCTTAACCGTAATAGGGCTTGCTGAGCATGTGGAGAACGGCAAGTGGAGAGTCGATCCCGCCTTCCTTTCGACGTTGCGCAAGCTGCAAATCAGTCAAGACCGCCTGAAGACGATGGCTTCGGCCCGAAATGAAAAAGGCCACCATTCGGAGGAGCGCTGCTCAGATAACGAACCGGTTGCTGATCGACCAGGGCTTAATAATCGCGCACGATAAGCCGACGTTCTGGCCAGCTTTCGCATCGGCGACTACACGCCCGGATGGTTTCTGTGAGCGGCGTTTCACGGGAGTACCCTCGTCGCCCCAGGATCGGTACCCGAAACCGGCGGAGCCGAGCAGTCTCCTCGACTAGCGAGATGCATTCGCATTAGACCAGAATCATGGGACATACCATAGCCGCTGGTTGCCCTACGTCAGCACCCCGAGGCGCTTGGCCACATGGCCAGGAGAGGAAGGACGCCGACCGGCCGACGCGAAGCAGGCCGCTACTTGGTGCCCTCTTTGAGGACCCAAGCTAACCAATTGCGAACCCAGGGCTGAGGATCGCTCGGAGAGAAGTCATCGACGAAAGAACCGCGCACCACACGCAGCCCTTCATCCGCACAATTCGCGGCGCAGCGCGGCGCATGCCACGCCTGGCACACGAGCCAGACTCTCGCGTCCTTGGGGCGGTCAAGCGAGCGCTTGAATTTCGCTACCCCGGCCAGCGTAGTGATGTAGGTTTTGTCGCAATCGAGATCGATCGGCTTCACGCGACGGCGGTAGTTGGCGTCGCGCTCGAAGAGAATTCTGGCGATCTCCCGCTGCGCGGACACGGCGAGCGAATCAGAGCCGCGCATGCCAGCCTCAACCAGCGTTGCGAGCTGCATGTTGACATCAGGGCTTTCGCCGTACGAGAGGGTCAGCAGGCAATTAGGGTCCTCGGGCGACGTCCAACCCTCGGCGCGGAACTTTCGAGCGCTTAAGTAGGCACGGAATTTGACGTCCTGGTTTCTTGTCAAACGGGTTTCGTATTCGCCGGCCGCGTCGCGGAAGGTGGTGTGACCGGCAAGGAGCGCATCGATTGTGCCTAGGGGGTCGTCCAGGTGGTGCTGTTCAAAACGATAGATCACGGGCGCTTCCGTTGCCGGGGTGCTTTTGTCATGAATAGTGATGTCGATCTTCTGCGGTTCCATTCGTAACCTCTTTTCGTTGCCGGCGGCCGGATCGGGCGCGTCGGCCTATGATTCTCCAATACATTGCAAATCTGGCAGAATTAGCGACAGACGGTCGAAATCCGCAAATTTGCGCCATCGCAAATTTGCGAGCTTGATCGGCTGAATCAAGCGGTCGCGAGGCAAGAATGTATCGAAACAATCTGGACACTGGCCTGACCTGGGAACAACTCGGCAAGGAGCCTCCGGAATCGCTAGGAGCGCGCAAGGACTGGCAGAAGTATCTCGATCAGTTAATCCATGGGCGGCTGGTGATTTCGCGGAGTCGCCTCGTATGGACACCGGTTGCGGATCTGGTGGCGCGCGGGTTTGCCAAAAGGGCGCACGGAGCCCGGGGTGACGCAGGTAAGAAGGGCGACCCGTATCAGGCGATCATCTGGGACGAAACGGTGAAGTGGTTCGAGCTGAACACGGCTAAGGAGACCTCATATAAAGTTTCGAGGCAGGAGAATCTTCCAGACCGGTTTTCTCCATTCGATCTTTGCGAGAACTGCTACTGGCTGGATAAGAGG
>JADMIO010549080.1_pt1 | contig 20926 bp, 15 predicted proteins | sample 8958161 | NCBI WGS metagenome assembly JADMIO01 (sample SAMN16585339, study PRJNA669376) | soil metagenome | isolation source: Crop rotation soil | place: USA: Cullars Rotation, Alabama | collected 2011 | reverse complement strand
CGGCTCGCGCGCGTGCCACACCGCCTGCACGAAGCGTCCGCGCCAGCCGCCGTGCGGCGGCGTGCCGTCGGCGAGCGCGCGCGTGCCCTGCGCCAGATCGCCCTCGATCAGGTCGGCGACCGCCACCCAGCGGGTGCCGTCGTCGGCCTGGCCGTGCTGCGCCGCGCCGCGGACCGCCACCTGCGACGCCTCGTCGGGCGCGGTGATGGTGGTGAAGCCGTCGAGCCCGCGCACCCACGCGGCCGCGCCCGGCCCGCACGCGAGCACGAAATCACCTAGCACTGACGGGGTCTTGTGAAGCATGCTCGGACCGATTGTCGAGTTAAGCGACGGCATCTGCGAAGAGCTCCAGCACCTTGCCCGCTTCACGCGCGGCATCGAACTCGCGTTCCACCTTGGTGCGCGCGGCGGTCGCCAGCCGCGCCCCGAGCGCGGCGTCATCGAGCAACCGACCCAGCGCGCGCGCCAGCGCCGGCGCGTCGCGCTCCGGCACCAGCAGGCCCTCGTGCTCGTCGGAGATCAATTCGGGAATGCCCGACACGCGCGTCGAGACCGCCGGCGTGCCCGCCGCCATCGCTTCCATCAGCGACACCGGGATGCCGTCGCGGTCGCCGGTCACGGTCACCACGCTGGGCAGGGTGAAGATGGACGCGGCGTACAGCGCCTTGCGCACCTCGGCCTGCGGCATCACGCCCGGCAGCTCGACCAGCTCGGTGAGCCCGTGGCGCGCGATGCGCGCGCGCAGCTCGGCCTCGAGCGGCCCCTGGCCGATCATCTTGCAGCGGAAGCTCTTGCCCGCCTGCTTCAGCTCGGCGAGCGCGTCGATCAGCACCTCGAAGCCCTTGATCGGGTCGAAGCGGCCGACGGTCAGGATCAGCCCCGGCTCGCGTCCGCCGGCGCGGTACGGCAGCGCCGGCAGGTCGACGCCGCAGTGCACCACGCGCATGCGGTCGCGCGCGCGCGGCGTGGCCTTCTCCGCCAGCCAGGCGACGTTGAAGTTCGAGATCGTCACCGCCACCGCGGCCTGCTCGACCTTCTCCTTGAGCAGCTGGTCGTTCACGAAGATGTCGTGGGCGTGGCAGGTGAAGCCGAACGGCTTGTCGAGCACGTGCGCCAGCGCCCACGCCACCGTCGACGGGAAGGTGGCGAAGTGGGCGTGGATGATGTCGGGATCGAACTCGCGCACCCATTCGAGCTGCTCGAAGCCGCGCGCCAGCGCCTCGAACGACTTGGCCAGCTCGACCGGGTCGTGGGCCATGCGCCGGGTCAGGCGGGCGACGATCTGCGCCACCTTGAGCGGATGCGCCGCCACCGCGCGCACGCGCGCCAGCGCCGCCGGCAGCTTGGCGAGCGGATGGCGCACCCGCGACATCAGCAGCTGCGCGTCGGGCTGCACCATCTTCTCGTACGGCGCCTTCAAGGACAGGATGCGCACGTCCACGCCCGACGCGATGAGCGTGGCGATCTCGCGCACGATGAAGGTCTCGGACCAGCAGGGATACAGAGACACGACATAGAGCACGCGCTTCGGGCGCGGATTGGGTTCCCTCACTGCTGCGGTTCTCCCATCAGAAAGAAGCGCACCTGCTCGTAGCGGCGGTCGCCGAGCAGGCGCTTGGCCACGCCCAGCCCGGCGTAGGTCAGCTGGGCGCGGCGCAGGTTGAAGCCGTGGCGCAGCCCCGACTCGAGCCAGGCGAGGCTGAGCTTGGTGGTCACCGACAGCCGGCACAGCTCGCGCTGGTGGCCGTTCACGTGGCCGGGGCGCGAGCTGAGCACGTGGGTGTAGCCGCACTCCTGCGCGGCGCGCAAAAGGCCGTGCGGCGAGCGGCCGCCGGGCGGGGCGAGCAGGGTGACCGGCTTGCCCACGTGGTCCTCGATCTCGAGGCGCGCGGTGCGCAGCTCCTCGCGCAGCCGGGGCGGCGCGAGCGTGGTCAGGTAGTAGCGGTGATCCAGCCCGTGCGACTGGATCGACATGCCGGCGTCGGCCATCTCGCGCAGCTGCGCCCAGGTGGCGAAGCCCTCGGTGCCGACCTGGCGGGGATTGACGAAGAAGTCACCGGTGGCGCCGGCAGCGACCATGGCGGGGAAGCCGAGCCGGTAGTTCGACTCGTGGCCGTCGTCGAAGGTGAAGATGACCCCGTCCTTGCCGGCCAGCCAGTCGCGGGCGCTGACCGTGCCGCGGCCGAGCCGGGTGGACAGCTCCATGGCGCGGGTGAAGCGCTCCATGTCCAGGCTGTAGTGCGGATCGGCGGCCGGCCACGTGGCCGCCCCCAGCCCGTGGAACATCAGTGCAATCGTGGTTCGGTCGGGCGGCACGGAGGGCCAATACATACCAAACTTATGCTTCGGTCGGGCGCTCGTTGAACACGACTCCGGCAAACTTGGAGGGCTCGAACATGGCCGCCGCCTGGGTGATGGCCTGCGCCGTGTCGCGACCGTAACCCGTCACGATCACTATGAAATCCGCCAGCTCCGAGAGGATGCGCGCGTCCGGCGAACCGGTGGTCGGCGGCCCGTCCAGCACGATGTCGCAGGGCTCGTGGCGCAGCGAGGTGAGCAGGCCGCGCATCCGGTGGGACGAGAAGTACTCGCGCGGCACCAGCCGCGGCCGGCCGGCCGGGATGACGTGCAGGCTGGGCACGCCGGTGGGGCGCACCAGGCCGTCGCCGGTCCATTCCGCCTGCTCCAGGTAATCGAATAGCCCGAGCACCGACTCGGGAATCCCGAGCGCGATGTGCTGGCTGGGCCGGCGCATGTGGCAGTCGACCAGCACCGCCGTCCGGTCCTCCTGCAGGGTGATGGCGGCGGCCAGGTTGCGGGCGATGAAGCTGGCGCCGGCGCCCGAGCTGATGGGCACCACCAGGGTGGTGAAGTGGGTGAGGCCCTGGGCGGTCGCCATCGCCTGCAGGTTCGTGCGCAGCTGGCGGAACGAGTCGAGCTGCTGGACCGTCGCCATGCCCGAGCGCGCCGCGGTGGTCGCGAGCATGCCGGGGGCGAAGCGGGTCTCGAGCATGCTGCGGCGGCGCGCCACCACCACCGCGCGCGAGGCCGGGATCGGGCGGGCATCGTTCGGGGGCAGCGGGTCGGCGGCGGGCGGCGGCCCGGCGGTCGGCTGGATGTTCGGCTGCGAACCCTCCTCGACCACGTACTCCTCGAAGTCCTCCTCGTGGCCATCGACAGCGGTCATCTCCTCGCTGTCGGTGCCCGGCCTTGGACCTCCGCGTCGGCTCTTCCGGCTCACGATGATCGCGTCTTGATGAAGTAGGCGGCGGCGTAGGCCACGAACACGCCGACGACCATCAGCGCCGCCAGCGCGGCGCGCAGGCGCTGGCGCGAGCGGTCACGGCGGGCGGGCGCGAACGAGATGCTGACCAGCAGCGGCACGCGCGCGAGCGCCTCGATCTGGTTGGGGCTGCGCACCCGCTGGTCGAGGCGCACCAGCGCGAACAGCAGGCCGAGCGGGGCGATGCACGCCAGGAACAGCCCGATGATGCTGAAATGGATCAGGCGCAGGCCCATCGCCACCGTCGGCCGCTCCGCCGGCTCGGCGATGTGGATGGTGGTGCCGCGCTGCTGCGCGTCGAGCTCCATGGCCACGCGCGCGCGCTCGCGCCGCTTCAGCAGGTCCTGGTACAGCTCGCGCGTCGCCTCGTAGCGGCGCAGCAGCTCGGACAGGGTGGTGTCGCGCCCGATGCCCCTCATCTCCGGATCTTCCTGCGGGCTGGGGACGCCGCCCGGGGTCGGGCGCGGGTCGGCGCCCGGCGTGGGGCGCGGCCGGGTGCCGGTGGCCTGGGCGATCTTCTTGCGCACCAGCACCAGCCGCTCGCGCGCCACCCGCGCCACGTCGTCGTCGAGCGCGGCGGTGGTCGCTTCTTCCTTCTCCGCCGCCTTGCGCTGCGCCTCGGTGGCCGACAGGTCCGCGGTCACCGTCTTCAGCTCGCGCCGCACCCGGCGCACGTCGGGATGATCCTCGGTGTACTGCGACAAGAGCCGGTCGACGTCACCCTGCAGCTGGCCCTGGCGCTGGCGCAGCTGGTCCTCTTTCTGGCGCAGCGCGATGCTCGATTTCTCGCCCGGCTTGCTCTTGATCTGCTCCTCGAGGAAGGACTCCTCGGCGCGCAGCGCGGCCAGCTCGTCGGCGGACAGCCCGCCGCCGCTCGGCCGCACCGGTGGCGGCGTGGGCGGCTTGTCGGGCCCCGGCGGCGTGGGATCGGGGTCCGGCCCCGGCTTGGGGTCGGTGGGGTCGTCGGTGCCCTGGTAGTGGGCCAGCACCTGGGCGTGGTACTCGGCGAGCTTGTCGCCGTATTCCTTCACCTGCTGGTCGAGGAAGGCGAACGCTTCCTTGCTCTCGCGCTCGTTGCCCGCCTCGGTCTCGCGGATGTAGATCTCGGCGAGCTTGTTGGCGATCTTGTAGGTGCGCTCGGGATCGCTGTCGACGTAGGCGATGCGGATGAGGCCGGCGGCGGGCGAGTCGACCTTGATGCGCGCCTTGAGCGAGGTGAGCAGCCGCTCCTCCTGCACCGGGTCCGGCTGCTTGGCCGGCGGCGGCTGCACCCAGCCGCCGAACACCAGGATCTCGCGCAGGATCTTCTTGTTCTCCAGCGTCTGGACCGTCATCACCAGCTGGTCGGGGCTGTTGGACGCCCCGCCCGCGTGCTCGTCGGTGAGCGGCTTGATGAGCGAGTTGGACTCTTGCACGATGACGGTGAGCGCCGCGTACTTCTTGGTCTTGGTCAGCCCGATGATGAGCACGAGCAGCGCGACGGCGGCGAAGATGCTGGCGACGGTCAGCAGACGGCGCTGACCCTCCTTCAGCAACAGGCCCACCAGATCGGAAACGGAAGTGGAGTCGGTACTCATGCGGAGCGGGAAACAATCATAGCATCAGGCGCAGGCGTACAAGTCTTTCAGAACGCGCCGATGTTCCAGCCGGCGCGGTCCTGGTTGGTGATGTCGAAGTTGAACGCCTCCTGCGGGTTGCCCGCGTTCAGCGCCGGCGACGAGGTGCCGAGCTTGGCGTCCTTCCAGTCGTAGACCTCGCCGGCGGCCTGGAAGCCCTGGGCATTGACGATCTGCGGGTCGGCGTTGACCCCGTGGGCGTCGGCGCCCGAGCCGGTCTTCCAGCCGGCGAAGTCCTTGTCGGTGCTGGCCACCCGGAACGGCTTGGCGTTGGTCGAGAAGTACAGGTTGTAGTCGACGTTCACGCCCTCGAGGGTGCCGGTGATGTCGGTCCAGAGCAGCGGGTCGGAACGGAAGCCGATGATCAGGTTGTTCTCGATGCGGCTGTTCACGTTGCGCTGGGTGCCGCTGGGCGTCTTGTTGTCCTGCAGGAAGATGCCCATGGTGTCGGTGTTCTGCAGCGTCGCCTGCGACATGATGATGGTGTTGTTGGCGATGAGCGCGTTCTTGAGGCCGTGGTTGGCGATGGTGTGCGCCTCGCCCTCGGCGTAGTCGCGGATCGAGATGCGGCAACCGGCGATCAGGTTGTCGTAGACCTGGGTGTGATCCAGGTTGGCGTAGTTGTTGGTCGCGTCCGACGAGTTCTCCTCGTCGGCGAGCATGATGCCGACGGTGTACTTGTCGAGCACCGACCACGGCTCGTTGGGGCCGTCGTACAGGTAGTTCGACTTGTCGGGCGGGTGGTTGTAGATGATGTTCTGGCGCGCGACGTCGTTGGGCTGGTTGTCGAAGTACAGGTTCACCGACCAGTTGTCGAAGATCAGGTTCTGCTCGAACAGCGCCGAGCCGCTCGGCTTGCCCGCCTCGGTGCCGTAGGACAGCACGCCCTCGCCGCCGTTCATGTGGACGACGTTGCCGCGCGCGATGGGGCGCAGGATGAACGAGAACGAGAGCGCACCCGGCCAGCCGCCGCCCGACTCGGCGTAGCCGTTGTTGCCGCGCGGCCAGTTGACCAGCACGTTGAAGTAGATGTGGCTGTAGAGCACGCTGTCGTCGGTGGTGCCGGCGGTGCCCTCGTTGACCAGGAAGTTCACGCCCTGCTTGCCGTTGAACTTGATGTCGCAGTGCTCGATGGTGACGTGGCTGCCGTAGCCCCAGATGCCGGCCGCGCCCGAGCCGCGCACGGTCAATCCGGAGAACGTGTACCAGTCGCCGAAGAAGAACACGTGCTGCTGGTCGCCCTGGTCCTTGGGCACCACGATGTCGAGCGTGGCCGGGTCGCCGGCGCCCAGGTCGGCGTAGATCTCGCCGCCCTGGAAGCCCCACTTGCCACTCCCGGGCACGATGGTGCTGACGTCCACGGTCGGCGCCGACGAGCCGCCCTGGCCCTGGGTGATCTGCTTGAGCGGGGTCTCGTTCACCACCACCGCGATGGGGGTGAAGCTGATCGGCGCCTTCCAGACCGTGCCGTTGACCTGGGTCCAGCCGGTGACGGCGATCGAGCCGTCGAGGATGACCGGGCCGTCGCCGAAGCTGCCGAAGGTGATCGGCTTGCCGTCGGTGCCGGGAGCGGAGTTCGACAGGTCGATGCCCTCGCGGTACAGGCCGGCCTTGATCAGCACGGTGTCGCCGGCGGCGACCAGCGGGAGTGTCTTCTTGATGGTCTTGAAGGCGGTCGCTTCCGAGGTGCCGTTGTTCGAGTCGGAGCCGTTGGCGCCGTCGACGTAGTAGGTCTTGCCGGTGGCCGACGGGGGCGTGGTGATGTTTTCACCCGTCCACACCGGCCACGGCGTGTCGCCGGTGAGCACCGGCCCGGCGTCGACGCGCGGGGGCAGACTGCCAGCGTCGACGCCGCCGCCGCCCGACGCCGCGCCGCCGATGCGCCCGCCGGCGCAGGCGCTCAGCGCGATGGAAGCGATCAGCGCGAACCCGCGCGTGCGATCGCACAACTTCAGTTCCTGCTGCTTCATGTCGTCGGATACTACATCAGCAGGCGGGTCAGGATCTGCTTGAGCGGCCTGGCAGTCACTCGCTCGATGCGCGTGACCGCGTAGGCCGCCGTCAGCATCAGCGCGACCACGCTCCACAGCACCACGTGCACGTTCATCCCCGGGTAGAAGCGGTTGAACAGGGCGAAGCCGATGTTCTGGTGGATGAGGTAGAGCGGGTAGGTCAGCGCGCCCAGGACCATGAACTTCTTGGTGGCCAGCTTCTCGGTGCGGTGGGTGGAGACCAGGAAGAACACGACGAACATGATCGCCTCGGCGCTGGCGACGACGATCGGGTCGTAGTGGGTGTGGTAGCGCTCGCCCTGGGCGACCAGGCCCGAGGTGGAGCCGTGCACGATCAGCGCGTAGCTGGCGGCCAGGATGACGCCCTTGTAGAAGTCGAGCCCTTCGCGCGAGATGAGGAAGAACATCGCGCCGGCGATGAAGTAGGGCGCGAACTCGGGGATGAGGAAGAAGGTGACGAACTTGATCGGCCAGAAGGTGACGATGGCGTACGCCACCAGCCAGCCGCCCAGCAGCCACTTGGCGCGGTGGATCTGGTTGAATAGCAGCACGATGAAGACCAGGAAGTAGAACTTCATCTCCACCAGCAGCGACCAGTACACGTTGTCGATGAACGGGATGCTGGTGAGGCCGTTCAGCATCGTCATGTTGGCGGCGTACTCGACGGGAGTGGCGACGTGGCGGCCGTTGGCCGAGATGTGCGAGACGATCCACGAGGCGGTGCAGCACACCCAGAACGCCGGGTACAGCCGGACGATGCGCGAGATCAGGAACTGGCGGTTCGACCCCGACGAGGCAGTCATCAGGATGACGAAGCCGGAGATGAGGAAGAACAGGTCCACGCCCAGGTAGCCGTACTTGGTGACCGGGGCCAGCCACGGGTAGGACAGCTCGGTGAGCCCGCCGGCGGCGGCGCCGCGGAACGTGTAGTGGAACAGGACCACCGAGAACGCCGCCAGGAAGCGCAGCAGGTCGATCTCGTAGAAGCGTTTCGACGGGCTCATGAGGCGGTCCTGACGTCGGCACGGGTGGTGCGCGCCACGCCGAGCACGTCCAGGTAGGCGTCGACGGCGGCGTGCTCGGTGAAGCGGTCGACGGGGTGCGCGGGGCGCGCGGGAGTGCGGGCGGCGTCGTCGAGCAGCGCGAGCAGGCCGCGCGCCAGCGCCGGCGGGTCGCGCGGCGGCACCAGCGGGCCGAGCTTGCCGCCCTCGAGGATCTCGCGCGAGCCGCCCGGGCAGTCGGTGCTGATGACGCGGCAGCCGCACGCCATCGCCTGGATGAGCGCGCCGGGCAGGCCCTCGAAGATGGAGGACAGCGCGAACACGGTGGCGCGCTGCATGTAGCGGAACGGGTTGTGGTCGTACCCGGGCAGCCGCACGTCGGCGTCGATGCGCAGCTCGCGCGCCAGGGCTTCCAGCGCGGCGCGCTCCTCGCCCTCGCCGAGGATGACCAGGCGCGCCGGGCGCGCGGCGCGCACGGTGGCGAAGGCGCGCAGCAGCGTGGCGAAGTCCTTCTGCGGGGCGAGCCGGCCGACGCCCATGATCACCGGCGGCGCGCCGGGGGCGAACCACGGGTCGTCGAGCGGCGCGGCGGCCTTCTTGGCCAGCTCGGGCGTGACCACCGGGTTGTAAATGGTGCGGATGCGCGCGCGCGGCAGGCCGAGGCCGTCGGCAACGCTGTCCTCGACGCTGTTGGAGACCGCCACGATGGCGGCGGCGAGCGGGTAGAAGCCGCGCATCAGCGCGCGCAGCAGGTGCGGTTGCAGGCCGTGCATCTGGTCGCGCGGGAGCAGCACGTTGGCCTCGCGCAGCACCACGCGGGTGCCGGTGAGCGACAGCCGCGCGGCCCACACCGACAGCACGTTGGCGTGCTCGAGCGTGGACAGCAGCGCTCGCGGGCGCTCGCGCCGCAGGTAGCGGACGAACGCGGGCAGCGCCGCGGTGGTGCGGCGCGCGGCCAGGTCGACCACGCGCGGGCCGGCGGGGATCTGCGAGGTCAGCGGGCCGCCCGGGATGCCGAGCACCAGGTCGACGGCGTGGCCGCGCGCGCTGAACGCGGACGCCAGCTGCAGCATGACGCGCTCGGCGCCGCCATCGTCGAGCGTGGGCAGGAACAGCGCCAGGGGCGCGGAAGGATTGACGGAGCGCATTCGGGGGTGAACGGACGGAACATAGCGGAACGCCCCGCCGGGCGTCGAGGGCGGCGAAGGACCCTAGTTGGGGGTGGCGCCGCCGAAGTGATACGCGGACAGGCGGGCGCCGAAGAAGCTGCCCTGGAAGGCGGTCTGGCCGCGATCGCCGCCGGCGGCGCCCGCGATGACCATGAGCGGGATCAGGTGCTCCTCGCGCGGGTGCGCCTCGCGCGCGCCGGGCGCGCTCGCCCATTCGGTCAGCCGGCGGTCGCGCTCGGCGGGGGCGAGGGTGGCGGTCTCGCGCAGCCAGGCGTCGAACTTCTCGGAGATCTCGATCGAGCTGCGGCGGCGGAACGTGCCCATGTTGTGGAACGTCATGCCGCTGCCGAGGATGAACACGCCCTCGTCGCGCAGCGGGGCCAGCGCGCGGCCGATCGCCAGGTGCTCGGCGGGGTCGAGGCCGGCCTTGAGCGACAGCTGCACGGTCGGGATGTCCGCGTCCGGGTAGGTCAGCTTGAACGGGATGAAGGTCCCGTGATCGAAGCCGCGCGCCGGGTTCGCCGCGGTCTGGAAGCCGGCGGCGCCGAGGAGGTCGCGCACGCGCGCCGCCAGCGCCGGATCCCCGGGCGCGGGCCATTTGATCTCGTACGACGCGGGCGGGAACCCGTAATAGTCGTACAGGATGGGCGGGTGCTCGCCGGTCATCACGGTCGGGAGTGCCTCCTCCCAGTGCGCCGAGATCACCAGCAGCGCGCGCGGCTTGGTGGGCGGGAGCTCGTGCAGCGCGCGCAGATAGGTGGCGAGCTGGTCGAGCTCGCGCTTGTCCATGCCCATGTCGACGAATGGCCAGGGGCCGCCGCCGTGGGGCACGAACGCGACAGGCATACGGTTGCTCATGATTCGAGCAGTTTGGTGCCGATCGAGCGCGGGCGGAAGTGGGGCGCGCGGCAACACGGTGTTGTCGGGGGGAAACAGCGCTACATTGCCGCCCATGCGAATCGTGATGAGCGCCCTGGTCCTCGTCGCTGTGACCGCTTGCGCCAAGAAGGAATCGGCGCCGGCGGAGAAGCAGAAGAAGCCGCCCGCGCCGGCGCCGGTGGCGGCGGACGCGGCGACCGCGGCGCCGGTGGACCGGCCGGCCTACGAGGAGATTGGCGGCTTCTCCACGCCGGAGTCGGTGCTGGCGCTGGGCGACCCGGACGTCTACCTGGTGTCGAACATCAACGGCGCGCCGACGGAGGCGGACGACAACGGCTTCATTTCAAAGCTGGGGCCGGACGGGAAGATCGTCGAGCTGAAGTGGATCGACGGCGCGGGCGAGAAGGTCAAGCTGAACGCGCCCAAGGGCATGGCGGTGAGCGGCGGCCAGCTGTACGTCGCGGACATCACGGTCGTGCGGGTGTTCGATCTCGCGACCGGCGAGCAGAAGCCGGACATCGCCATCAAGGGCGCGTCCTTCCTGAACGACGTGGCAGCGGACGGCGAGAAGATCTACGTGACCGATTCGGGGCTGGATGCGAGCTTCAAGCCGACCGGGACGGACGCGGTGTACGAGATCGGCGCCGACCACAAGCCGAAGCAGCTGATCGGCGGCAAGGCGCTGGGCGCGCCGAATGGCGTGACGATCGTCGACGGGAAGATCTGGGTGGTCGGCTTCGGCGCGAAGACGCTGTGGCGCATCGTGGACGGCAAGCAGGCGGACGTGCAGGAGCTGCCCGCCGGCAGCCTGGACGGCGTCGAGGCGCTGGGCGACGCGCGCGTCGCGGTGTCGAGCTGGGAGGCGAAGGCGGTGTGGGCCGGCACGCTGGGCGGCACGTTCAAGCCGATCATCGAGAACTGCGAGTCGCCGGCGGACATCGGCGTGGATGTGAAGCGCAAGCGCGTGCTGGTGCCGGTGTTCAATGGCAACGCGGTGCGCTTCTATCCGTATTAGCTGGAGCAGCTGAGCTGGACGTGGCTCTCGCCGCCTGGCGCGGCGTAATCGTCGTGCGCTGGCTGCTCGGCGAACGGATCGCGCAGGATGGCGAGCAGGCGGTCGACCTCGGCGAAGTCCTTGCGCTCGGCGCGCTCGATCGCGCGCTGGGCGAGATGGGTGCGCAGCACGTATTTCGGATTGGCGCGGTCCATGGCGGCGCGCCGCTCGGCCGGGTCGCGGCCGTCGACGGCGAGGCGTTCGGCGTAGCGCTCGGCCCACGTGCCCAGCTGCTCGCGCGCGGCCGGTAGATCGAAGCGGGAGAGCGCGCGGAAGAACGTCGGGTAGTCGGCGCGCTGGCGGGCGAGCAGCTTGAACAGATCGGCGAGCAGCGACTGGTCGTCCTCGCCGCGCCACTCGGTGAAGCCGAGCTTGGCCGCGAACTGCTGCTCGTAGGCGGCGGCATAGACGCGCGCGTAGCTGGCGAGCGCGGCGCGCGCCGATTCGACCGGCACGATCTCCTTCAGCGCGTGCGCCAGGCAGCCGAGGTTCCACAGCGCGATGGTCGGCTGGCGGCCGTAGGCGTAGCGGCCCTCGCTGTCGGTGTGATTGGGGACGAACAGCGGGTCGAACGTCTCCATGAACGCGAACGGGCCGTAGTCGAGGGTCAGCCCGAGGATCGACATGTTGTCGGTGTTGAGCACGCCGTGGGTGAAGCCGACCGCCTGCCAGGCGGCGACGGTGCGCGCGGTGCGCTCGGCGGCGGTGTGCAAGAGGCCCCCGTAGTCGCCGGGCGGCAGGTGGGGCAGGTGGTGGGCGAGGACGAAGTCGGCCAGCTCGCGCACGAACCCCGGCTGCGCGATGTGCGCGTACATCTCGAAGCTGCCGAAGCGGATGTGCGTGCTGGCCAGGCGCACGAGCACGGCCGCCGGCTCGACGCGTTCGCGATACACGGGATGATCGGAGCCGACGATGGCGAGCGCGCGGGTGGTCGGGATGTGTAGGCCGTGCATCGCCTCGCTGCACAGGTATTCGCGGATGGTCGAGCGGAGCACGGCGCGGCCGTCGCCGCTGCGCGAGAACGGGGTGCGGCCCGAGCCTTTGAGCTGGATCTCGGTGCGCGCGCCGTCGGCGCCGACGACCTCGCCGAGCAGCAGCGCGCGCCCGTCGCCCAGCTGCGGCACGTAGACGCCGAACTGGTGGCCGGCGTAGCGCAGCGCGACCGGATCCGCGCCGGGCAGCGCGCGCGCACCGGCGACGGTCTGGATGAACGCCGGATCGGCGGCGGCGGCGGGGTCGAGATCGACGAGCGCCGCGGCGGCGGCGTTGAAGCTCACCAGGTACGGGGCGGGCAGCGGCTCGGGCGCGACGCGGGCATACAGCTGCGGCGGCAGCCGGACGGTGCGGTTGTCCCAGGCGAGGCTGTCGAGCGGGCGGGGCACGGAGGGAGTCTAGTCGGAGCGCGCGACGATCCCGGCGAAATCGCCATTTTCGGCCCTGTGCTCGGCCCGCCGCCGGGACTACCCATCCCCATGCACATCCTCCCCCCTCGTCGTGCCGGTCCCCGGGGCCGGGAAAGCGCGGCGGAGACATGGGCATGGGAATGGGGAGTCGCGGGCAACTGCTCCTTCGCAACGATCTGCAGCAAGCGGCGACGGCCGACGGGCTGGTCGTCGACGTGCTGCTGGTTGGCCCGGGGACGATCTCGGCTGCCGAGAACTTCGCGACCCGAGGTCGTGGTGCCGACGGCGGCCGACTACGCCGCCGGGCGCGACGCCGAGCTCGATCGCGCCATCGAACTTTTGCTCCGCAAATAGTTGGTTTCCGACCACCGAATGCCGGAGGCGGGGAGGCGAGTCCCGGCAGCGTGGGGTGTCGGGGCCTCCGGCGGCAGCTGCGTAGGTGCGCGGCATCATTATGTGGGGCGCGGGCACGTCGATTGCTCTGTGCAGCGATATGCGCGCTCTCCGTCGGGAAACCTTGGTTCTGCTGACGTCGATCATGTTGGCCGCGGGCGTGGGCTGCACCGGCGAGTACGTCGGCGCGGGCGGCGGCGGTGGCGGTGGCGGCGGCAGCGATGCCGGCAGGGGCAACGGGGACGACGGGCTGGGCGAGGGTGACCCGAACGATCCGGGGGATCCCGGGGATCCGGCGGATCCGCCAGCGGACGCGGGGCTGCCCGGTTCGCCGGATGCCGCGCCGCAGGGGAACGGCGGCGAGCAGGGCGAATGTCTGGTGCAGTCGAGCTACGGCGCGCTCGGCACGCTGCCGCAGCAGGCGGCCACGCTGCGCGCGCAGCAGAATGCAGCGGGCAACGTGTACCGGCTGACGGCGCAGCTGGACGCCGTGACGAATGACTATCTGGTGATCGAATTGTGGGAAGGGTACGGCGCGCTGGCGGCGAATGGCCAGCTGACGCCCGGCACGTACACGATTGGTGCGCAGGATTCCGATTACGACACGTGCGGCGCGTGCGTGATGCTGTCGGCCGACTTCGATCCGCAGACCGGCAATGTCGCGAAGCGCTTCATCGCGACCGCCGGGACGGTGACCGTCACGAATGTGAACGGGAATCTGGCCGGGTCGGTGAGCGGCATCGCCTTCAAGGAGCGGGATCCGCAGACGAATGCGCCGCTCGCCGGTTCGACCTGCGCCAGCGCGATGGCGAGCGGCAGCTTCGACGCGACCCTGCAGTAGCCCGCCTGTGAGCGCGCGGTAGATCTCTCCGCTTGTACCGAACCCCCATTCTGACCAATATGGCGGCGGGCCGAGGCTGGAAAGGTTTTTTCCAGATGAAGGCAGAGTCGTGCGTCTTGCGCTATGTTCCGCGCCCAATGACGCGAACTGTTTTGGCTTCCGCCCTGCTCGCCGCGCTCGCCGTAGGGGCCTGCGGCCCGGCTGCGCACTCCGAACCGCCCGTCACGCCGGTCACGCCGCCCACGGGTGAGCCCGGCGAAACCCCCGCGCCATCGCCGTACGATGCCGCCCGAGCCGAGGTGACCCGCTTGACCGCACTCGCCGACAAGGATCCGCTGCTCGCTCCCTGGTCCGGACCGTATGGCGGCGTGCCGCCGTGGGATCAGGCTAAGGTCGAGCTCGTCCCGCCCGCGCTCGCGCTCGGCATCCAGCTGCAGGCGGCCGAGATCGACGTCATCGCCGAGAATCCCGCGGCGCCGACCTTCCAGAACACGCTGGTCGCGTACGAGGCCGCCGGGCGCCATCTGCAGCGCGCCCAGGTGATCTTCGACGTGATGAACGGCAACCTCAAGACGCCCGAGGTCGAGGCGCTCAGCCAGGAGTGGCGGCCCAAGCTGGCGGCCGCGTACGACGACATCACCTTCAACGCCAAGCTGTTCGGGCGCATCAAGGCGGTCTACGAGTCGCCCGACTACGCCAAGCTGTCCGCCGAGGAGCAGCGCGTGGTCAAGCTGACCTACGAGCGGCTGGTGCAGGCGGGCGCGAGCCTGTCGGCCGACGAGAAGGCGCGGGTCGGCGAGATCAACCAGAAGCTGGCGGCGCTGTTCGACGAGTTCGAGAACAAGCTGCTCGCCGACGAGAACACCTGGACGGTGCTGGAGAGCGAGGCCGACCTGGCCGGGCTGTCGCCGTCGCTGGTCGCGGGCTACAAGGCCGCCGCCGACGAGCACAAGATCGACGGCAAGTGGCTGGTGATGAACACGCGCTCGAGCGTGGACCCGTTCCTGGCCGAGTCGAGCCGCCGCGACCTGCGCGAGACGGTGTGGAAGAAGTTCAAGAACCGCGGCGACAACGGCGACGCCAACGACACCAACGCGACCATCGCCAAGATCGTCAAGCTGCGCGCCGATCGCGCCAAGATCCTCGGCTACAAGACGCACGCGCACTACCGGATGGCCGACACCATGGCCGTCGATCCCGAGAAGGCCAAGGAGCTGATGATGCGGGTGTGGCCGGCGGCGGTCGCGCGCGTGAACGAGGAAGTCGCCGACATGGCGAAGAGCCCGCAGGCCAAGAAGGACAAGATCAAGACCATCGAGCCGTGGGACTACCTCTATTACGCCGAGAAGGTGCGCAAGCAGAAGTACGACCTAGACGCGGGTGAGCTCAAGCCGTACTTCGAGCTCAACAACATGATCGCCGCCGCGATGTACATGGCGGAGCAGCTGTACGGCCTGCAGTTCACCGAGATCACCGGCAAGGTGCCGGTGTTCCACGCCGACGTGCGGGTGTGGGAGGTGAAGGACAAGGCGAGCGGCCGCTTCGTCGGGCTGTTCTACGGCGACTACTTCGCGCGCGCGGGCAAGAAGTCGGGCGCGTGGATGTCGCCCTACTGGACGCACGAGAACTTCCTCGGCCACGAGATGACGCCGGTGGTCTCGAACAACAACAACTTCGTGGCCGGCGCGCCGGGCGAGCCGGTGCTGATCTCGCTCGACGACGCCGAGACCCTGTTCCACGAGTTCGGCCACGCGATTCACTACCTGCTGTCCGACGTGAACCATCCGGCGCTGTCGGAGACGCCGCGCGACTTCGTCGAGTACCCGTCGCAGGTGCACGAGATGTGGGTGCTGACCCGGCCGATCCTCGACCGCTTCGCCAAGCACTACAAGACGGGCAAGCCCATGCCGCAGGCGCTGGTCGACAAGGTGGAGAAGTCACGCACCTTCAACGAGGGCTACGCGACGGTCGAGTACCTGTCGTCGGCGATCGTCGACATGGAGCTGCACACGATTCCCGACGGCGTCGTCGATCCCGACGCGTTCGAGCGCGACACGCTGGTCAAGATCGGCGCGCCCAAGCAAGTGGCCATGCGCCACCGCCTGCCGCAGTTCGCCCACCTGTTCTCCTCGGACGCCTACTCGGCCGGCTACTACAGCTACCTGTGGGCCGAGGTGATGGACGCCGACACGCGTCTGGCGTTCATCGAGACCGGCGACGTGTTCGACCCGGCCACCGCGGCGAAGATGAAGAAGTACATCCTGGCGCCCGGCAACACCACCGACCGCGGCGAGGCCTACCGCCAGTTCCGCGGCCGCGATCCCGACGTGACGGCGTACCTGAAGAAGCACGGCTTCCCCGTCAAGTAGCGCCGAAAATGAAAAGGCCCGACGGAGAACCCGTCGGGCCTGCTTGGAGTGGAGGGTTGCGAGATCAGCCTGCCAGCTGGTAGCGGCTGGGCTCGAGCACGAAGCGGCCGTGGCCGTGGGTCATGCCGCTCAAGCTGCCGGCGTAGCCGAAGGTCTCGGCGAGCGGGACCTCGGCGCGCACCACGCGATCGCTTCCGCGCGCGTCGAGGCCGACGACCTGGCCGCGACGCCGGCCGAGATCGCCCACCACCGCGCCCACGTGCGCGTCGGGGCAGGTGACCTCGAGCGCCATGATCGGCTCGAGCAGGATGGGCGCCGCTTCCGCCGCCGCCGCCCGGAACGCCATCGAGCCCGCGATCTTGAAGGCGAGCTCGCTGGAGTCCTTGGCATGCGTCGCGCCGTCGAGCAGCGTCACCCGCACGTCGACCACCGGGTGGCCGCCGAGCAGCCCGTCGGCCATCGCCTCGCGAACGCCGTCCTCGACCGCCCGGATGAACGGACGAGGGATGGCGCCGCCGCGCACGCGGTCGACGAACTCGAAGCCGGTGCCTGCCGGCGCCGGACCGACCTCGAGGACGACATGGGCGAACTGCCCGGGGCCGCCGCTCTGCTTGACGTGACGGTGGTCGCGCCGCACGGTGCGGCCGAGCGTGGTGCGATACGCCACGCTCGGCCGGCCGCTGGTCACGAACACGCCATGCTCGGTCGCCAGCCGCTCCACCGCGATGTCGAGGTGGAGCTGGCCCATGCCGGCGAGCACGGTCTGGCCGGTCTCGCCGTCGGTCTCCAGGCGGAGCGACGGATCGGCCGCGACCATGCGCGCCAGCGCCAGCGAAAGCCGCTCGCGGTCCTCGCGCGTGCGCGGCTCGACCGCCACGCGCATCACCGGCGCCGGGGCGACGATCGCCTCGAGCGTGATCGGCTGGTCGGGATCGGCCAGCGTCTCGCCGCTGGCGAGCGGCGCACCCAGGATCGCGCCGATCTCGCCCGCCTCGAGGCGTTCGACCTCCTCGCGCTTGTCGGCCAGCAATTGCACCAGCCGACCCACGCGGAAGCTGCGCCCGCTGCGCGCGCCGCGCACGGTCATGCCCTTGGCGAGCACGCCCGAGTAGACGCGCACGAACGTCAGCTGGCCGTGATCGTCGAACACGACCTTGAAGCCGAGCGCGGCCAGCGGGGCGGTGCGGGAGGGTTCCCGCGCGCTCTCGCCGCTCACGTCGTGCACCGGCCCGCGATCGAGCGGTGAGGGCAGGTACGCCACCATCGCGTCGAGCAGGGGCTGGATGCCGCGGTTCTTGTACGCCGAGCCGCACAGCACCGGCACGACGTGCGCGCGCACCGTGGCCTGCCGGAGCGCGGCGCGGATCGCCGCCGGCTCCGGCTCGCGACCGGCGACCAGCGCCTCGAGCACGGCCACATCCTCGTCGGCGCAGGCCTCGAGCAGGCGCCGACGTGCATCTCGCAGGTTGTCAAAGAGCGAAGCGGGTACGGCGGCGGTGCGGTACGACGCCCCGTCGACCGATTCCCAGTACAGCGCGTGCTGCTCGATCACGTCGACCACGCCGAGCAGCTGCTCGCCGTCCATGATCGGCAGGGTGATCGCGACCGGCCGCGCGCCCAGACGGTCGGTGAGCTGCGCCAGGCAGCGCGCGAAGTCCGCGCCCGCACGATCGAGCTTGTTCACGAACACCAGGCGCGGCACCCGGTGGCGATCGGCCTGCCGCCACACCGTCTCGGTCTGCGGCTCGACCCCGGCCACGCCGTCGAGCACGACCACCGCGCCGTCGAGCACGCGCAGCGAACGTTCGACCTCGATGGTGAAGTCGACGTGGCCGGGCGTGTCGATCAGGTGGATGCGGTGTCCCTGCCAGTCGCAGGTGACCGCCGCCGCCAGGATGGTGATGCCCTTCTGCTGCTCGAGCGGGTGCGAGTCGGTGTGCGCGGTCCCGTCGTGGACCTCGCCCATCGCGTGGATGCGTCCGGTGTAGAGCAGCACGCGCTCGGTCAGGGTGGTCTTGCCGGCATCGACGTGAGCAATGATGCCGAGGTTGCGAATCCTTTCGATGCGAATACTTCGGGTCATAGACGGATCTCTCTCCACGACGAGGCAAACCTCGCGTAGCAAATGGCCATTCTGGAATGGGCCGAAAATGGAATAGGTGCGACCCCGCGGCGGGCGTCACGCTCCGCGCGGGGCGACTAGGCCTTCGGCGTGAAGCAGAGCCAGGCGTAGTCGCACGCGCGCGCCCGTACCAGGAGGCACGGCGAACGATGAATGTGCAGTGACCACGTCATGGGATTGGCTCGAAGAAGATATCTAATGGCTGCTATGCAGCCTGTCAAGCAATGTGACGTTTACGGGCAGCCGGACGAGACCTGCAATGCGTCCTGCGCCATCCAGCCGAAGCGCTTCACGCCGTCGGCGGCGCGCACGTAGCCGTACAGGAAGCGCATCGTGCCGCTCTGCTTGCGATAACGGCCACTTCCGTCCTTGACCCACAGCGGGATCGAGATCGATGGCCGGCCGCTGCTGGTGGGCACGTCGACGCGCTGGAACTTCGTGCCCGCCGGGAAATGGTCCGTCGTGGCGCCGCCCAGGCCGAATCCGGGCACGCTGAAGATCAGGTTCACGCTGCGCAGGCCGTTGTCGCGCTGAAGCGGCAGGTAGTCGCCGGCGCGCTCGTGGCCGTTTTCGCCCACCTGGCTGTCGTACACGACCTTCTTCAGCTCGATCGACGTGTCGTGCGAGTTGCGCACCTGGTAGCAGGCCATCTTGCCGCGCTGCGGATCGCGCGCGTTCACCTCGCCCATGCGCGCGCGGAACGAGGTCTCGCCGAGGATGTGGTCGATGGGATACCAGCCGGCGCTGCTGTTCGAGGTGGTCAGCGCGAGCGCGTGCGCCTTGCCGGCGAGCAGCCGGGTCTGGCCGTAGTTGAAGGTCATGCGCGTGCGCGTCTCGACGTGCATCGCGGTGCCGTTGCCGTCGCGCACCGAGGCGCCGGGCGCGATGCCCCAGCTGTCGTCGCCGCCCGCGGTGGTGACGCGCGAGTCGCCGTCACGGAAGCGGCAGTTGAACGGGCTCGCCTTGCACACCGTGCCGTTGCCACTGCCGGGCGCGTTGGCGGCGAGCGTCGTGGTGCTCGCGCTGTCGCTGGTGTCGACCATGTCCTCGTCGGTGACGCCGGTCTCCTCGTCGAGCGACCAGGTGGAGATCTCGCCCTCGTCGAAGCAGCCGGAGGCGATGGCGGTGAGGGCGATCAGGAAGAGAAAACGTGAGCGGATGGGCATCCCGACTGCTTGTGCAGCCGATGTGCCAGCGACTCGCGCGCGAAATCCTTCAGGATTTTGATGCGGACCGGGTGCGCAGACCGCACACGACGGTTTGCAGCTGGCGCTACTTGGCGAAGGCGACGTTCAGGTCGAGGTAGAACGCGTCCCTCACCGTCGGGTACAGCCCGCCGGTCAGCAGGCTGGCGGTGCCCGCGCCGCCGTGGAAGATGAGCTTGCCGATCTTGATGTCGAGCGCGCCGCCGGCGTAGATGCGGCCGCCGTTGTCGGCGCCGAACGAGTAGTCGTCGCCGGTGAATACGCCCAGGTCGGCGCTCAGCTTGACCAGCGAGCCGACCGACAGGATGAGCGACATCGGGATCTGCACCGCCTGCTGGTTCTCGACCTCGCCGCCCTGATAGACCCAGACCGGCACCAGCGAGAAGTCGACCAGGCTCGACAGCTTGATCTTCATCGACAGACCGCCCGAGAAGCCGGGATGGAAGCTGCCGATGAACATGGGGAAGTCCTTCTCGCTGAGCAGCATCGCGCCTTCCTTCATGTACCCGCCGGTCAGCAGCAGCGAGACGTCGGTCTTGTACTTCATCATTCCCGCCATCGGGCCCTGCGGTAGCTTGGCGTTGAAGGTCACCGCCAGGCCGCCGAAGTAGCCGGGCTCGGCGCCGCCCGCGACGGTGTCGGGATGGATGAGCGCGATCGGCGCGCTGGCGTCGAGCGTGACCGAGTCGAGCAGGTAGTACTTGCCCTTGGCGTCGACCGCGACCCAGTTGAAGGTCGCGTACTCGCCCATCTCGTCGGGGCCGCTGGGCAGGCGCACCTGGCCGCCGGCGTTGAAGTCGCCCATCTTGGGCTGCTTGGGCTTCTTCTGCTCCTCGGCGCTGGCCGCGGGCGGCGCGGCGGCGGGTGCGCCGGGCTGGCCGGGCTGTTGCCAGGTGCCGCCGTTGCCGGCCGGCGGCGGTGCCGGCGGCGCGGTCTGCGGCTGGCCGAACGGGTTGTTCTGGGCCAGCGCGGGCGTGGAGAGAGCAACCACCGACAGGAGAGCGAACGCGGAGCATTGATAGACGCGCATGCTTTCACGTTTGCACGGCGCGACCGGGCCGCACAATCTGCGCACGTGCTCAGTTCTGCTCAAGTCTTGAGCAGCCGCTCGATCACCAGCGCGTGCACCGACGGTGAAAAAAGCACGCCCACGTGGCCGACGTCGGCCACGCGCACCAGCTCCGCGCCCTCGAAGGCGGCGGCGGCGGGATCCCACATGTAGTGATCGCGCTCCGAGATGATCGACGTGCACGCCACGCCGGCGAGCCGGCCGACTCCCGCGCGCAGCCCCCGCATGAGTGGGCTGTCGGGCCATAGCTCACCGATGAGCGGGAGCGGGCTGACCAGGCGCGCGGCGCGCACCCCGGCGTGCGGCGTGGATAGCGAGACGAACGCGCGCACGCGCGCGGTGTCGGCGTGCGCCTGCAGCCAGCTGCGCGCGACGATGCCGCCGAAACTGTGGCCGATCACGATCAGCTCGCCGTCGGGCGCGACGCGCGCCACGAACTCGGCGAGGCGCCCGGCCAGCCGCTCGGTGTTGCCGGCGCTGCCGTAGGTGAACTCGGCGAAGCGCGTGTAG
>JADMIO011089381.1_pt1 | contig 20931 bp, 1 predicted proteins | sample 8958161 | NCBI WGS metagenome assembly JADMIO01 (sample SAMN16585339, study PRJNA669376) | soil metagenome | isolation source: Crop rotation soil | place: USA: Cullars Rotation, Alabama | collected 2011 | reverse complement strand
CGACTTCAAGTCACGTGAATTCCAAGCTTCGGATCCCACTGTGCTGGAAAGAGCTTCGACAGCTCGGCGATGGTGGGCGCCTCGAACAGCGCCGTCACCGGCAGGTCGGCGTCGAACAGGGAGCGGATCTGGGTGACCATCTGGATGGCCAGCAGGGAGTGGCCGCCCAGCTCGAGGAAGCTGTCCTCCACGCCCAGCGGAGCGATGCCGAACAGCTCCTCCCAGAGCACGGCGAGGCGGGTCTCACGCTCGTCGCGCGGCTCGGTGTAGGGGGTGGAGAGCCCGGCCGGGCGCCCGGCCTTCTCGCCGCGGTGGGGAGCGATCTGGGCGAACAGGGACTCGGCGGTGGCGGCGTCCGCCTCGGCGATCAGCGCCGGCAGGTCGCGCGCCGCCACCACCACCTGGGGCAGCGGTGCGGCCAGCAGCCGGCGCAGGGCCTCGCCGCTGCGCCCGGCCGGCACGCCGAACGCCGCCAGGCTCTTCTGCAGCTCCTCGGGCTGCACCCCGGCGGCGCCCCCGGCCGCGGCGGCGATCAGCCAGCCATCCCACTGGTAGGGGTCCCAGTGCGCGGCCACGGTGAACAGGCCCCCCTGTGCGGCCTGGCGCCGGGCCACGGCGTCCAGGAAGGCGCCGGCGGCGGCGATGTCGAGCTGGCCGAGCCCGCCGGTGTAGGCCAGGGTGGAGGACATCAGCAGCACGAAGGCGGGGGGGTGCGGTGCGTCCGCCAAGGCCGCGAGCCACGCCTCGGCCCCCTCGGCCACGGGATCGACGGCGGCGCGCAGCGCCTCCGGCGTCTTCAGCTGGATCAGGCCGCCGGTGAAGGCGCCCGCGGTGTGGAACACCCCCTGGAGGGGACCCAGCGCGCGGATCTGCGATAGATCGCCCGGCGCGGTGCGCACCAGCAGGAGCCGCTCGCGCTCCTCGCCGCTGAGCCCGGACAGCCGCTTGACTGCGGCGCCGATCACGTCGGCCCCGGGCGGCACGGCCGGCAGCCCCTCCCAGCCGTCCCAGCGCTCGGGGGACGGGAACTGGGGCGGCACCACCAGCGCCACCCGCGCGTCGAACGACCGCACCAGCAATTCCGCCAGCGCCGCGCCGCCGCCGTGGACGCCGTCGGTGATCAGGTAGGCCGCGCCGGGCACCAGGTGCGAGTCCCCCCCCTCCGCCAGCCGCACCCGCTCGAAGGAGCGCACCCAGCGCCGCCGGCCGCGGAAGGCCACCGCGGCCTCCCCGCCGGCACCCAGCGACGCCTCGGCCAGCAGCTGGTCGATCAGCCGCTCGTCTTCTCCCGGGGCGGACGGCACGACGTCGATCGCGGTGCAGGTCAGCCGCGCCGACTCCTGGTGGATCACCTTGACGGCGCCCAGGACGGTCGCCTTGCCCGGATGGACCGGATCGCCGTCCACCACGTCGTACAGGCCGTCGGCCACCATGGCGAGGTGGAGGGGCGCGGTCTCGCCGGCCGTGGCGGTGAGCGCCTGTTCCAGCAACATCAGGCTGAGCAGCCCCGCCGTCTGCGCCTCGTCGAAGGAGGGTTCCGTACCGGTCACCCCCCAGAGATGGAGGACGGCGGCGGGGAGCTCGCTCTTCAGGTGCTGGACGAGGGCGTCGTAGTCCTGCCGCCGGGCGGGATCGAGGGTGAACGCCTCGCCGTCCGCCTGGAAGCCCGTTCCCATGGAGACGGTAACCACCCGGCGGCCGTCGCGCCGCAGCCTCTTGGCGATCCGCTCGCCGAGCCCCCCGCGGTCGAGGAAGATCAGCCAGCCCCCCTCCGCCGTGACGCCTCCCGCCAGCGGGACCTGTTTCCAGGCGGGCACCCAGAACCAGTCGGCCAGATCGGGATTCGTCCCGGCGGTGGCCCTCGGGACCGGCTTTTCCTTGGGAGGTTCAAGCCAATATCGCTGGCGCTCGAAGGGGTAGGTGGGGAGGCGCACGCGATGGCGCCGCTCGCCCGCGAAGAGCCCCTCCGGATCGAAAGCGACTCCCTCCACCCAGAGGCGGCCCACGGCGTCGAGCAGCAGGGCGAGGTCGGACCCCTCCTCGCTCGCCCGCCGCAGGGTGACGGCGACCGTCCGCCCCGCTCCCCCCGCGGGGTGCTGGCGCACCAGGGCGGAGAGGGTGCCGCCCGGCCCCACCTCGACCATGGCGCGGTCGGGATCGCGCAGCAGCTCGGCCAACCCCTCGGCGAAGCGCACCGGCCGTACCATGTGGCGCGCCCAGTAGCCGGGGTCCTGGAGGTCGGCGGCGGTGATCCAGGTGCCGGTGACGTTGGAGACGTAGGGGATCTTCGGCGCCCCCATGCGCACCGTGCCGGCGAGCCGCGTCAGCTCGCCGGCCGCCGGCTCCATCATCGGCGTGTGAAAGGCGTGCGTGGTGGTGAGCCGCAGGCAGGCCACCCCCTGTCCGGCGAGCCGGCGCTCCAGCTCCGTCACCGCCTCCTCGGGGCCGCCCACCACGCAGAAGTGGGGGCCGTTGGTGGCGGCCACGGCCAGGCGCTCGTCGTCGAGCCGCATCGCGGACTCGGGGAGCGGCACGGCGAGCATGGCGCCGCCCGGGAGTTCCTGGATGAGCTTCGCCCGCCGCGCCACCAGGGCCAGGGCGTCCTCCAGCGCCAGCACCCCGGAGAGGCAGGCGGCCACGTACTCCCCCAGGCTGTAGCCGATCATCGCCTGCGGCTGGACTCCCCAGGCCATCAGCAGCCGCGCCAGCGCGTATTCGATCGCGAAGAGGATGGGCTGCGCGTACTCCGTGCGGTCGAGCCGCAGGTCCCCCTCGCTCCGCTCTCCGCGCCGCAGCATCGCCCGCAGGTCGGTCCTGCGCTCTCCGGACCCTGCCGCGCGCGGGCCGGCCGAGAACAGGACCTCACGGACGTCGGCGTCCAAGTGGGAACGGAGGATCTCCGCACAGCGGTCCACCTCGGCGGCGAAGACGGGCTCGGACTCGTAGAGCTCGCGCCCCATGTCCACGTAGTGATCGCCGAGACCGGGGAAGAGGAAGACCACCGGCCGTTCCCCTCCCTCGAAGATTCCGGAGGCGCCGCGCCCCGCCCGCAGGTCGGCGACGTCCCTGCACACCACGGCCCGACGGTGCCCGAACGCCTTACGCCCTGCCTGGAGGGTGAAGGCGACGTCGGCCAGATTCAGCTCCCCAGCCTCCAGCCGGTCCGCCAGACGCTCCGCCTGGGCGGCGAGCGCCGTGGGAGTGCGCGCCGACAGCGTCAGGAGCTGCCAGGGGCGCGAGGGCCCCGAGGGCTCCCGCTCCGGGGCTTCCTCCAGCACGGCGTGGACGTTGGTGCCGCCGAGGCCGAACGAGCTCACCCCCGCGCGGCGGGGGGAGAGGTCGGCCGGCCAGGGGGTGGCCTGCGCCGGCACATGGAACGGCCCGAAGTCCACCTGCGGGTTGGGCCGCTCGAAGCCGACCGTGGGCGGGATCGTGCCGTGCTCCAGCGCCAGCACGGCCCGGATCAGGCCGGCGATGCCGGCCGCGGCGTTCATGTGGCCCACGTTGCTCTTGATCGACCCCAGGGCGCACGGCCGGCCGCCGTGCCCGGCCTGGTCGAACGCCTGGCGCAGGGCCGCGACCTCGATCGGGTCGCCCAGGGCGGTGGCGCTGCCGTGCCCCTCGACGTAGCCGATCGAGTCCGGCTCGACGCCGGCCATCAGCAGCCCCTCGGCGATCGCCTCCGCCTGTCCCTCGATGCTGGGGGCGGTGAACCCCACCTTGGCGGCGCCGTCGTTGTTGGCCGCCGAGCCGAGGATGACGGCGTGGATGGGGTCCCCGGCCTCCAGGGCGTCGGCCAGCCGCTTGAGCACCACCACGCCGGCGCCCGTGCCCGGCACCGAGCCGCCGGCTCCGGCGTCGTAGGAGCGGCAGTGGCCGTCCGGCGAGGAGATGCTCCCCTCCTGGTAGAGGTACCCCTCCGCCACCGGCGAGCCGATCGACACGCCCCCCGCCACCGCCAGGTCGGCCTCCCCCGCCAGCAGCCCCTGGCAGGCCATGTGGACGGCCATCAGCCCGGTCGAGCAGGCGGTCTGCACCAGGGCGCTCGGCCCCCTGAGGTTCAGCTTGTAGGAGAGCCGGGTGGCGGCGAAGTCGCGGTCGTTGAGGATGAACACCTGGAGCCCGCCCGCCGTCTGCAGCTCCCCGGCATTGGGCAGCAGGTTGGTCAGCAGGTAGGAGCTGGTGCCCGTGCCGGCGTAGACCGCGGCGCGGCCGGCGAAGCGGTCGGGATCGACGCCGGCGTCCTCCAGGGCCTCCCAGGCGCATTCCAGCAGCACCCGGTGCTGGGGGTCCATCAGCTCGGCCTCACGCGGCGTGAAGCCGAAGAAGGCGGCGTCGAACATCTCCACCCCCGCGGCCACTCCCTTGGCCCGCACGTAGGCGGGGTCGCGCACCAGCGCCGGATCGGCGCCGGCCGCGATCAGCTCCTCCTCGCTGAAGAAGGTGATCGACTCGACGCCGTCGCGGACGTTGCGCCACAGCTCCTCGGGGGAGCCGGCGCCGGGAAAACGGCCGGACATGCCGACGATGGCTATGCCCTGGGCCGGGGTCTCTGCGGATTCGTTCATCGTGGAGATCTTCCTTTCGCGCGGGCTTCCCGGAGCTGGCGCAGCGAGTCCTGGCGGGAGCGCGCCCGCTCGCGAGCCTGCTCCGTTTTCACCTGCCGCTGCGGCTCCTCTCCCGCCGCCGGCAGCGCCGCGGACAGCTCGCGGGCCAGGGCGTCGATCGTGGTGTGCCGGAACAGCTCCAGGATGGGGATCTCGCTCCCCAGCGCCTGGTTGAGGCGGCCGTGGAGCTTGACGATCAGCAGGGAGCTGCCGCCGGATTCAAAGAAGTTGTCGTGCACCCCCACCCGCTCCACCCCCAGCACCTCGCACCAGACCTCGGCGATGGCCCGCTCGAGCTCGTTGCGCGGCGCCACGTACGCCGCGCCGCCGGCCACCCCCGCCTCGCCCGGCGCCGGGAGGGCCTCGCGGTCGAGCTTGCCGTTGGCGGTGACCGGCAGGTGGTCGAGGATCACAAACGACCAGGGGACCATGTACTCGGGCAGCGTCCGCAGCAGGGCCTCGCGCAGCTCGCCCGGGGCGGGTGCCACCGATCCGGCGGGAACCACGTAGGCGACCAGCGATCGGTCGGATCCGTCGGATCGGACGGATCGCGCCACCACCACCGCCTCGCGCACGCCCGGGTGGCGCAGCAGCGCCGCCTCGATCTCCCCCAGCTCGATGCGGTAGCCGCGCACCTTGACCTGGAAGTCGACGCGGCCCAGGAACTCCATCGTGCCGTCCGGCCCGAAGCGGGCGCGGTCGCCGGTGGCGTACATGCGCGCTCCGGACACGGGCGAGAAGGGGTCGGGGAGGAACCGCTCGGCGGTGAGCGCCGGCTGGCCGGCGTAGCCCAGGGCCGGGCAGCCGCCGCCGATGTAATTGTCGCCCGGCACCCCCGGCGGGCAGGGGTTCAGGTCCCCGTCCAAGACATAGTAGCGGTTGTTGGCCAGCGGCCGGCCATAGGGGATCGATGCCCAGGCGGGGTCGACCTCGTCGATCCGGTACCAGTTCGACCACACGCTGGTCTCGGTGGCGCCGCCGAAGTTGCCGATCAGGGCGCCCGGGAACGCCGCGTGGATGCGGTCCGGCAGCGACAGGGGGATCCAGTCGCCGGCGAGCAGCACGCGGCGCAGCGACCGCCCCTCCCCCGGGGGCGGGAAGAAGGGGACGAGCTGCAGGAGCGCCGCCGGGGCCGAGTTCCAGGTGGTGATCCCCTCGTCGCGCAGCACCGCCGCCAGCCGCTCGGGGTCGCGCAGCTCCTCCGCCGTCGCCACCCGCACGGCGGCGCCGGCGCCCAGCATCCCCAGCAGGTCGTAGATCGAGAGGTCGAAGCAGATCGAGTTGACGAACAGATGGCGGTCCCCCGGGCCGATCGCCAGCGTCTCGTTGTTCCAGCGCAGGGTGTTGGCCGCCGAGCGATGGCGGACCACGATCCCCTTGGGGGCGCCGGTCGAGCCCGAGGTGTGGATCAGGTAGGCGGGGTCGCCCGCATCCCCCACCGGTGCCGGCCGCTCCGCCGGGCCGGCCACCTGCCCGGCGCCGGCCACCACGTGCCGCAGCGCGGGCAGATGCTCGCGCAGGAGGTCCACGGCCGGCCGCAGGCCTGAGCCGGCGATCAGCACGCGGGCCCCGGTATCGGCGAGGATCCTCCCCACCCGCTCGGCCGGCCAGGCGGCGTCGAGCGGCACGTAGAGCCCGCCGGCCTTGAGGATGCCGAGCACGGCGGCGAGGAGGTCGAGCGAGCGCTCCATCCACAGACCCACCGGCTCGGCGCGCCCCACTCCCAAAGCTCGGAGGTGATGGGCCAGCCTGTTGGCCCGCGCCTCCAATTCGCCGTAGGTGACGGTCTCACCGCCGCAGATCCCCGCCGGCGCCTCCGGCTGGCGGTCGGCCTGGCGCTCGAAGAGCTGGTGCAGGGCCGGGTCGTCCCCCCAGGCGCGCTCGGTGTCGTTCCACTCCTGGAGGATCTGGTGGCGCTGGGCCGCGGCGAGCAGCGGCAGGGAGGCCAGCGGGGATTCCGGGCGCGCCACCGCGGCGGCGAGCAGTTCGCGCCACTGGCCGGCGAAGCGGACGATCGACGGCCGGTCGAAGAGGTCGGTGGCGTACTCGAGGACCGCCGCCAGGCCGTCTCTCCCATGGGGGCCGGCGGCCATCAGGGCCACGGTGAGGTCGAACTTGGCGTTGCGGCTGGGCGGCTCCTCGGCGGCGAGGGTGAGCCCCGGCAGCCCCGCGGCCGGCAGCGGCGTGTTCTGCAGGGCGAGCAGGACCTGGAATAAGGGGCTGCGCGCCGGAGCGCGCTCCGGCTGCAGCTCGTCGATCAGCTTCTCGAACGGCAGGTCCTGGTGGGCGTAGGCGCCCAGCGTGGCCTCGCGCACCTGGCGCACCAGGTCGAGGAAGCCGGGCGTCAATGCGGGGGTGGCCCGCAGCACCAGGGCGTTGACGAAGAAGCCGATCAGCCCCTCGGTCTCCGCCCGGTTGCGGTTGGCGATCGGCGTGCCGATGGCGAGGTCGTCCCGGCCGCTCAGGCGGGAGAGCAGGGCCAGCATCGCGGCGGCGAGCACCATGAACGGGGTCACCCCCTCGCGGCGGGCGAGCGCCTCCAGGGCCGCCACCAGCGGCGCGTCGAGCGCGAAGCGGTGCTCGGCCCCGCGGTGGGACGGCACGGCCGGGCGCGGGCGGTCGGCGGGCAGCTCGATCTCGGCCGGCAGGCCGCGCAACCGCTCCCGCCAGTAGCCGGTGTGGCGGGCGAGCGCCTCGCCGGTGAGCCAGCGGCGCTGCCAGAGGGCGAAGTCGGCGTACTGGATCGGCAGCTCGGGCAGCGGCGACGGCCGCCCCTCCTGCGCGGCGGCGTAGAGCGCGCCGATCTCCCGCAGCAGCACCCCCATCGACCAGCCGTCCGAGACGACGTGGTGGAGGATCAGCAGCAGCTGGTGGCGCCGGCCGGCGAGCCGCAGCAGGGTGGTGCGCAGCAGCGGCCCCTGGGAGAGGTCGAACGGCCGGGCTGATTCTTCGAGGAACAGGCGCCTGGCCTCCCGCTCGCGCGCCGCAGCCGGCAGCCCGGCGAGGTCGACCAGGGGCAGCTCCCAGGGGGCGTCCGGCCGCACGACCTGCACGGGCCCGCCGTCCACCTCGGGGAAGACGGTGCGCAGCGCCTCGTGCCGGCGCACGATTTCGCTCAGAGAGGCGGCGAGCGCGGCGCGGTCGAGATCCCCCTCCAGCCGCAGGTCGAGCGGCAGGTTGTAGACCGTCTCCCCGGGGTGCAGGCGGTCGAGGAACCAGAGGCGCTCCTGGGCGAACGACAGGGGGAGCCGCCCCTCTCGCGGCGCCCGCGGGATGGGCCCGTCGGCCGCCGGCGCGCCAGCGGCGAGCGCCGCCTCCACCCCCCGCGCCAGCTCGGCCACGGTCGGCCCGTCGAACAGCAGGCGCAGGGGGACCTCGACGCCGAACGCCTCGCGCACCCGCGACATCACCTGGGTGGCCAGCAGCGAGTGCCCCCCCAACTCGAAGAAGTCGTCATGGATGCCCACCCGCCGGACGCCCAGCACCTCGCTCCAGATCGCCGCCATCAGCTCCTCGGCGGGATCGCGCGGCGCCTGCGCGGGGCCGTCCTCGTCCGCGAGGTCGGGCGCGGGGAGCGACCGGCGGTCCACCTTGCCGCTGGGGGTGAGCGGCAGGTCGTCGAGCCGCACCCAGGCCGACGGGACCATGGCGTCCGGCAGGCTCTCGGCCAGGAAGGCGCGCAACTCGGCGAAGGCCGGCGGCGCCACGTCCTCGCGGAACACGGCGTAGCCCACCAGCCGGCGCGAGCCGGCGCCCGTGCCGCGCACCGCCACTGCCGACTGCCGCAGCGCCGGATGGTGAGCGAGCGCCGTCTCCACCTCGGCCAGCTCGATGCGCTGGCCGCGGATCTTGACCTGGTGGTCGCCGCGGCCGATGTACTCGACCTCGCCGTTCGCCAGCCAGCGGGCGAGGTCGCCGGTGCGGTAGAGCCGGGCGCCGGGGGTCCAGCCGTCCACGTCGTCGAACGGATCGGGGACGAAGCGCTCCGCCGTCAGCTCGGGCTGGCCGAGGTAGCCGCGCGCCAGCCCCGCGCCCCCCACGTACAGCTCGCCGGGGACGCCGATGGGGGCCGGCCGCAGGTCGCGGTCGAGCAGGAAGATCCGGGCGTGGTCCAGCGGGTGCCCCACCGTGGGCCGCTCCGGCCAGGCCCCCGGATCCCCCTCCAGGGAGAGCCAGGTGGCGGCGTGGGTCTCCGAGGGGCCGTAGTGGTTGTAGAGCGCGGACCCCGGCAGGGCGGCGAACAGGGCCGCGATCTGCGGCGTGACGTAGAGCTGCTCGCCGGCGCTCATCACCTCGTGCAGGGTGGCCGGGATCCCCCCGGGCCGCGCCGCCAAGGCGAGTTGCTGGAGGGCCACGAAGGGGAGGAAGAGGCGCTCCACCCGCCGCTCCGCCAGCAGCCGCAGCAGCGCCGGCGGATCGCGCCGCACACCTTCGTCCACCATCACCACCGAGCCGCCGGCGCACCAGGCGGAGAAGACCTCCTGGAACGACACGTCGAAGGAGAGGGCGGCGAACTGCAGGGTGCGGCCGGCGCCCGCCTGCGAGGTGCGCAGCTGCCAGTCGAGCATGGCCGAGATGGCGCCGTGGGTCATCGCCACCCCCTTGGGCCGCCCCGTGGAGCCGGAGGTGTAGATCAGGTAGACCAGGTTGTCGGGATCGACGGCGACCGGCATCCACTCCCCGGGGGACTCGGGATCGGGCCCGGCGAGCGCCTCTGCCATCAGGAGCGGCCGGCCGGCCCCCTCCGGCAGAGCGTCCAGCAGGGCCGGCTCGGTGAGCACCACGGGCACCCGGGCGTCCTCCAGCATCAGGCGCAGCCGCTCCCGCGGATAGCCGGGATCGAGCGGCAGATAGGCGCCGCCGGCCTCCAATACACCGAGGATGGCGGCCGCGAGGTCGAGCGAGCGGCCGAGGAAGATCCCCACCGGCACGTCCGGACCGACGCCCGCGTCCCGCAGGTGGGCGGCCACCCGGCGGGCCCGCAGCAGCAGCTCGCCGTAGCTCAGGACCTCGCCGTCCGTGCCGACCACCGCCTCGGTCTCCGGATGGAGGGCCGCCCGCTCCGCCACCCGCGCGTGGACGCACCACGGCCGGTGGCCGGGCCGGGGGGCCCGGCTCCAGGCGACGATCTGCGCCCGCTCGTCCGGCGTCAGCAGGGGGAGGCGGGAGAGATGGGTCTCCGGCGCCGCGACGGCGCCCGCGAGCAGGGTCAGCAGGTGCCCCAGCAGCCGGTCCGCCGTGGCCCCGTCGAAGAGGTCGCGGCTGAACTCCAGATGGCCGGCGAACCCCCCGGCGCGCTCGGCCAGGAAGAGGGTGAGGTCGAACTTGGCGTCCCCGGTCGCGACCTCCACCTCCTCGACCGCCAGCCCCGACAGCTCCAGGTGCTCGATCGCCGGCACGTCGTTGAGCGCCAGCAGGACCTGGAAGAGCGGGTTGACCCCGCGCTGGCGCCGCGTCGCCAGCTCCTCGACCAGCCGCTCCAGGGGTAGATCCTGATGGGCGTACGCCTCCAGGGCCACGGCCCGGGCGCGCCGGGCCAGGGCGCGGAACGAGGGATCCCCCGCGAGGTCGAGCCGCAGGGCCAGGGTGTTGGTGAAGAAGCCGATCACCCCTTCGGTCTCCAGGCGGTTGCGGTTGGCGATCGGCGCTCCCACCACGAGGTCGCGCTGGCCGGTGAGGCGGGCGAGGAGCGCGTCGAAGGCGGCGAGGAGGACCATGAACGGGGTCCACCCCTGGCGCCGGGCGAGGGCCCGGAGGTCCGCGGCCAGCGCGTCCGGCAGCACTAGCGGACGGCGGCCCGCGGCGAAGGTGGGCTCCGCCGGGCGCGGGCGATCCACCGGCAGGTCGAGGGTCTCGGGAGCGCCGTCGAGCACCCGCCGCCAGTGCGCCAGCTCGACCTCCAGCCGCTCCCCCGCGAGTTGCTCCCGCTGCCAGCGCGCGAAGTCGGCGTACTGGAGGGGGAGGGCTGGGAGGGGGGAGGGCTCGCCCGCGGCGAACGCCCGGTAGAGCGCCGCCAGCTCCCGCAGCAGGATGCGCAGCGACCAGGCGTCCGAGATCACGTGATGGAGGGTGACCGCCAGCAGGTGCTCCTCGTCGCCCAGGCGCAGCAGGAGGGCGCGCACCAGCGGCCCCGCCGCAAGGTCGAACGGCCGCGCCGCTTCGGCCGCCAGCAGCCGCGCCGCGGCCCCTTCCGGGTCGGGCTGCGCGCGCAGGTCGACGATGGGCAGCAGGGCGGCCGGCGGCGGCAGGACGATCTGCACGGGGACGCCCCCGGTCCCCGCGCGGAGCACGGTGCGCAGCGCCTCGTGCCGCCGCGCGATCTCGCCCAGGGCCCGCGCCAGCAGGCCGGGGTCGAGGGCGCCGCGCAGGCGCAGCGCGCCGGGGACGTTGTAGGCCGAGCTCTCCGGCGCCAGCTGCTGGAGGAACCACAGCCGCTCCTGGGAGAAGGAGAGCGGGTCCCCCGCCGGATCGCGCGGCACCGGGCGCGGCGGCGGCAGGGCGGCGGCCCCCTCGCCGCGCAGCTCGGCGATCCGCCCGGCCAGCGCCGCCGGCGACGGCGCCGCGAACAGGTCGGCGGGCGTCAGCTCGACGCCGAAGGCCTCGCGCACCCGCGACACCGCCTGGGTGGCGAGCAGCGAATGGCCGCCGAGGGCGAAGAAGTCGTCGTGGGCCCCCACGCTCTCCACCCCCAGCAGATCGCCCCAGAGGCCGGCCAGGAGCTGCTCGACGGGATTGGCCGGGGCATCGTCCTCCCCCGCACCGGCCGCCGCCTCGGGGGCGGGCAGGGACCGCCGGTCGAGCTTGCCGCTGGGGGTCAGCGGAAGGGCCGCCAGGGAGACGAAGAGCGACGGCACCATGGCCTCGGGCAGGCGGGCGCGGAGGAAGGCGCGCAGATCTTCCCCCTCACCGCCAACCACGTAGGCCACCAGCGATCGGTCGGATCCATCGGATCGGACGGATCGCGCCACCACCACCGCGTGGCGCACTTCCGGGTGAGCGAGCAGCGCCACCTCGATCTCCCCGGGCTCGATGCGGACCCCCCGCACCTTGACCTGCTGGTCGGCGCGGCCCAGGAACTCCAGGGTGCCGTCCGGCAGCCAACGGGCGAGGTCGCCGGTGTCGTAGAGCCGGCCGCCGGGCGCGTCCGCGAACGGATCGGGCACGAACCGCTGCGCGGTGAGGTCGGGCCGGCCGAGATAGCCGCGCGCCACCCCCGCGCCACCCACGTGCAGCACTCCGGCCACACCGGCCGGCACCGGCCGCAGCGCGCGGTCGAGCAGATGGACATGCGTGTTGCCGATCGGCCTCCCCAGGGGCACCCGCCGGGGGTCCTGCCCGGGTGCGCACACCCAGCGGGTGGTGTCGATCGAGACCTCCGTCGGCCCGTACTGGTTGTCGAGCGGCACGCCGGGGAAGCGGGCGAGGAAGCGCTCGCGCAGCGCCGGCGACAGCGCCTCGCCGCCGGAGAAGACCTGACGCAGCGAGCGGCAGTCGCCGGCCCCCTCCTCGCGCAGGAAGACGTCGAGCATCGAGGGGACGAAGTGGGCGATCGTCACCTCGTGCGCCGTGATCGCCTGCGCCAGGTAGCCGGCGTCCCGGTGGCCGCCGGGCCGGGCCACCACCAGCCGCGCGCCGGCGAGGAGCGGCGCGAAGCACTCCCAGATCGCGAAGTCGAAACCGAACGCCGCCTTGAGCAGCACCGCGTCGGCGGACGTCAGCCGGTAGGTCTCCTGCGCCCAGAGCAGCCGGTTGACCAGCCCGCGATGGGGGAGCATCACCCCCTTGGGGCGGCCGGTCGAGCCGGAGGTGAAGATCACCGTCGCGAGATTGACCGCCGTGGCCCGCGCCCCGATGGACGGCATCTCCTCGGCCTCCTCTTCCTCGTCCAGGAAGAACACCCGCGCCCGGTGCGGCGGCAGCTGGCCGGCGAGGCCGGAGGGGGCCAGCAACACCGGCGCCGCGGCGTCCGCGAGCATGCCGGCCAGGCGCTCGGCAGGGTACTCGGGGTCGAGCGGCAGGTAGGCGCCGCCGGCCTTGAGGATGCCGAGGATGCCGGCGATCATGGCCGCCGAGCGCTCGACGAACAGCCCCACGACCACCTCCGGCCCCACTCCCAGCCGGCGCAGGCGGCCGGCCAGGCGCTCCGCCCGCTCGTCGAGCTCGCGGTAGGTCAGCTCGCCGTCCTCGGCCACGACCGCCGGCGCACCGGGCGTGCGCGCTGCCTGCGCCTCGACCAGCTCATGGAGGCAGCGGTCGAGGGGGAGCGGCAGATCCGTGGCGTTCCACTCCCCCACCGCCTGCCAGCGCTCGGCGCCGGTGAGGAGCGGCAGATCCGAGAAGGGGAGCGCGGGGTCGGCCGCGGCCCCGGCGAGCAGCGCCCGCAGGTGCCCCATCCAGCGCTCGATGGTGGCGGGATCGAACAGCGCCGTGCGGTACTCCACCCAGCCGCGCAGGAGCCCCCCTTCCTCGTAGACCGAGAGGGTGAGGTCGAACTTCGTCTCCGCCGGTTCGACGTCGACCAGCGACAGCTCCACTCCTGGCAGCGGCACTGGCGGCAACGGATTGGCCAGGGCGTTGAACGCCACCTGGAAGAGCGGCGTGACGCCGCTGGCGCGCCCCCGCCAGAGCTCCTCGACCAGCCGCTCGAACGGGGTGTCCTGGTGCGCCTGGGCGGCCAGCAGGAGGTCGCGCAGCCGCGCCAGCAGCGCGCCGAACCCCGGATCGTCCGCCGTGCGGGCGCGCAACACCAGGGTGTTGACGAAGAAGCCGATCAGCTCCTCGGTGCGCAGCCGCCCCCGTCCCGAGGTGGGGAGGCCGATCCCGAAGTCGTCCTGCCCGCTGAGGCGCGCCAGCAGGACGGCGAAGCCGGTCAGCAGGACGGTGGCCAGGGTGGCGCCCTGTTGCCCGCGCAGCCCGCGCACCAGCTCCGCCGGCAGGGCCACCGGCCGCAGGGTGCCGCGGTCGCCCGCGGCGCCGGCGATGCGCGGCCGGTCGGTGGGGAGCTCCAGCACCGGCAGGCCGGCGAGCTGCCGCCGCCAGTAGTCGAGCTGCGGGTCGAGCGCTCCCCGCGCCAGCTCCCGCCGCTGCCAGGCGGCCCAGTCGGCGTAGCGCAGCGCCGGCTCCGGCAGCGACGGCGGCCGGCCGGCGGCGAGGTCGGCGTAGAGGACCGCCAGCTCGCGGAAGAAGATCGCCATCGACCAGCCGTCGGTGGCGAGGTGGTGGAAGGTCGCCAGCAGCACGGTCTCCGCCGGCCCCAGCGCCGCCAGGAGGAAGCGCACGACCGGCCCGCGGGCGAGGTCGAACGGCCGCGCCGCCTCGGCGTGCAGGGCCTGGCGCAGCGCCCGCTCCGCCGCCGGCCCGGCGAGGGCGCGGAGGTCGAGCCGCGCGCAGGGGATGGCGGGGGACGGCAGCACCACCTGCACCGGCTCCTCCCCGGCCCGGGCATAGACCGTGCGCAGCGGCTCGTGGCGGCGCACGATCTCCGCCAGTGCGCGGGCCAGGAGGCCGGTGTCCAGGGCGCCGCTCAGGCGGACGGCGATCGGCACGTTGTACTTCGCGCTCCCGGGCTCGATGAGGTCGATCAGCCAGAGGCGCCGCTGGGCGATGGAGAGCGGGGCTCCCCCCTCCGTGGGGAGGGCAGGCGCCTCCTCCCGACGCTCCCCGGCGCCGCTCGCCAGCGCGGCGGCGACCTCGCGCGCCAGGGCCGCCACCGTCGGCGCCGCGAACAGGGTCCGCAGCGGCAGGTCGACCCCGGTCTCCGCGGCGATCCGCGCCGTCACCTGGTGGGCCAGCAGCGAATGCCCGCCCAGCGTGAAGAAATCGTCGTGCAGACCCACCCGCTCGAGGCCGAGGACCTCGCGCCAGATCGCCGCCAGGCGCCGCTCCAGCGGCGTATGGGGGGGCGCCCCCGGATGGGCTGCGGGCAGGGGGCTGGCGCCGGTCTCCAGAGGCGGCAGCTCTGCCGGACTCTCCATCTCGCCCAGGGCCAGCCGTTCCGCCATCCCGGCCACGGTCGGCGCCGCGAAGAAGTCCCGCATCGGCACGGCCACGCCCAGGGCGTCCTGGACGCGCGCCAGCACGCGGATGGCGAGCAGCGAATGGCCGCCCAGCGCCAGGAAGTCGTCATGGACGCCGACCGGCCGTCCCCCCAGCACCTCGCTCCAGATCGCCGCCAGCCGCTCCTCCAGCGGCGTGCGCGGGGGGGTGAATTCCTCGCCCTCGCCCGCCGCCGCGAGCGGGTCCAGCGCCGCCAACGCCCGGCGGTCCACCTTGCCGTTGGCATTGAGCGGCAGGGCCGAAAGGGGGATCAGCCGGGCCGGGAGCAGCGGCTCCGGCAGGGCCGCCCGCAGGTGCTCGCGCAGGTCTGCGGGGAGGTCCTCCCCCGCCCGCGGCACCACATAGGCGGTCAGCGCCTTGCTCCCCCCCTCGTCGCGGGCCACCACCACCGCCGCCGCCACCTGCGGGTGGCTCAGCAGGGCCGCCTCGACCTCCCCCGGCTCGACGCGGAAGCCGCGGATCTTCACCTGCAGATCACGCCGGCCCAGGAACTCGATGGCGCCGTCCGGCCGCCAGCGGGCGAGGTCTCCCGTGCGGTAGAGCCGCCCGCCGGGCGAGGCCGCGAACGGGTCGGGCACGAAGCGCTCCGCCGTCAGCTCCGGCCGGCCGCGATAGCCCCGGGCCAGGCCGTCCCCCCCGGTGTACAGCTCGCCCGCCACCCCCACCGGCACCGGCTGCAGGTCGCCGTCGAGGAGATGGACCGTGGTGTTGCCGATCGGCCGGCCGATCGGCACCGGCTCCCCCACCTCGTCCGGGCCGTGGAGCAGGTGACCGGTGGTGAAGGTGGTGTTCTCGGTGGGGCCGTAGGCATTGAACAGGGTGACGCCGGGGAGCGCCGCGAGCGCCCGCCGGGCGTGGGCGACCGAGAGCACCTCGCCGCCCGTGAGGAGCTGGGAGACCCCGCGCAGGGCCTCCGGCCGGCTCTCCACCAGAGAGTGGAAGAGCCCCGTGGTGAGCCAGAGCGTGGTCAACCGCTCGCGCGCGATCAGCGCGCCCAGCTCCTCCGCCGACGGGACGCCGCCAGGCGGGAGGACCAGACGCCCGCCGTTGAGCAGCGTTCCCCAGATCTCGAAGTTGGCCGCGTCGAACGCCGCCGGCGCCAGCTGGAGGAAGACCTCGTCCGGGCCGAAGCGGGCGTAGCCGGCGCCGCGCACCAGCCGCACCACGCCGCGATGGGTCACCTCGACCCCCTTGGGCCGGCCCGTCGAGCCGGAGGTATACATCACGTAGGCCAGGCTCCCGGCGCTGGCCCCGACCACCGGCAGCGGCCCGTCGATCCCGTCGTCCACCGGCTCGCCGCCCGCGCGCACGACCACCCGGGGGACGTCGCCCGGTAGCGCCGGGAGGTCGGCGAGCCCCTCCTCGACCACGAGCAGGGCGAGGCGCGCGTCGGCCGCCATCCAGGCCAGGCGCTCCGCGGGATAGGCGGGATCGAGCGGCACGTAGAAGCCGCCGGCTTTGAGGACGGCCAGCATGCCGGCCACCAGGGCCGGGGTCCGTCCAGCGCACAGGCCGACCGGCGTCTCCAGCCCGGCTCCCATCCGGCGCAGGCGCGTTGCCAGGCGGTCCGACTGGGCGGCGAGCTCGGCGTAAGAGACCGCACCCTGAGCGGTCGTGAGCGCCGCCGCCTCGGGCCGCTGCCGGGCGATCTCGGCGAACAGCTCGTGGATCGTCGCCTGCCGCGGATAGGGGATGGCGCCGCCGCTCCAGGCACGGATCTGCGCCACCTCCATAGGGTCGAGCAGCGGCAGGTCGGAGAGGCGGGCTTGCGGGGCGGCGGCGATCCCCGTGATCAGCGTCCGCCAGTGCCCCAGCAGGCGGTCCGCCGTGGCGGGATCGAAGAGGTCCGCGTCGTACTCCAGGGCGGCGGCGAGCCCCGCCGGGCCCCGCACCGCGCTCAGCATCAGGTCGAACTTGGCCGTCCCCGTGGCCAGCGGCTCGACGGCGACCGCCGCCTCCCCCAACCGCCCGACGGCGAGCGGCTCCTCCAGCTGGAAGACCGCCTGGAAGAGCGCATGGCTCCCCAGCCGCCGTTCCGGTCGCAGCTCCTCGACCAGGCGCTCGAAGGGGACGTCCTGGTGGGCCCAAGCCCCCAGGCAGACCTCGCGCACCCGGCCCAGCAGCTCGCCGAAGGCCGGATCGCCGTCCACCGGCGTGCGCAGCACCAGCATATTGACGAACAGCCCGATCACCCCCTCGACCTCGGCCCGCCCCCGGTTGGCCACCGGCGAGCCGAGCGGCACCGAGGGGGCGCCGGCATAGCGCGCCAGCTGGGTCTGGAAGGCGGCGAGCAGGAGCATGAACGGCGTCACCCCTTCGCGCCGGGCCACCCCCTCCAGCTCCAGGGCGAGCGCCGCCGGCAGGGAGGCCGCGCGCGTGCCGCCACGCCCCGAGCGGATCACGGGCCGCGGCCGGTCGGCCGGCAGCTCCAGCAGGGGCACGCCGGCCAGCCGCTCGCGCCACCAGGCGACCTGCGCCTCCAGGAGATCGCCGCGCAGCCGGTCGCGCTGCCAGAGGGCCCAGTCGGCGTACTGCACGGGCAACTCGGCGAGGGGAGAGGGGCGGCCGGCGGCGAACGCCCCGTAGAGGGCGGCCAGCTCGGCGACGAGGATGCCGAGCGACCAGCCGTCGGCCACGATGTGATGGAGGACCAGGACCAGGGCGTGCTCGTCCGCAGCCAGGCGCAGGGCCAACGCGCGCCAGAGGGGGCCGCGCTCGAGGTCGAACGGCGCCACCGCCGCCGCATGGGCCAGCCGCTCCGCCTCGGCGGCCGCGCTGCCGGCGGGGAGGGCGGTGAGATCGATCCGCGGCAGGGGCGCGGCCGGGGGGAGCACGACCTGCACGGGCTCCCCATCGACGGAGCGGAACACGGTGCGCAGCGATTCGTGCCGGCGCGCGATCTCGGCCAGGGCCGCCGCCAGGGCATCGAGTTCGAGCGCGCCGGAGAGGCGCACCCGCCCCGGCAGGTGGTAGACGGGGCTCCCCGGCTCCAGCCGGTCGAGGAACCAGAGGCGGCGCTGGGCGAAGGAGAGCGGCGCCCCCTTGTGCGTGCGCGGCACGGGGTGAACCGGCGGTGCCCCCGTGGCCCCAGACGCCGCGGCGATCTGCGCCGCCAGAGCCCCCACTGTGGGGTGCAGGAAGACGGCGCTGACCGGCAGGTCGACCCCGAACCGGCGCGACACCCGCGCCAGCAGCCGGGTGGCGAGCAGCGAGTGCCCCCCCAGCGCGAAGAAGTCGTCCGCCGCGCCCACCCGCTCGACGCCGAGCACCTCGGCGACGAGGCCGGCCAGCAGCTCCTCGACCGGCGTTCGGAAGCCCGGCGCGGCAGTGGCCGGAGCCGGCGCGGCCGGAACAGGGAGGGCCCGCCGGTCGACCTTGCCGCTGGCCGAGAGCGGCAGCGCGTCGAGCGCCACGAAGGCCGCCGGCACCATGTACTCTGGCAGGCTCTCGCGCAGGAACGCCCGCAACCCGGTAGTGTCCACCTCCTGCGGCGTCACGTAGGCGACCAGGCGCTTGCCGCCGCCGCGCTCGTCCTGCGCCGTCACCACCGCCTCGCGCACCTGGCGGTGCCGGGCGAGCGCCGCCTCGACCTCCCCCAGCTCCACCCGGAAGCCGCGGATCTTCACCTGATGGTCGATCCGCCCGAGGTACTCCAGCTCGCCGCCGGGCCGCCGCCGGACGAGGTCGCCGGTGCGGTAGAGGCGCGCGCCGGGCTCGGCGGAGAACGGATGGGGAACGAACCTCTCGGCCGTCAGCTCCGGCCGTTCCAGATAGCCGCGCGCCAGCCCGGCGCCGGCCAGCAGCATCTCCCCCGGCACGCCGGCCGGCACCGGCTCTCCCCGGCGGTCCACCAGATAGACCCAGCTGTTGGCGATCGGCAGGCCGATGGTCACCGGGCGCCCCGCCTCCTGGAGCGCGTACGTCGAGTAGACCGTGTCCTCCGTAGGGCCGTAGACGTTGACGATCCGCGCCGCCGGCGCCGCTGCGCGGAGCCCCTCGACCAGCGCCGGCGGCAGCGCCTCGCCGGCGAGGTTGATGGTGCGCACCCCGGATGGGAACCGGCTCGCGCGCACCAGCTCGGCCACCCCTGACGGCGCGCCACAGACCAGCGTGATTTCTCCCTCTGGCAGGCCAGGGAGCGCCAGCAGGTTCTCCACCACGACCAGCCGGCCGCCCCAGGAGAGGGGAGCGAAGATCTCGAACACGGAGACGTCGAAGCCGATCGAGGTGGCGCCGAGCACGGACGCGAGCTCCGCGGACGAATAGACCTCGCGCACCCAGTGCATCAGCGCCAACGGGCTGCGGTGCTCCACCGCCACCGCTTTGGGACGGCCCGTCGAGCCCGAGGTGTAGATCAGGTAGGCGAGGTTGGACGGCGTGGCGACCGGCGCGGGGTTCTCCGTGCTCTCCCCATCCAGATCCTCCTCCGTGGAGAGCCAGTTGCCGTCGATCACCGCCCGGGGGGCCGAGTCGTCGAGCATCAGGTCCAGCCGCTCGCGCGGATAGCCGGGATCGAGCGGCACATAGGCGCCCCCTGCCTTCAGGACGGCGAAAAGGCTGACGATCATCCGCTCGGAGCGCCCGAGGCAGACCGCCACCCGGTCCTCGGGGCCGACCCCCAGCCGCCGCAGCCGATGGGCGAGTTGGTTGGCCCGGGCGTTCAGCTCGGCATAGGTCAGCCGCGTCTCCCCAGCGATCACCGCCATGGCCTCCGGCGTGCGCACCGCCTGGGCCTCGAAGAGCTGGTGCAGCAGGAGGCCGCGCGGGTACTCCCGCGCGGCGTCGTCCCGGCTCTCCAGGAACTGTCCACGCTCGGATTCGCAGAGCAGCGGCAGATGCCAGACGGGGACCTCCGGCGCTGCCACGGCCCCCTCCAGCAGGGTCCGGAGATGGCCCAGCATGCGCTCCGCCGTGCCGCCGTCGAAGAGGTCGGCGTTGAATTCCAGCGCCAACCTCACCCCCCCGTGGCCATCCTCGGCCGCGAAGAGCGCGAGATCGACCTGGGCCCGCCGCTCCGGCAGGCGCAGCGATTCCAGAGCGAGCCCGCCCAGCTCGAGCCGCGCCCCCTCCTCGCCCAGCGAGAATGCGGCGAGCCCGGCCGGATCGCCCGGCCGCGCCCGCTGGAAGACGAGCATCGTCTGGAACAGCGGCGGGCGGGCCGGATCCCGCACCGGCCGCAGCCGTTCCGCGATCAGCGGGAACGGCAGGTCGCCGTGCTCCATCCCCGCCAGCGCCGTCCGCCGCGCCCGGTCGAGCAGCTCGCGGAAGCCCGGCTCGCCGGCGAGGTCGGCGCGCAGGGGGAGGAGGTTGACGAAGTAGCCCACCAGCCCGGACAGCTCGGGGAGCGGGCGGCCCGCCAGGGCGGCGCCCACCGCGAAATCCTCCTGCCCCGAGTAGCGGGCGAGCTGCGCCTGGAACGCGGCGAGGAGGACCATGAAGAGGGTGGAGCCCCCCTCCGCGGCCAGCGCCTCCAGGGAAACGACGAGGCCGGGGGACAGCGACGCGGCGCGCGCGTCCCCCCTCCAGGTCTGCACCGGCGGCCTGGGATGGTCGGCCGGAACGTCGAGGTCGCGCACCCCCTCCAGCTGCTCCCGCCAGTAGGACCACAGCCGCTCCCCGCGGGGACCGGCGAGCATCTCGCCCTGCCACTGCACGTAGTCGGCGTAGCGGAGCGCGACCGGCGCCAGCGCCTCCCCCCGGTAGAGCGCCGCCAGATCGCGCGCCATCACCGCCAGCGAGGTGAAGTCGGCGACGATGTGGTGGACCACCAGCAGGAGGACCGGCGCGTCGTCACCGGTGAAGATCCTGGCCCGCAGCAACGGCCCCTCCTCCAGGGAGAACGGCCGCCAAGCCTCCGCGGAAAGCGACAAACCAGGGACTCCAGGGACAGCAGAGACATCAGGGACTTGTCTCTGCTGTCCCTGGAGTCCCTGGAGTCCCTGGAGTCCCTGGAGTCCCTGGAGTCCCTGCTGTCCCTTTTCAATCTGGAAATCTGGCGGGAGATCAGGCAATACCCGCTGCACGGGCTCATCCCCCACCATGGGGAAAATCGTCCGCAGCGCCGCATGCCGCTGGACCAGAGCGGCCAGGGCGCGCGCGAACGCCGCCGGATCCAGCCCGCGGGCGCGCGCCGCCACGGCGATGTTGTAGGCGCCCCCCGCGGGCGCCAGCTGGTGGATGAACCAGAGCCCCCGCTGGCCCGCGGAGAGCGGCGCGTCCCCCTCGACGAACCGGGCGCGCAACGGCGGGATCTCCGGCGTGGAAACGA
>JADMIO011276612.1_pt1 | contig 20935 bp, 13 predicted proteins | sample 8958161 | NCBI WGS metagenome assembly JADMIO01 (sample SAMN16585339, study PRJNA669376) | soil metagenome | isolation source: Crop rotation soil | place: USA: Cullars Rotation, Alabama | collected 2011 | reverse complement strand
GACTTCAAGTCACGTGAATTCCAAGCTTCGGATCCCACTGTGCTGGAAAGGGGCGAGCAGGGGACCTTTGCCGAATTTCCACACGAGCTTGTTCTTGGTGGCGTCGGTGTTCTCCTTGACGATCAACTTGCCGGCGGTCGAAACCTGACAACTCATGGCAGGCGAAGTGGGGCAGGTCGTGCCGGGGGGGACAGCTCCGTACAGTCGTACGAAGGCACCCGCGTACGAGCTCGGATAGCATTCTTCCTGGCCGTTGCTGGTCCATGCCACCACGAAGCCACCGCTGGTCCCGGCCACGCTCAGCGAAGGATCTTCTTGATCGGCAATGGTGTGCGTATTGATTTGGAATTCGTTGCCCGCAGCGGCGCCGTTCGAAGTGTAGCGCTGTCCGAATACGCCGTAGCGGCCGCCGTCCTGGAAGCTTTCCCACGCTACCGTAAAATTACCATTGGTCGGGTTCACACCGACGACCGCATCCGCCTGGCGGTCGGTGACGAATGAATTGATCTGGAGCTCGGTTCCTGCCGCCGCACCGTTCGAGGTGAAGCGCTGCCCGAATACACCGTAGTTGTCACCGTCCTGGCCGCTGCTTTCCCAGGCCACTGTGAAGTCGCCGTTGCTCGGGTTTACGCCAATCGACGGAGCGCCCTGCTGGCTGAGGGTGGCGGTGTTGACCAGAAACTCGGTACCGCTCGCCACACCGTTCGAGCTGAAGCGCTGCGCAAAGATACCGCCGTTATCGCCGTCCTGGGATCCACCTTCCCACGCCACGACGAAGCTGCCGTTGGTTGGGTCTACTCCGATCCCGGGCTTCTGCTGATAGGAAACCGTGGTCGTGTTGGCTTGAAATTCGCCCCCGTTGGCGGAACCGTCCGAGGCGTAACGCTGGACGAAAATTCCGGTGAGAGATCCGTCCTGGTTGTAGCTTTGCCAGGCGACGACGAAGTCTCCATTGCCCTGGTTGACCGCCAATGCCGGGTTGCGCTGATCGGAGTTGGTGAAGGTGTTCACCTGGAACTCGCTGCCGGCCGCTCCGCCTGACGAGGTGAAGCGCTGCGCGAATACTCCTCCGAGGTAGTTGTCGTGGAAAGCCGTCCAGGCAATCACGAAATTGCCGGTAGCCGGATGCACCCCGATCAAAGGTTCCACCGTCGCGATATCCGTGTACGAGTTGACCAGAAATTCGCTCCCGGTCGCCGCGCCGTTCGAGGCGAAGCGCTTGGCGAAAATACCTCCATCGTATCCACCCTGATGTCTACTCCTCCAGGCGATCACGAAATTGCCATTGCTGGCGTTGACCCCGACGGCCGGATCCTGCTGATCCGAGTTGGTAAAGGAGTTGACCAGGAACTCCGCGCCTGCAGGGGTACCATTTGAAGCGAAGCGTTGTGCGTAAACCCCTCGGCCACGGTCTACGCAGCCGTCGTGCCCCGACTCGTCCGACCAGGCAAGGACGAAGGCGCCTGATCCCCGGGCCGCGACCGATACTAGATACTGATCGGAGTAGGCGAACTGATTGACCTGAAACTCGGTGCCGGCGGGCGTGCCATCGGAGGCGAAGCGCTGCGCGGCAATTCCGTAGCCGCTGCCATCCTTGAAATAGCCATTCCATGCCACGACGAAGTCACCGCTGGCGGGATCAATTCCGACGGAGGGATCCCGTTGGGCGAAAAGGGTAACCGAGTTGGCTTGGAACTCGGCGCCGTTTGCAGAGCCGTCCGAAGCGAAGCGGCGTGCAGCGATCCCGCCGTCGTCGCCGTCCTGAGGGTAACTGGACCAAACCACGACGAAGTTGCCGCTCGGATCCACGGCGATCGAGGGATCCGACTCCCCGCCGGACGTTTGAACGTTGATCTGAAACTCGGTTCCGGCGGGCACGCCGTCCGATGCGAAGCGTTGTGCGAAGACGCCATCGCTGTACCCGTCCTGGTACTCGCTGTTCCATGCAACCACGAAGCTTCCGTCGTTCGGGTTCACTCCCACCACCGGGTAACGCTGGAAGGAGTTGGTGTAGGAATTCACCTGGAATTCTGTTCCCGCCGACGCGCCGTTGGAGGTGAAGCGTCGGCCGAAGATGCCGCCGCCGTAATTGTCCTGATCCCAGCTGACCCATGTGATGACGAAGTCGCCGGTCGTCGGGTTCACACCAAACCACGGGGAAAACTGTGAGTCGGTGGTATAGGAATTGATCTGAAACTCGCTTCCCAGCGCAGCGCCATTCGAGGCGAATCGTTGCGCGAACACACCAGTCCCTTCGCCATCTTGCCCCTCGCTGTTCCACGCCATCATGAACGTTCCGGTCGTCGGATCGATGGCCAGCGCAGGCTGCTCCTGCGATGAATTCGTATACGTATTGACCTGGAGCTCGGTTCCCGTCCGCGTGCCGTTGGCAGCATATCGCTGCGCGAAGATGCTGCCACTGTATTCATCCTGACCGTAGCTGGTCCACGCCACCACGAACTCGGCGGTAGTCGGATTTGCCGCGACGACCGCCCCCCGCTGAAAACCCACTGTGTACGTGTTGGCCTGGAATTCATTCCCGAGCGGCCCGAACTGTGCCCTCGTGCTCGCCGGTAGTATCAGGGACAACACGGCAAGTACCTTGAGTTTGTTGGCCATCGTTTCTTCCCCTCCCTATGGTCGCTGTCGTCCTTAGCCGCAGAATCGTTCCGACAATTTCGCGGCAGCTCTTCGATAGGACTTTTCGCGACCAGTCAACCTACCGTGCGAAGTGCGCGCGCAAATCGCCAGCCCTCCGACATGCGAGGAGAACGGGCTTAGCGAATTGCCAGCCTGCTCCCCGGTCTTCGCAAGACGTCGTCCGTCACGGCGCGAGCGAGGGCCCTCGTTTCGCTCGCGCCAGAACAGAGTCGTCCTTGGGATCCCGATCAAAACTTCGCCTTGAAAGATTCTGTTTCGTTCTTGAGAATCTGCGAACCCGAGAAGCTGGTTCCGTAACAGGCACTGTTGCCCTCGGCCCGAGGCCGCTGACGAGCGCTGATTGGCCAGCTGCTCCAAACAGGAACCCAGAAGATTTGTATACTAAGATTGCCGAACCACGATCCTTTGGATATCTTATCATCTATGTCGCGGACGACCCGGGCTCCTTTACCCGTAGTTGTAAGGCTCCTTGCCGACTTGGGCGAGAACATTCGGCTGGCCCGTTTGCGGCGGAGGCTCTCCGCATCCCTCGTCGCTGAGCGCGCGGGAATGACGCGTCCGACATTGCGCGCGATCGAGCGCGGTGAGCCCGGCGTCACCCTTGGCTCCTACGCCAACGTATTGCACTGTCTCGGTTTGGAGAAAGACCTTGCCGTTGTGGGACGCGACGACGAGCTCGGCCGCAAGCTACAGGACGCGGCGCTCGCGCGGGCGAAGCCGCGCAAGAAGACCCGGGCAGGCGATGGCCGCTGAAAGACGCACCGTCGAGGTCATCGCGGACTGGGCGCCTCTCGGCGGACCCGTGCGCATGGGCTTCCTTCATGCGACGCCATCGCGTGGCAAAGAGATCTTCGCGTTCGAGTACGACCGAATGTGGCTCGATTCGACGAATGCTCTCGTGCTCGATCCCGCTCTGCGGATGCACCGGGGCCAACAGCACGTTCCGGTGGGCCGCGACAATTTCGGCGTCTTCCTCGACTCGACTCCCGACCGCTGGGGCCGTGTGCTCATGCAACGTCGCGAGGCACAGCTTGCCCGCCAGGAAAATCGGCGCGAGCGCAAGTTGCTCGAGCTCGACTACCTTCTCGGGGTCTACGACGGGCATCGCCTCGGCGCGCTTCGCTTTCGTCTCGAAGATGGTCCGTTTCTCGATGACAACACCGAGCTCGCATCGCCGCCGTGGACCTCGCTGCGGGAGCTGGAACGCGCGAGCCTCCACGTCGAGCGCGACGGTGCCGAGCGTGATCCGAAGTACGGCAAGTGGCTGCGTATGCTGATCGCGCCGGGCCGATCGCTGGGCGGGGCTCGTCCCAAGGCTAGCGTACTCGATGCCAGGAAGAGTTTGTGGATCGCGAAGTTTCCGAGTGCCGACGACGATGTTGACGTCGGTGCATGGGAGAGCGTCGCACACACACTCGCCAAGAAAGCAGGCGTTGTCGTCCCCGATGGCAAGCGGGAACGATTTGGAGCGACGCATCACACGTTCCTCACGCGTCGGTTCGATCGCACCGACACCGGCGAGCGCATCCACTTCGCGTCAGCCATGACCATGCTCGAGCGCAGCGACGGCCAGGACGGCGCCTCGTACATCGACCTCGCAAGTGTGATCACGCAGCAAGCTGCGCACGCGCCGCGCGACCTCGAGCAACTGTGGCGCCGAATCGTCTTCTTCGTGTGCATCTCCAACGTCGACGATCACCTCCGCAACCACGGGTTTCTCCTCGAGAAAAAGGGCTGGTCGCTCGCGCCGGCGTACGACATGAACCCGGTGGCACACGGCGACGGCTTGACGCTCAACATCTCGGAGACCGATAACGCCCAAGACATCGCACTCGCGCTCGAAGTGGCAACGCATTTTCGCTTGAAGCCGGCGACAGCGAAGGCAATCCTCGGCGAGGTGACGAAGGCGGTGGGAAAGTGGCGTATCGTCGCTAAGGAGGCGGGCATCTCGCGCGCCGAACGAGATCGGATGGCGAACGCATTCCGCGTAGTCGACGCGGGGTGACACCCAGTCCGTCGATCGACAGAGATTCAACCTGTCAATCAGCCTGCTCGCGACGCAACGAGGTGGCCATCAAACGCATTCCACAGTTCACGTCGTTGCGATCGCGGACGGAACGGCGAAGCCGCGCGTTTCGAGAACGAACGGGAGATGCGTCGGGGGGCCACTGCCCCCTTGAACGAGGCGCGTGCTGCTGGTGGCGAAACGACCGGCCTGACTGGCGATCACCTCCCAATGGGTGACGATGCCGACGATCGTCACTTCTTCGCTTTGAACGACTTGCCGTCGTTCTTCTTCGTGTCCGCGGCGATGAAAGACGTCTCGTAACAGTCGCCGTCGCTCTCGATGAGCTGCGCTGTGACCGCCGTTGTCGAATTGAAGAACTGCGTCGGACTCACCGGCACCAGGGGCGGCGTGTTCGCTCCGCGACCCTTCACCTGAAGCTTCGCCTTGCCGGCGGCACCGCCTAACAGCTTGATCGTCGATATCCCGTCGTTGCTAGCGGCGCCGTCTTTGTAGAGGAAGCCTTTCGTACCGGCCGGCTTCCAAAGCGTGCTGCTCGATCCAACGATCGCCTCGAGCGCGAGCGTTCCGTCGTCATAGATGCACAACGCGTAGCTCGTGGTCGTGCGCGGCTCGCCGAAATCGGAATTCAGGAGCGCGGGTCCGCCGGCGAATTTCCACTTGAGCTTGTTCTTTGCACCGCTCAGGTCGGCGGGATCGGCGCGCAATTGCAACTGTGCCCTGCCACCCGTGCCGGGGACCGTGCAGCCCGCGGCCGGGTTCGTCGGACAGTAGGCCGTCGAAGGCGTCTCTGTCGGCGTCGGCGAATTCGTATTTGTCGGAACTGCACTCGGGCTGTTGCTCGGTGCCGGCGTAGGCGTTGCGGTGGCAGTGTCCGCGGGTGTCGCGGTCGGACTGGCAGTTGGCGCGGGGCTCGGAGTCTCCGTCGGTGTCAGGGTCGCCGTAGGCGTCGGTGTTGCGGACTGGGTGAAGGTTGGCGTCGCGGTTGAAGTGACCGTCGGCGTCGCGCTCGGAGTGTGCGTCGGTGTCAGGGTAGCAGTAGCAGTCCGGGTTCCGGTTTCGGTGGAGGTCGGTGTTTCGGTCGGAGTCTCGGTCACCGTGGGTATCTCGGTCGGCGTCACGGTCCCCGTGGAGGTTGGTGTCTCGGTCGAAGTGCTCGTTGGTGTGTTCGTGGGAGGCGGTGGGCAGGCCGCCGAGAAGAAGACGGTGTTGCCGTCCTGATTTCCGATGAACAGGTCGAGGTCGCCGTCGCCGTTGATGTCGGCGAACGACGGCGACGCAAAGTTGCCAACATCGACCAGCCCGAATGGGTTGATCGAAGAGCCGGCAAAGGCCGGCGCCAACGCTGTCCCTGTGTTCCGGAAGAACACGGTGTTGCCCACACTGTTCCCGATAAGAGCGTCGAGGTCACCGTCTCCGTCGAGGTCCGCCAGGGTGGGCGCAGCAAGGGTGCCGACATCAGCGAGTCCGAATGGGTTGATCGAAGAGGGGGCAAAGGCTGGCGCCAGTGCTGTACCCGTGTTTCGAAAAAAAATGGTGTTGCCGGACCCGTCCCCAATAAACGCGTCGAGGTCGCCGTCGCCGTCCATGTCGATGAACGACGGCGCGGCGTCGACTGTGCCGACGACGAGGACGAGTCCGAATGGGTTGCTCGAAGAGGCGGCAAAGGCCGGCGCCACTGCTGTACCCGTGTTGCGGGAAAAAACGATTTTGGCGTTCGAGTCCCCAATGAGCGCGTCGAGATCACCATCGCCGTCGATGTCGGCAAAATCCGGAGATGCGAGGCCTGTCAAAACAACGAGTCCAAACGGGTTGATCGAAGAGGGGGCAAAGGCCGGCGCCAGTGCTGTACCCGTGTTCCGGAAAAAAATGGTGTTGCCGTCCTGATTTCCGACGAACGCGTCGAGGTCACCGTCGCGGTCGATGTCGGCGAAGGACGGTGCCGCTAAGGAGCCAACATCGACGAGTCCGAATGGATTCGTCGATGCCGATTGGAACGTGTGTCCGCAGTCGGCTGCGGTATTCTGGAAGAAAACGGTGTTGCCGCCCTGATTTCCGATGAACGCGTCGAGATCACCATCGCTGTCGATGTCGGCAAACGACAAGACGGCGCGCTGGCCGACGTTCGCCAGGCCGACCAGGTTGACGGATGACGCCGCGAAGGCCGGCGCCAGAGCCGTACCTGTGTTTTGGAAAAAGATGATGTCGCCGTCATGGTTCCCGATGAACGCGTCGAGGTCGCCGTCGCCGTCGATGTCGGCAAAGGCGGGCGCAGCACGAGTACCAACATCAGCGAGTCCGAATGCGTTGAGCGAAGGGGCGGCAAAGGCTGGAGCCACCGCTGTGCCCGTATTCCGAAAAAAAATCGTATTGCCGCCGCTATTCCCGATGAACAGGTCAAGATCGCCGTCGCCGTCGATGTCCGCGAAGGTCGGTGCGGCGTAGGCGCCGACATCAACGAGCCCGAACGGGTTGAGCGAAGAGGCGGTAAAGGCCGGAGCCAAAGCTGTGCCTGTGTTCCGAAAAAAAACAATGGTGCCTTCATCTCTCCCGATGAATGCGTCGAGATCGCCGTCCCCATCGATGTCGGCGAAGTCCGGCTTGGCACCGGTCCCAACGTCAACGAGGCCGAAAGGATTGATCGAAGAGGCGGCAAAGGCCGGCGCTACCGCTGAACCCGTGTTCCGGAAGAAGATGACGTTTCCGTCGTAGTTCCCGATGAGGGCGTCGAGATCGCCGTCGCCATCGATGTCGACGAGTCTCGGTGAGCAGTCGTCGCCAACGTCGATGAGACCGAAGGGGGTGGTCGCGAACGCCGTGAAGCTCGGGGTGGAGTCGGCATGTGCCGGCTTGACCAGCGGTGGGGCACCGATCAGCACGAGCGCCAGCGTCAATGTCGCCGCTGCCGCCTTGATCTGCTGCGCCGTGCGCGCACTGCGCCCGCGTGTGGCGCGCAAGTGACGGAGCTCGCGGGTGGTGTGCTTCAGGAGGTCGTAGCCAACTTGCCGCTCTGGCAGAGAACCTGTGTTGCATGAATCGTTCATTCCGCCCTCCTCACTGTGTCAGTGCTGCGATTCGGAAAGTCGCTTTGTTTCAAGGGCTTGCTCATGGGTTTCCCACCTGTTCCGTGAGCGTCTGCTGCATGAAGCCGATGAGCTCGGCGGCTGAGCGGAAGCGCAGCCACTGTCCCGAGCGAACGTGCTCGACGCGGCCACAGACGGATTCGGGTTCGTCGCTGGGGTTCAAATGAACGACGAAGGCCGATGCTGCCCTGGTCGGTCCGGGATGTGGTTGCTCGTCCATGGACCCGAACGATACGGATCGCCGGCCGGCAAGTCGTAAGGAAACTTCTAGTTTAGGTTTAGGATTGTTGGTACGCGCGAACGGATGCCCAGGGCGACCGCGGAGATCCGCATCGACAGCGCGGGCGAGTGCCTCTGGCGCGACGGTGAGCGAGTGGCGCTCCCGCCGAAGGCATTTGCGGTGCTGCGCCGGTTGATGGAGCAGCCCGATCAGCTCGTCACCAAGGAACAACTGCTCGACTCCGTCTGGCCCGAGACGCACGTCATCGACAAGGTCTTGAACCTGGCCATCCTTCAGCTGCGACAGGCCTTCGGCGACGACGCGAAGCAGGCTCGCTACATTGAAACGGTCCACCGCCGCGGCTTTCGCTGGATCGGTCCTCAGCGCTTGAGCTCGGCCGAGGACACCCCCTCGCCGACAGGCACCGCGTGCATCGGTCGCCGCGACCCGTTGAATCATCTCGGCGCTTGCTTCCAGAAGGCGCTGGCGGGAACGCGTCAGGTCGTGTTCGTCACAGGCGACCCGGGGATCGGCAAGACGACCCTGGTCGATGCCTTTCTCGAGACCTGTTCGGGGCTGCTGCTGACGCGCGGCCAGTGCGTGGATAGTTACGGCTCCGGCGAGCCGTACCGGCCGATTTTCGACGCCATCGAAGGGCTCTGGCTCGAGGGCGACAAAGTCGTCCGCGACATCATTCGCAGTCACATGCCGACGTGGCTGCTGCAGATGCCTTCTTTTTCGAATGCCGCCGAGCTCGAAGAGCTGCGGCGCAGCGTTGCCGTCTCGACCAGCAAGCGCATGGAACGCGAGATCGAGCGCGCTCTGACTGCTCTCAGTGCGCATCGGCCGGTGGTCTTGCTGCTCGAAGATCTCCACTGGAGCGATCCGGCGACGATCGGTTTGTTATGGTCGCTGGCTGCACGACGGGATACGGCGCGCCTGCTGGTCCTCGGCACCTATCGACCGATCGATGCCATCGTGCAGGAGCATCCGATCACGCGTTTGCGACACGAGCTGGTGGCCAAGCGGCTCTCCACGGAAATAGTGCTGGAGGGATTGGATACCCAGGGAGTTTGCGACTACCTCGCGCAACGATTCGGTGCGCACGCGCTGCCTGCAGAGTTTGCGACTCGCATCCACGCGCAGACCTCGGGCAATCCGTTGTTCCTGAGCAATGCGCTCGAACACTTCGAGCAGCGCGGATGGCTCGCACAACAAGATGGCGTATGGCGCTGGAGCGCGGACATTCAGACCGTGAGCGCCGCGATCCCTGAAGGAACGCGCGACCTGATCGGCTTTCGCATCGATCAGCTCGCCGCGCAGAGCCGCCAGATCCTGGAAGCGGCCAGCGTCGTCGGAATGGAATTCGCCACACAAACCGTGGCGGCAGCCCTCGATCTCGATTGCAGTGCGGTCGAAGCTGAATGCGCAAAGCTTGCGCGTACCACACTTCTTTCCCCCGGCGGCAGCGACATCAGCTGGTCCGATGGAAGTCACGGACGCGAGCATCAGTTTCGCCATGCCCTGTACCGACAGGTTCTCTATCAGCGCGTGCCGCCCACGCGTCGCCAGCATCTGCATCGGCGCATCGCCGAGCGACTCGAGCGCGGCCACGGCGCGGACGTCCACGACGTCGTCGCGCAGGCAAGTCTGCACTACGAACAAGCCGGCGATCTTGCCGCTGCGGTCGATCGCATCGAGATGCTGGTCCGCGAAGCCGATGCACGCCGCGCCACCCCCGAAGTCGAGGCCCTGCTCGGCAGAGCGGTCGCGCTGGTGAAACGTCTGCCCGAATCCGAGGACCAACGACGGCACCTACTTCGACTAACCGTAGGCCACGCCATCTCCCTCGTATCCCTGCGCGGCGCTCTCAAGAGCGACCAGGTGGCGCGCGTATTCGAAGACGCACGTTTGATCGCGACAACGATCTCCGCATCTCCCGAGGATCTCGCCGCACTCGCGTTCGTGGCCGCCACCGATCTTCTCAGCGGACGCTTGCGCGACACCTGTAGCGCCACAGAACAGCAGCTCGCCTTGTGCGACCACCAAGCGTCGCCGTTGATTGTGATCAACGCGAACCTGGGCAACGGACTCGCGCGACTCTACCGCGGCGAGGTCGAGTCCGCCTTGGAACGATTTCAATCGGCAGCGGATCTTCTCCAGAAGTCCGCCGGACTATTCGTCGAAGGCTACGATCCCCATGTGACTCTTCGTATGGGGATGGGACTGGCTCATGTGGTTTCCGGACGAGGTGCGCAGGGATGGTCGATCGCAACTTCGGGGATCGAATACGCCAGGCGTACCAACCTGCCAGCCTATCTTGGTCCGGCGCTCTCGCAGGCGGTGGGCATCGCTCTCTTGCGTGACGATCGCGTCAATGCGCGCGCGCTGGTGACCGAGTTGTTAGAGCTCTGCGCTACCAGTGGCCTGCCGTTGTGGTTCGAAGCCGCGAGGGTCCAGCAGGCCTGGCTCGACATGACGGAGAAGCCCGAAGTGGCACAGATCGAGGTTCTGCGAAGTGCCGTCGACGAATTTTATGCGGGCCCCCGTCTCGGCATTCCACGCATGTTCGCCATGCTGGCCGACGCAAATCTCCTGGTCGGTCGCGTCGACGACGCGTCCGCGGCGCTCGACAGAGCGTTCGATACACGCGGAGAGGAGTGCCTGTTCGATGCGGAGCTGCTGCGCAAGCGTGCCGAGATCCTGTGGGCGCGGGCCATGGCGGATCCGGCGGGCGAACATCGCGAGCAAGCCGAGCAGGTTCTCGAACGCGCGATCGACGTTGCGGCCTCGCAAGGTACGCATCTGTTTCAACTACGCGCCCACATCGATCTCCATCACCTCCTGCTCGCCAGCGGGCGCGAACAGCAAGCGCGCTCGCGCCTTCAGGAGTATGTCGCCAGCTTCGCCGGCGATTCCGATGAACCCGACCTGTGTCGCGCCCGAGACCTCTGAACGGACATTCTTTTTGGAGGCATGGTGCTCTCCTCGAAGATGCGCCTGCTTTCGTGTCGCAACGACCATTCATCAGCGGCGCCTCCCGGGCATACCAAGCTCGCCTCATCGCTCGAGGCATTCGAGGAATTTCGCGCCATCGCCAGGCTTGTCAGGTTGGATGCGTGTCCCCGTTGAAGGGACGTCAGGCACCGCTGCTCTGGTCCGTCTTGGGAGACCAGGGACGAAGGCGGGGAATGAAGCGACCGACATGCTGGCAGTACTCGGCGTATTCGGCGCCGAAGCGCCTTGCGAGGCCGGGCTCTTCGCTCAGCGGAATGTAAATGAAGTTCAAGAGCAGGAAGGTGGCTGCCCAGCCGCAGAGTACCGCCGAATGGAGGAGGGCCGCCTCGGCGAACAAGAGGAAGATGACGCCCGAGATCATGGGATTGCGAACGAATCGATAGGGACCGCTCACCACGAGGTGTTGCGGTGGGTCCCACGGCGCCAGAGTTCCGCGCCCGTGTCGCACGAAGTGAAGCAGTGAGCTCGCAAAGAGGACCAGTCCGATGGACCCGAGGCAAATGCCCACACCAAGGAGCGCGATCGGCGGGCCGCCATCGAGGGCTGAAGTCGCCTCGCCCGCGCGCAGCAAGTACCGAGGGATCACAACCGTGACCATGAACGGCAGCGCCAGAAAAGACGTCAGGTGGCGCAAGATATAGGAAAGTCCGCGGTCGCTCAGGGCAGCTCGTCCTTCAAGAATGCCATTCCCAGTGAAATACTTGTCGATGTGTGGTCGGCATGAACAATCCAATCGGACAACCGACGTTGGTCCGACAAACATCGATTCCCCAATGAACATCGATGGATTCCGATTGAACGAGTCTGATCGTGGTGCTGCTTACCAGAACCCGAAGCGGGCGAGGTTCCAATAAGCGCACTCTCTGTGGCCAGTATTCCTTGGGAACTTCATTCAATTGGTTCAGATCGCCGGCGGCCTGGCCGGCGCGCTCAGCCATTCGAATGGAATCGACGTCCTGAGCCATGGTCTCGCATTCCTCTACCAGGAGCTCGGCTTCGGGGATCGGCGGCTTCGTGGAGAGGAATTTGTCCAGCAAAGGGACGGCGATCACCGGAAAGCCGATCATCGTCGCGACAAGTCCAATTCGAAAACCCAAGAAGCTGAAGGCCGAGCGGCCAGCTCGGCAGAGAGAGCAGAAGCACACGAGGATCGCTCCCAACTCGCAGTAGATGGGCCAGCTCTTCTCGCCGATCTTCAATAAACTGTTGACGGGCACCGTCGGGTTTTCGGAGCGATACCAGTACTGGGCATCGGAGGTCTCGAGAGCGATCAACGACAGCCCCATCACGATCAGCAGAGTAGCTGAGAAGCCGACGGTAATTTTCGCAGAAGCCCTCATCGGATTGTCCCGCGCGGCACTCATCCAGTCGGCATGCGTTCGGGCAAGCGCACGGTGAACGTCGAGCCGCGTCCCGGCTCACTCTTGACCGTGACGTCGCCCCCGAGCAGCAGGCAGAAGCGCTGCGTGATGGCGAGCCCCAGTCCCGCTCCGCCGTACTTGCGCGTCAAGGAAGCATCGGCCTGCGTGAAAGCTTCGAAGAGTCGGCTTTGCTGCTCTTCGGTCATGCCAATCCCGGTGTCGCGAACGGAAATGCGAATGCAGCCCTGGGCGCTGTCTTCCTCGCGCTCGATCTTGAGCCAGATCGTGCCTTTCTTGGTGAACTTGCACGCGTTGTCGAGCAAGTTGAGCAACACCTGCCGCACCTTGGCACGGTCCGAATGCAGGCTGCCGACGGACTCGCTCGTGGACACGAAGAGCACGTTGCTGTTTTGTTCAGCGAGCGGCCGCACGGTGTCCTCGACCTCCGCCACGACGTCGTGCAGCTCGAAGCTCTCGAGGGACACAGGCATTTTGCCGGACTCGAGCTGCACCATGTCGAGAATCGCCTGGAGCAGTCCGAGCAATGACCTGCCCGAAGATTCGATCTGCTGCAGATCTTCGGTCATCTCGGTGGCCCGCGCTGCCTCGGTTTTTTCCCGGAGCATGCCGGAAATGCCCAGGATCTGATGAAGGGGAGTGCGCAACTCGTGACTCATCGTGGTGAGGAACGAGCTGCGCGCGCGGTTGGCTTGCTCGGCAACGGCGCGCGCCTGCTCGGCGATGGCCGTGGCGGACATGAGCTCGACGGTGCGCGCCTGCCTCTCGGACAAAACGGCACCGAGCACCAGTCCGGTCAAGGTGATCACTCCGATGAACGCCTGTAAGAGAAGCAGCGATTCATTGCGCGAGCCGTGAACGAAAGAGCCCTGGCCCTGGATTGTGCCGAGAATGGCGACGGCCGAGACGATGGCGCCGAGAGTCGTGGCGCCGCGCGGACCGAATCGGAAGACGGCCCAGAGCATGCACGGCAGCAGCATGTACTCGACAGGATACGAGCCGCCAAAGGCGATCGCGCCGATGACGAGCAGTGCGGCGAGCAGCACCGCCGCTTCGGCAATTCTCTGCGTTGAGGGGGCGATGCGGGGGAACCGGCTCCAGGCGACGATGAGCGGAGTCACGACGATGACGCCGACCGTATCGCCCAACCACCATGTCCAGAACGTCGAAGCGAAAGCCGACCAGGGAGCAAACCCGCTGAGCGACAGGCAGAGGGTGCCGACCGTTGCCGCCAACATCGTCGAGCCCATGGCGGCGAGCGCGACGAACTTCCCGACATCCCACGCGCGATCGAGGAAATCGGTGCCCGAAGCGAAGTTTCGAATGAGAAAGCCGCCGACCAACCCTTCGAGCATCGCGCCGAAACCCATCCCGGCACAGACGATCACCGCAACGAACGGATGCGACGGATCGAAGGAGTACGAAAGGTTGGTGACGAACGAGGCGAACCAGATCGCCGGCGCCACGCGTACACCGAGGAGAAGAACTGCGGCCATCGCGAGTCCCGAGGCAGGCCACACCGGTGCTACCTGTTGCAGCGCGATGAACTGTCCCAAGCGACCGAGCGTGATGTAGACGGCGATCAGAGCGGCCAGCGTCGCCGGACCTGGAAGCTGCTCCATCGCGTGAGGTTGCTGCGATCCGGGTCCCAGGACCGGAGCGCTCGGACGGCCGATCCACTGCGCGAGCGGGGAGGATCTCAAGAAGGAAGCCATTCAGGCAGTCACTGCCTGAGAGAGGGCGTCTCGTCCATTGTTCGGGGGGAGAATTAGAGCACATTCGAAGTTGCCGCCGTCCGCGTCGACCGTGAGCGGCCATGTCGCTGTTGGCCTTCCGGGCAGGCACCCGCGTCACACGAAAAACAAACGACGGCATTGCTAAATTCGACGACTCAGCCCAAGAGCAAAGCCCTTGTAAACGAATCACCGCGTCAGGGGCTGCGCCGCCCGCGGAAAGCGAAGAGAAGGGGATCCGAGCATGGGTGAGGTGATGAGGTCTGTCGTTGGAACGGCACTGCTCGTTGCGGGAGCCGTCCTGTCGTGGAGCTCGGTTGTCCTCTCCTCGGCAAATTGCGCCAACCCGGCCCGTTTGTACTGTTTCGAAGAGTAATCAGCTCTTACGAGCGCAAATTCTCAGAGGATGTGTTGTCAGGCCTCGATCACTTCTTTGCCTTCAGCTGCGTGCCATCGTTCTTGATCACCTGCGCCGGGGTGAACGCGGTCTCGTAGCATTCGCCGTTGGCCTCGCGCAGTTGCGCGGTGACGCCGGAGAGATTGGTGAAGAACTGCGTGCCGCTGACCGGCGTGGGCATCGGCAGGTTGGTGCCGCTCCCTTTGACTTGCAGCTTGGACTTCCCCGCGGCGCCGCCTAACAGTTTTGCTTTCGCCACACCGTCGCTGGCGCCGGCCGAATCGCTGAAGAGAAAGCCCTTGGTGCCGACCGCCTTCCACAGCGTGGCGCTCGGACCGACCCGCACCTCGAGCTTCAGCACTGCGCCATCGTAGATGCACAAAGCGTAGCTCGCGGAGGTGAGCGGATCGCCGAAGTCCGACTGCGCCAGGAGCGGTCCGCCCGTGAACTTCCACTTGAGCTTGTCCTTGGTGTCGTCGGTGTTGGCGCGCAGCTGCAACTGCCCTTTGGTCGAGGTCGAGCACGTGCTCGCCGGCGCCAGCGGGCAGACGGCCGCGGCAGGAGTGGAGCTCGGGGTGGGTGGCGCGCTTGGTGTGGCAGTTGGAGTCGGGGTCGCCGTGGGAGCGGGGGCCAAATCGCAACCATTTCGGAAGAAGATCGTGTTGCCGTAGTACTCACCGATCAGAGCGTCGAGGTCGCCGTCGCCGTCGATGTCGGCGAACGCGGGGCTGCTGGAGTCGCCGACGTCGGTGAGGCCGAAGAAGTTGGTAGCGGGGGCGGCAAAGGCGGGGGCCAAGGCGGTACCGGTATTGCGGAAGAAGATGGTGTTGCCGGTGTACTCCCCGATCAGAGCGTCGAGGTCGCCATCGCCGTCGATGTCGGCGAGGGCAGGGGTGCTGTCGTAGCCGATATCGGCGAGACCGAAGGCGTTGAAGACGGGGGCGGCAAAGGCGGGGGCCAAGGCGGTGCCGGTATTCTGGAAGAAGAAGATGTTGCCGTCGTTCTCCCCGATCAGAGCGTCGAGGTCGCCGTCGCCGTCGATGTCGGCGAGGGCGGGGTTGCTGTCGAAGCCGACATCGGCGAGACCGAAGGGGTTGGTGAGGGGAGCGGCAAAGGCGGGAGCCATGGCGGTGCCCGTGTTCTGGAAGAAGAAGAGGCTGCCGAAATTCTCTCCGATCAGAGCGTCGGTGTCGCCGTCGCCGTCGATGTCGACGAGGGCGGGGCTGCCCCGAAAGCCCACGTTGGCGAGGCCGAAGGGGTTGGAGACGGGGGCAGCAAAGGCGGGGGCCATGGCGGCGCCGGTGTTGCGGAAGAAGATGGTGTTGCCGTTGAGCTCCCCGATCAGAGCGTCGAGGTCGCCGTCGCCGTCGATGTCGGCGAGGGCGGGGCTGCTGGTGACGCCCGCGTTGGCGATACCGAAGGCGTTTATGGGGGGGGCGGCAAAGGCGGGGGCCAAGGAGGTGCCGGTATTGCGAAAGAAGATGGTGTTGCCGTTGCCCTCGCCGCTCAGAGCGTCCAAGTCGCCGTCGCCGTCGATGTCGCCGAATGCGTGGCTGCTGGAGTTGCCGACATCGGTGAAGCCGAAGGGGTTGGCGAGGGGAGCGGCAAAGGCGGGGGCCAGGGCGGTGCCGGTGTTCTGGAAGAAGATGGTGTTGCCGTTGAACTCCCCGATCAGAGCGTCGAGGTCGCCGTCGCCGTCGATGTCGGCAAGCGTGGGGCTGCTGCGAAAGCCCACATCGGCAAGGCCGAAGGGATTCGTTACGGGGGCGGCAAAGGCGGGAGTAATGGCGGTGCCGGTGTTCTGGAAGAAGAGGGTGTCGCCGTAGTTCTCCCCGATCAGAGCGTCGAGGTCGCCGTCGCCATCGATGTCGGCGAACGCGGGATTGCTCTCAGTGCCGGCGTCGGCAAGGCCGAAGGGGTTTATGGCAGCAGCGGCAAAGGCGGGGGCCATGGCGGTGCCGGTGTTCTGCAAGAAGAAGATTCTGCCGTCGTTCTCCCCGAACAGGGCGTCGAGGTCGCCGTCGCCATCGATGTCGGCGAGCGCAGGGCTGAGGTGGATGCCCACCACCGGGTCGAGGCCGAAGGCATTGGCGACGGGGGCGGCAAAGGCGGGGGCCAAGGCGGTGCCGGTATTCCGGAAAAAGACGGTGCTGTCGCCGTATTCCCCGATCAGAGCGTCGAGGTCGCCATCGCCGTCGAGGTCGCCCAGCGCGGGGTTGCTGCGGATGACCACGGGGGCAAGGCCAAAGCCGTTGACGAAGTTTTGAAAGCAATAATCCGGATCGGCTGCGTGCGCCGGCGCCGTCAGGGCTGGCGCACCAAGCAGCGCAAGGGCCAGGGCGAGCCTTGCCGAGGCCTCGCGGATACGCCGCGACGTGCGTCGCGTCCGTCCGCGCGTGGCGCGCAGCCGACGCAGCTCGCGCGTTGCCTCACGCAAGAGCTCGTAAGCCGCGGCGAGCTGCGGCCGTGATTCGTTCGTGCCTGAATACTGCATGTCGTTTCCTTCCGAAGCGTTCGGATGCTTCTGCAAGGCATCCGAGCTCCCGGGCGCGAACGCAATCCACGCTCTTCGTATCACGGAACGTGGTGAGGCGAAGAAAAATCTTCTCGCACCGCGAGACGGAGACTCCTCTCGCGGTGGTTGTCATCAAGCATCAGAGCGAGTTGGGAGGAGCTTTTCTGCTGCAACCTCGCTATCGAAGCGCGGGGAGGGTGAAGATGAGTATCTTGACGCGAGACCACATCGTTGCAGAAATCCGCCAGGGCAATATTTCGATCGAGCCGTTCGACGAATCGATGATCGGGCCGGGCTCGATCGACCTTCACCTCGGCGAGGAGTTCCGAATCTTCAAGAAGGTGCACGAGATCGTCGACATCAACGAGCACGCCGACTACGAGGCGATCACCGAACGAGTGACGGCGCCGGGCGGGATCGTGCTGATGCCGGGTGAGACGATCCTCGGCGTCACCAAGGAGCGGATCCGCCTGGCGCCGAGTCTTTGCGGCTGGCTCGAAGGTCGCAGCCGCTTCGCCCGCTTCGGTCTGCTCGTCCATATCTCGGCGGGCTTCATGCAGCCGGGCATCGACAATCACCAGGTTCTGGAAATGACCAACTTCAGCCCCATGCCGCTGCGCATCCACCCGGGCACGGCGATCTGTCAGTTCATCTTCCAACGCACGATTGGCGAGGCTGTCTACCAGGGCAGATTCAAGGCCCAACAGAAAGGCGTGTTCTGAGCGAAGCGCCGGGGCACTCGAAACGCCGGCCCCGGCGATGTCCGCACGACGCAACACATCGCCCGCCCATGTCAGCAGGCGATGTGTTGTCAGCCTCGGATGACTGCTTCGCCTTCAGCTGCGTGCCGTCGTTTCGCCGTCGATGTCGGCAATCTTTTGCTCAAGGCAGCTTGTCTTTGAACCCATCCGCCGCGTTGCTTGAGTTGGCGGCGTCGAACACCGACTCCCAACACTCGTTGCCGCTGCCGGCATTCTTCACGAGCTGAACCGTCACGGCAGTTGTATCGGTGAGCGGCAAGGGCAGGCTGAGGTTGGTGCCTTTGCCCTTCACGAGCAGCTTCGCCTTGCCGCTTCCGTCCTTGGCCAGAGCCTTGAACATGCCGTCGGCGTTGGTGGCCGTGTTCGTGTACTTGAAGCCCGTACCCGCGGGAGTCCAGCTGGTGCCCGATTCCAGGAGCGGACTCATCGCCAGCGCGCCGTCGCCGTAAACGCACAGGCGATAGCTGGTCGTCAGGGTCGGATCGGAGAGGTCGCCGGCAGTGATCGAGCCTTTCCACTTCCAGAGCAGCTTGGACTTGCTGCTGTCGGCCGCGTCCTTTCTCATCTTGATCTTGGCCTTGTCCGCCGTGACGCAGCCGCCGATTGGCGCAGCGGCACAGAGCGCTGCTGCCGGCGTGCTCGTCCTCGTCGGCGAGCTGGTTTCGGTCGGCGTCGTAGTGGCGGTCTCGGTCAACGTCGTGGTGCTGGTTGGCGCCGTGGTGGCAGTCTCCGTCGGAGTATTGGTCAGCGTCGTGGTGTTGGTCGGCGTCGTGGTTTCGGTCTGTGTGGGCGTGCCGGTCGGTGTGTTCGTCACGGTCGCCGTGTCGATCGGGGACTGTGTCGCAGTCGGTGTAGGGGTTGCGGTGGAATCGCCCTCGAAACGCTGCCCGAACAAGCCCAAAGACGATCCGTCCTGGAGGTTACTTTGCCACGCGACCACGAAGCCGTTGTCGGAGCCCGCGGCTACTGCTGGTCCCTGCTGGTAGTTCGTCACGTAGGAGTTGATTCGAAACTCGGTGCCGGTCCGCGCGCCCGTGCTGCTGAAATGCTGGCCGAAGATGCCGAAGCTCGATCCGTCCTGCTGGTCACTGTGCCACACCACCACGAAGCTGCCGTCAGACTTGGCGGCCACGTATGGGTTCGCCTGCACGAACGTCGTGTAGGAGTTGATCTGAAATTCGCTGCCGATCCTGCCGCCCGCGCTGCCGAATCGCTGGCCGAACACGCCATAGGCGGACCCGTCCTGCCCACTGATCCACACCACGACGAAGCTGCTATCGGCCTGGGCGGCTACCTTTTGGCCAAATTGGTTGCCCGCCGTATTGGAATTGATCTGGAACTCGCTGCCGGCGCTGCCGCCCGTACTATTGAAGCGCTGCCCGAAGGTGCCAAGAGACGATCCGTCCTGTCCGAAACTGCCCCACGTCACCACGAAGGCGCCGTCGGGTAGCGCGGCCGCAATGGGGGAACCCTGGGTGATGGTCGTGTAGGAGTTGATCTGGAATTCGGTACCGCTCTGCACTCCGGCGCTGTCGAAACGTCGCCCGAATACGCCGTAACTGCCGCCGTCCTGCGCACTTTGCCAGGCCGCCACGAACGCACCGTCAGACCGCGTGGCTACGGACGGCACAGCCTGGGCGCCAACAGTGAAGGAGTTGAGCTGGAACTCGGTGCCGGTCTTCCCGCCCGCGTTGTTGAAGCGCTGGCCGAAGATGCCCCTACCGTCATTGTCCTGCCCAAAACTGTGCCACACAGCCACGACGCTCCCATCGGGTTGGGCCGCGATGGAGGGCGCCTCCTGATTGTTCAATGTATAGGTGCTGAGTTGAAATTCGGTACCGGCCTTTGCGCCGGCGGTAGTGAATCGCTGGCCAAACGTGCCGTAACCGCCGCCGTCCTGCCCGCTACTTTCCCAGACCACGACGAAGCCGCCGCCGGGTTGGGTCGCGATCACCGCGTTACGCTGGAAGTTCGGAGTGTAGGAGTTGATCTGGAACTCCGCGCCGAGGAAATCGCCCGGGGCGGCATGCAGCGGCGGACAGAAAACGAGGAAGCTCAGCAGAAGCACGCCCCAAGGGGACAGACATCCCTTGCAGATCTTGGTCAGGTGCGTGCCGACAGCACGACGGTGACGGCTTTCTGCCGCGGTGCCATTGTCGGCGCTCGTTGACTCGACGGCCACGCCGCGCGCAGGCCTAACAAAATCATCCCACATACTTCCCCCGTTACTTCAGCGACATCGCCGGCTGGTGGGAGACTGCTGCAAGTCTCCCGGAAAACCCACCGTTGTTTGGCCGATGTCGTTTTACACCGAGGGTGAGTCGAAAACGTTCGCAGTCGTTGTCCTACGGCCGGAGTCCAATTGTCAACCCGTGGCAGCACCCACCATCGCTGGCCAGTACCGCTCGAACCCTAACCGAGCTTAAGGCGAAGAAGTGAATAGTGAATAGTGAAGAAGTGAATAGTGAAGAGAAGAAGTGAAGAGTGGATGTTGGTGGGTGTGTGGAAACGTGATCAACGACAACGAATACGCCGGATCCTTTTCAGTGAGCCTTGCGCTTGCAGATTTCGGAGCACTCACCCGTGCAGATTGACCGCAAGATCCCCGCGCAGTCTGTAAATGAGGTTTCAACTTTTACCTATTACTTTGCGGGCCTACGGTCTCATCCATGGTGGATCAGATCTTCAGAATGACACCAGGCCGCCTGCGGCACTTCTTGATGAGAGGCTCCGCCTGGCCTGCGAAAGAGCATCTTGCTGCTTCAGCTCCGGAGCAACGAGGTCTTTACCCGGTTTGTATTGCGATGCGCCGGGAGCCCAGCGGACATCGGTTGGTTGGGACCCATGCAAAAGCCTGACCCTTCCACCGGCCAAAGTTCCGATGAGGTGACGCCCGAGCCTCGGTATCGAAGTTTACGGAGCTCGACGCGGTGGCACTTTTGCCCGACATGTCCCGAATGGCCTCAGTCAGACTTCGTCGAGCACGCTGGACAGCCTCTGCCACCGGCGGGGGAAGTTTGTGCCGAATGCGTTGCGAAGGCCGGCGATCCCTCGAGTGAGTAGGTCTCGACTCTTTCACTCGTCAGCGAATTGGGTCAGCGCTCGAGCTCCCTGGCGAGCTTCAATTCATTCGCGGCGGGGG
>JADMIO010703366.1_pt1 | contig 20936 bp, 23 predicted proteins | sample 8958161 | NCBI WGS metagenome assembly JADMIO01 (sample SAMN16585339, study PRJNA669376) | soil metagenome | isolation source: Crop rotation soil | place: USA: Cullars Rotation, Alabama | collected 2011 | reverse complement strand
CGCGTCAGGCGATGATCGAGAAAAAGCCCGGTATCGAGGTAGTCGCTGAAGTTGACGAGGTAGCGGCTCTCGCCCTCGCGCACTTCGTGAAACTGTCCGGTCTCCCCTTGCGCTTCGTACTGCGCCCCCGCGCGCTGGCGGCGTCGCGTCTTGAGATGCACGCGCTCATGCGGCAGCGCGAGCACTTCCTCGAGCACTGACAGGGCCTCGTCGCGCCGCGCACGCGCCGCCTGCGTGTCGACAGTCGCCGGCGCCTCGTACTCCTGCACGCAGGCGTGGCGCTCGTCGTTGCCATACAGGTCGATGGCAAATGCATATTCAGGCATGTCGGCGTCATAGACACGAAAACAGCTGACATCCTCGCGGCGCGCCCAGGCCTGCAGAGACTTCAGATTCTTGCGCAGGCGGTTCGCGAACATCTCGGCACCCGGACGCGCACGCGCCGCGCTGCGGCGTTCAGCGCGCACCTGCTCGCGGTCGGGCTCACGGGCGGCCTCATCGAGCTCGAACCGCAGCAGGCGACACTCGATCGGGCCGTTGAAAAACGTGTGCGAGCGGTGCGCGCGCAGCCCGAGCTCGCGACCGAGCGGCGGATTGCCGGTAAAGATGCCGGCTTGCCAGCCCGGGAAACAGCGCATGAGCGCATTGCCCAGCGAGCGGTAGAGCGGCGCGAGGTCGCCCACCTCGCCGAGTCTTGCCCCGTATGGCGGGTTGACGAACACGAGCCCGCTCGCGAATTTGCCGGGCTCGAGATCCTCGATCTCGCGGCGCTGAACCGTCACGCACTCGGCGATCCCGGCGCGAGTCGCGTTCGCGAGCGTCGCCCGTACGGCATCCTGGCTCACGTCGCTGCCACTGAACCGGCCGCGCTCAAGCGCGCCGAGCGTCGACTGCGCCTGCGCCGCGTCACGCACGGCGGTCCAGGCCTCCGCGTCGTGACCGAGCCAGCGCTCGAAGCCGAAGCGCCGCCGGAACAACCCCGGCGCGTGTTGGCCGGCGATCAACGCCGCCTCGATGACGAAAGTGCCGGAGCCGCACATCGGGTCGGCGAATGCACCGCCTGCCGCGGCGATCTCGGGCCAACCGCTGCGCAGCAGCAGCGCTGCCGCGAGATTCTCCTTGACCGGAGCCTCGACCGCGGATTGCCGATAGCCACGCCGGTGCAATGGCGCACCACTGAGGTCGATGGCAAGCGTCGCGGTCTCGCGTGCAAAACGCACACCGATCCGCAGATCCGGATCCGTGAACTCGACGGATGGCCGCCGGCCCGCGAGCTCCTGCAGCCGGTCGACGATCGCATCCTTGGTGCGCTGCGCCGCGAAGGTCGTGTGTCGCACCCAGGCCGGCGCCTCCCCGACGATTTCGACGGCGAGCGTGCCATCGGCGGCGAGATGCTGCTCCCACGGTATCCCGCGCACAAACGTATAGAACGCATCGCTGGAGCCAGCGTCGCCGCTCGCGAGCGTGACCAGCACGCGGCTGGCGGTGCGCGAAAAAAGACAGGCGCGATAGCCGTCGGTCAGCCGCCCCGCAAACGCGACGCCGGCCGGATGCTCGCGTTCGACATCGATACCGAGCCCGCGCAGCTCCCCCGCCAGAAGCTCGCTGACCCCCAGCGGGCACGCCGCGAAGAAGGCGCGCCGCGATTCGCTCTCGACTTCGCTCATGCGTGCGTCGCGGCGCTCGACAGCATCACGAGGTCACGCGGCCCGGTGCATTCGAGACAGCGGCCGATGACGCGATAGCTGTCGATATCGATCGACACGTCCGTCTGCTGTCGCGTGCGCAACAGGTCCTGGAGCTCACCCTCGTCCGCAGCCGTACCGACGTGACGCCAGCGGTCGAGCACGTGCAGCACGCTGCCGTGACCGTCCGGCGCCGGCTCACGTACCGCAATGGCGCCCGCGAACGGCCAGCGCTTGAGTCGCAGGCTGGCGAGCGCGAGTCTCGTGCGTGCATCGTGCAATACGCGCGGCTCGCGACCCACGCAGGCACCGCGACAGCGACCGAGCTGGTACGCGACGCACGAACCTTCGCCGCTCTCGAGCCCCAGCAGGCGCAGACAGAGTCCCGCTTCGCGCGCCTTGCCGTTGAGCGCCTTGAGAGCGTCATCTCGCGCGCGAAACGGTCCATAGCATTCGCTGTCAACAGCAAAGGATTCCGCGGTCAGCGGTTCGATCGTTGCGATCATGCCGTCGGCGCCGTCCTGCAAACCGATGACAAACGCGTCCTGCACGCGACGGGGACGGCGATTCTCGACCGGCAACCATTGCCGCAGGAGATTCTGCTCCAGCAGCAATGCGCCGAGCTCGCCACCCGTTTCAAACCATTCGACCTTGCGAACGGTGCGCGCCAGCCGTGTGTCCTTGTCGTCACGGCGCGTCGCGCCTTGTACCGCATCGGGCGGTACCTGCTGACGCGCGGCGGCGAAGTGGGCGAGCACGCGGCTGCGGATATTGTTGCCCTTGCCGACGTACAACGGTACCGAGTGCTCATCGCGAAACACGTAGACCCCGGGTGCATCCGGCAGGTCGTCGGCGAGCTCCGCTGGCAACTGCGCAGGCAGTCGCGGTTCGTGCAGCACGCGAGCGCAGGTCGCGGCAAAGTCCTCTGCACTCGTTGCCCGCGCCAGACGCTCCAGCAACGGCGGCAGCACTTCCGCATCGCCGAGCGCCCGGTGCCGCGCGCGGCACGTGAGTCCGTGACGATCGATCAGTGCGTCGAGATTGTGACGCGACTCGTCAGGAGACAGCAGGCGCGACAACCGGACCGTGCACAGCACCGGCGCACTGTAACGTTGACCCAGCCGCCGGAACTCGGCGCGCAGGAATCCGTAGTCGAAGCGCGCGTTGTGGGCGACGAACAGCCGGCCGTCGAGACGCCGCCGCACTTCCTCGCTGACCTCGGCAAAGGACGGCGCCGCGGCGACCATGGAGTCGTCGATGCCGGTGAACTCGGCAATCGACGGCGGTATCGGCACCCCGGGATTGACGAGGCTGCTCCACGACTCGATGACCGCGCCGCGCTCGAGCAGCACGATGCCGACCTCGATGATGCGGTGTCGCGCCGCCCTGCCGCCGGTCGTCTCGAGATCGACGCAGGCGACCAGGCCTTCGAGCGGAGACGTCAAGGTGCCGCGACTCAGACCGGCGCGTGACCGTCGAGCGTGAGGATCGGCCCGTACAGGTCGGGGCGGCGATCGCGGAACAGGCCCCACGCCTGACGCTGTGCACGGATCTTCTCGAGATCGAACGTCGCCGTGAGCACCGCTTCGCCGGTGCGCTCGGCCTCGGCAACCTTGTCGCCGGTCTGGTCCGCGATGAACGAGGAGCCATAGAACGTCATCGTGTACTGACGGCCCTTCTCGAGTCCGATGCGGTTCGATGCCACGAGCGGCATGACGTTGGCCGCCGCGTGACCTTGCATGCAGCGTTGCCAGTGATCGCGCGAATCGATCGATGGATCGTGCGGCTCCGAGCCGATCGCGGTCGGGTAGAACAGGATCTCCGCGCCGAGCAACGCCATGCAGCGGGCCGTCTCGGGAAACCACTGGTCCCAGCAGATGCCCACGCCGAGCACACCGAAGCGCGTCTTCCAGACGCGAAAGCCCGAGTCGCCCGGCGAGAAGTAGTACTTCTCGTGATAGCCCGGTCCCTCGGGGATGTGCGACTTGCGATAAACGCCCAGCACCTCGCCATCGGCATCGATCATCGCGAGCGAGTTGTAGTACGCATTGTTGGCCCGCTCGAAGAAGCTCAGCGGCAGCGCTACGCCGAGCTCGGTCGCGAGCGCCTGGAAACGCGTAATGACTGGATGACCCGCCAGTGGACGCGCAAGCTCGAAGTGCGCGGCCCAATGGTCCTTGCAGAAATACGGCGTCTCGAAAAGCTCTTGCAATAGAATGACTTGGGCGCCCTGCGCCGCGGCCTGGCGAACCAGATGCTCCGCCCGCTCAATGTTGTCGGCCGAGTGCTCGGTGCAGGCGAACTGCGTGGCGGCGACGGTAACTTTCATGGGCCAGCTCCTGTAGACCGCGATCGGCTGGCGCGTAGCGCCGACCGGACGTGAGTCTGGCAAAACAGCACTGCGAAAGACACGGGATTATGTTCAAAATACGTGGCCGGAAACTGACCCGGTCGCCGCCAAGGTTGGGGCGCCGGGACTCGAGGGACAACAACCGGTCCACGTCGCTTACAGGAGTAACGCATGTCCAATTCGCCGCCGCCCGCCGAGACCACGTCGTCACTCTGGCGCTGGCTGCTGCCGCTCCTGATCGCACTGCTCGCGATCTGGTTGCTGTCAAAAGTCTTCGGACGCCGCGAGGTGCCTGCCGAGCCGACGCCACCGCCGGCCGCCGCCGCCGAGGCCGCACCGCAAGCGGCACCGGTCGAATCCGCGCCGGCCGATACCACCGCCGTCACGGATGCACCGGCCGCGACGTTGTACTTCGACGTTGGCAGCGCGGACCTGCCAGCAGACTCGACCGGCGGTCTCGAGCCCGTCGTCGCCTATCTCAAGGCCAATCCGTCGACGACGGCCGTGGTCGCGGGGTATCACGACCCATCGGGCGATGCAGCGGCGAACGAGGAGCTCGCCAGGAACCGCGCGCTCGCAGTGCAGAATGCGCTCGAAGGTGCCGGCGTCGAAGCCGCGCGGATCGACCTCGAGAAACCGGTCGCAACGACGGGGACTGGCTCGCCCGACGACGCGCGTCGCGTCGAGGTCACCGTCCACTGACGAGTGTCAGCACCTGGCGGGACCTGACCGTCTCAGAAGGTGGGCGGCGTGCTCGCCGAAATGATCTCGCACGGCTCGTTGCCCGCGTTGCGGAAGCGATGCGGGATCGCGCTCGAGAAGTAATACGCGTCACCCGGCCCGAGCGTCCGGCTCTCGCCACCGACGGTGAGCTCGATACGACCACGCACGACGACGCCGCCCTCCTCGCCCTGGTGCCGCAGCATGTCGGCGCCCGTATCGGCTCCCGCCTCGTAGCGCTCATGCATGATCGACATCGCACGTTTCGGCCGGCGGCTGGCGACGAGCCGCAGCGATACGGCGCCGTCGCCCAGGTCGGTGAGCTCGTTCCGCGCGAAGAACACCTGCGGGCTCGCGGAGAGGTCGAGCGTAAAGAACTCGGACAGCGACATCGGGATACCGTCGAGCACCTTCTTGAGCGAGCTGACGGACGGGCTTACGCGATTCTGCTCGATCAACGAGATCATGCCGTTGGTGACCCCGGCGCGCTTCGCGAGCTCGCGCTGCGAGAGGCCGTACAGCATGCGGACCGCGCGCAGGTGCGCGCCGACATCTACACTCGATTCAACCACGGCTGTTCAATATCCTGCACACCCCTCGCGGGTTTTCGCTGGATTCTCGATCCCGTTTGAGCGAAGTGTCAATTTTTCTTATCATGCGTGCTCCCCTTGCCCCCACCTGAGCGAGCCACCATGTCCGCGCAGCCGACCCTCGACCGCAGCCAACTCGAAGCGTTCTGGATGCCGTTCACGGCGAATCGCCAGTTCAAGGCGAATCCGCGCCTGCTCGCCCGCGCGTCGGGCATGCACTACTGGACGGCCGATGGCCGCCAGGTCCTCGATGGCTGCGCCGGCCTGTGGTGCGTCAACGCAGGGCACAGCCGCAAGGAAATTACGGCGGCCGTCAGCGAGCAGATCGCCACGATGGAGTACGCGCCGCCATTCCAGATGGGGCATCCCGCCGCGTTCGAGCTCGCGAACGCCGTCGTACAGTGGCTGCCCGCCGGTCTCGATCACGTGTTTTTTGCGAACTCGGGGTCCGAGGCCGTCGACTCGGCGCTCAAGATCGCGCTCGCCTACCACCGCGTCCGTGGCGAGGGCACGCGCACGCGCCTGATCGGACGCGAGCGCGGCTATCACGGCGTCGGCTTCGGCGGCATCTCAGTGGGCGGCATGGTCAACAACCGCAAGTTCTTCGCGACGCAGCTGCCCGGCGTCGATCACCTGCCGCACACGCACGACCTTGCACACAACGCGTACACGCGCGGTGAGCCCGCGTGGGGTGCGCACCTCGCCGACGAGCTCGAACGTCTCGTGGCGCTGCACGACGCGAGCACCATCGCGGCCGTGATCGTCGAGCCGGTCGCGGGATCGACGGGTGTGCTGCTGCCACCCAAAGGCTATCTGCAGAAGCTGCGCGACATCTGCACGAAGCACGGCATCCTGCTGATCTTCGACGAAGTCATCACCGGTTTCGGTCGGCTGGGTCAACCATTCGCAGCGCAGGTCTTCGGCGTAACGCCCGACATGATCACCATGGCCAAGGGTCTGACCAACGGCGCGGTGCCGGCCGGTGCCGTGGCGGCACGCCGCGAGATCTACGACGCGTTCATGTCGGGACCCGAGAACGCCATCGAGCTGTTCCATGGCTACACGTACTCGGCGCATCCTGTGGCGTGCGCCGCGGGCCTCGCGACGCAGCGGATCTATCAGCGCGACGGTTTGCTGACGCGTGCGGGCGAGCTCGCCGACTACTGGGCAGACGGCCTGCACTCGCTCAAGGGCCTGCCGCACGTGATCGACCTGCGCAATCTCGGGTTGATCGGGGCGATCGAGCTGCAACCGATCGCGGGCAAGCTCGGCGCACGCGGCTTCGACATGTTCCTGCGCGCCTTCGAACAGGGACTGCTCGTGCGCGTAACCGGCGACATCATCGCGCTCTCGCCGCCGCTCATCATCGAGAAGTCGCACATCGAGGAGATCTTCGGTCGACTCGCTTCGATCCTGCGCGAGCTGCCGTAACGAAAAAGAAAACGCCCGGTGTCCTTGCGGAACCGGGCGTCGACTTGCCGTCGAACGGTGCGACGCGGCTCAGGCGATCAGTCGCCCCACGGGAACGTCGTCGAGACGGAGAACCATGCACGTGCCTCGCTGCTGAAGACGTCGCCCGGCGTGCCGTCGAGTTCCTCCAGATCGCTGCCGTCGATGTACTTCAGACCGAGGTTGAAGTGACCCAGCGAATAGGTCACGCCGACCGACCAGTCCGTGTAGCCGTCAACCGAGTCCCAGTAATCGCCGTCGCTCATGCCGACGTGTGCGGTCAGGCCGAGGCCAGTCTCTGCGAGCGGGACGTTGGCGTTGGCCTCGATGTAATAGGCTTCGCCGTTATCGTCGACACCACCGAACTCGTCCGAGTACCAGAGCTTGCCCGACAGCCACTTGTAGCCAATGCTCCCGTAGATCTCGGGATAGTTGAACTCGCTGCCGTCCATATACGTGTACCAGATGATGCCGAGGTCCCACGTGATGTCCTCGCCGCCGCGTATACCGCCGTAGAGGTCGACCTCGACGTCCGTATCAACGTCGTCCCCAAAGTCGACGTTACTGCCCCAGGCGCCCAGGTAGATTCCCGATTCGCTCGTCCAGTCGATACTTCCCTGCAGGGCGGGGTCCTGCGCGGTCTGCGTGATGCCGCGGAAATCGTAGTCGCTGACTACCGTTACCGTGCCCGTCACGTCGGCATGGGCCGCTGCGCCAAGTGCCAACAGTGAGAGCGCCGCCAGACCATGAGTCAGTTTCATTTAATACCTCTCGGTTGCAGGAAAACAACGTTGCAATGCGGGCCAGCGCGCGGATTGTAGCAGACGCAACACGCATCGCCGCACTACGGTGCAGTTGCAGGATTCGTGCCACCTGAAAATACCGCTCAAAGCGCGTCTCGCGGCTGTTGACTGCACCGCTGGCGCGCACGGGGGTCCTTACGGTGCACCGTCATGGCACACCTCGCGTCAGTCCAGGGCCGGCTCGTAGATCGCGTAGAACTTCTGTGCCGCTTCGAGCGTTGCCCACCACCCCTGGAAACCCGACGGCACCAGGAACGCGTCGCCGACCGCGAACGTCCACTCGTGCCCGTGATCGTCCGAGAGACGCACGCGACCCTGGGTCAGCACGCAGAGCTCGTTCTCCGTGTAGCTCACGCGCCAGACACCAGGGCTGCTGCGCCAGATCCCGGTGTGAAACCGCCCCCCAGGATCGCTGAAGAGGTTGCGCGCGAATTGCTCGGGCATCGGGCTGCCCGGCGCGAGACGCGTCGGGTCCAGCGGCAGCGTTTCGTCCGTGCCGGATGTTTCATCGATGCGGATCACGAGCGGCGGGTTCTGGCTCATACGAGGCCTCGTGCGGGCACCGGCGGCTGCGCCCGGATGTGATTCGCGCCACGACGGTGGCGTGACCCGGCCGGCGGCTGCGAGGCTAGCACGGCGCGCTCGGCGGGCCGCTCTCGCGCGCGCGCCCGGCCAGCAGGCGCGCAACTTCCTCGTCGCTCGTCTGTTCGAAATCGTCGTACCACTGGCCGACTGAGCGGAACCAGGGCGGTTGAAGCAGGCAGACGACCTCATCCGCGCTGCGCTCGAGCCGGTTGACGGCGTCGCGCGACGCCACCGGCACCGCCACGATCAGGCGCGCTGCGCCCAACATCCGCAGTGCACGCACGGCCGCCTCCATGGTCGCACCGGTCGCGAGCCCGTCGTCGACGATGATGCAGACGCGATCCTTGACGTCGAGCGGGCCTCGCCCCGCGCGGAACAGCGCCTCGCGACGCACGACCTCGAGATGCTCGCGCTCCGCCATCGCGGCGCGGGCCCCGCCGCTCGCCACCGCACCCAACGCCAGTTCAGGCTGCCCGGGTGCGCCGACCTTGCGCACCACGACGACATCGAGCGGCAACCCGAGTTGACGCGCGATCTGGTACGCAACGGGGATGCCGCCGCGCGGCAAGCCGAGCACGACGGCGTTGGCGCTGTGCAAGAACTGTTGCAGCGCGCCGGCGAGCTGTTGCCCCGCGTCCGTGCGATCACGGAAGCGCGAGGTCATGAGCGCGTCAGCTCAGCTTGTCGCGCTTCTTGTCGTCACCGCGCAGCAAGGCGATGCGTTGCTGCAGCTGCCGCTTCGCGGCGTCGAACGCATCGCGGATCACGACGTAGACATCCTCGTGGCTGTCGCGCTGCGGTCTTTCCATGTCGACCACCACGTCTTCGCCCGGGAACGCGAGCTGCAGTTTCACGTTGAACACCTTGCCCTGGTGATGATGCCGATGCGGTGTGTCGACCACGACGCGGCACGACTGGATGCGCTCACTGAACGAGCCCAGGTGCTGCGTGAGGTCGCGCACGCGCGCCTCGACAGCTGGCGATGATTCCATATGACGAAAGGTGATTTGCACGGGAATTGCCACAGTTCGACATCCTTATGCTGAATTGCCTGCGATGACCCTGCGTAGCGTGGGCCATTCGAGGCGGCATTCCTGCGCCGGCCACGAATGGGCCCTGCACACGACCAAGAGTACACCCTGTGTGGCGCGGATCAATTCGCGGAAGCACTCGCACGCACTGCGTATGCACGCGCAGCAGTCGCAAGCAGTTGACGTAATGTGGGTCGGCGGTCGGGTCGTTGCGTGTCGCGACGACGCAACCGTGTCTGCGGACGGGGTCAGGCCGTGCGTGCGTGCGCCAGCGTCTCGCGGAGCCGGGACGCAGCGTCGGTCATGCCCACGGCATCGAAGCGCGCGAGTGCCCGGTCCCACGAATCGCAGGCGGCGCGTGGATTACCGTCCTCATAGTACGCAGCACCGAGCGCCATCAATGTCTGCGCGCTCTGGCTCTGGCTACCCGCGCTGTCATACAGCGTGGAGGCGTTGCGCAGGAGCCATTCCGCGTCGCCGTAGTCCTCACGGTCGCTCGCGAGATGGCCTAGACCGGCGAGCGCTCGCGCGAGACCGAGCTCGTCATCGACCTGGTAGCTGAGCCGCCGCGTGCGCTCATAGGCTCGCTCGGCCGTTGCCACGTCGCCACACTGGCGCGCGACGTCGCCGGCGTCGGCGATTTCGTAAGAGATCGCCGACTCGCTGTCCTGCCGCTCGAGCATCGGCAACGCGCGGCGGATGAGCGGGCGGGCCGACGCGAGATCGCCCTGCATGCTCGCGAGGCGGGCAATCTGTGTCAGCACGATCGCTGCCGCGACGTCGTTGCGGTTTTGCTCGTGAATGGTCCGCGCCTGCTCGAGGTGCTGCTGGCGGTTTTGCTCGTGAATGGTCCGCGCCTGCTCGAGGTGCTGCTGGGCGCGGCCGGGATCACCGCCGCACTCCGCGGCGACCGCCAGCTCGTGCAGGATCGCCAGTACGTGAGTGTCGTGGCCGAGCGTGTGGTGCAGTTCGAGTGCGCGCTGGAAGTACTGCTGCGCGTCGCTGCTGTGCCCGCGCGCCATCGCCATGTAGCCCAGCCGCTCGCACGCCTCGACCTGGAGCTCAGGGTAGCTGTCGGTCGCGGCGACGACATCGAGGAACTGCGCCGCGGCCTCGTCGTCATGGTTGAGCCGCTGCAGCAACGTACCGAACGTGTAGCGCGCATAGACATCGTGCGGCTCGACCGCGAGCAGCCGCTCGAGCGCATGACGCGCGACTTGCGGGTGCGTCGGCGCAAACAACGCGGCCTTGCGCCACAGCACTTCCGGCTGGCGAATGCCGGCTTGTGCAACGACGCATTCGTAACGGCATTCTGCTTCCTGCGTCTGCAGGTCGACGAGCTCCATGAGCGCCATGCGCTCCTGTGCGGTGCTCGTCCGCCCGATGTCGGTGACGGCCCGCTGGAAGTCGTCCAGGGTGTGCACGTCGCACGGTCCATTGCCGGCGCGCACGGACAGCTGCGAGAGTCGCAGCCAGATTTCACGCGCAATGTCGGGCGTGATTTCGGCGACAGCGATGCGATGCCAGAGCTCGTCCCTGTTCGCAAAATCGCTGTGACCGGCGAGTCCTGTCGTCTCGGTCATGGGGCCGGAGTATAGGACTGTAAAATCGCTCGTGTTCTGTCGTTACGACATAAGACGGGGAAGTAAAATCAACGAGTTGCGATGAGTAGGTCAGACTGCATCGAGATGTAGGACGGCGCTTACACGGTGAATCGGCCCAAGGCTCCCTTGTTCTGCGCGGCGTCGACGACTGCGGTAGTCACGAGGTCGGAGCCGACGTTGGTCATCGTGCGCGTCATGTCGAGAATGCGATCGACACCGAGGATGATGCCGATGCCCTCCGGCGGAATGCCGAATGCGACCAGCAGTCCCGCGACCAGCGGCAACGAGCCGCCGGGAATCGCCGCAACGGCCACCGCGCTCAGCACCGACAGGAACACGAGCGTGATCTGCTGCATGAGATCGAGATGCACGCCGAAGACCTGCGCGATGAACAGCACGACACAGCCTTCGTAGAGCGCCGTACCGCTCATGTTCATCGTCGTGCCGAGTGGCAGCACGAAGCCGGCCGTCGATGGGGAGATGTTGAGATCCTCACGCGCGCATGCCAGCGCGGCAGGCAACGTCGCGCTGCTCGAGCTCGTCGAGAAGGCCGTGATCAGCACGCTCTTGATCTGCTGGAAGAACTCGAGCGGCCGGCGTCGCGCCAGCCACTTGAGCCACAGCGACATCGTCCCGAACAGGTGCAGCAGCAGCATCAGCACACAACCGACGACGAACAGGCCCAGCGCGAGCAGGATGTCGAGGCCGACCTTGACGACGACGCTGAAGATCAGCGCCGGCACCGCGATTGGCGCGAGCTTCAGCGCAAAGTGCACGATACCGGTCATCAGCTGCGAGATGGTCTCGAGCCCGTCCTGCAGCCGCTGCCGCCGCTCCCTGGGGAGCTTGAGACCGGCTGCACCCACGAGGATTGCGAACAGGATCAACGGCAGCACGTCCCCGAGCATGTTGCGCTGATTGCCTACGAATGCGCCGAACAGGTTGCGCGGCATGAACATGTCGACGACCGCCGCCGGCGTCACCGGTGGCCGCTCGGCGCCCTTCTCCACGTGACCCGCAGCCTGGCCGCTGTACTGCTCGATCAGTCGCGCCGAGGTGGCTTCGCCGAGTCGCGATCCCGGCTGCAGCGTGTTCATCATGACGAGGCCGAGGGTGACCGCGATCGCCATGTTCAGGAAGAACAGCACGAACGTGCGCGCCGCGAGCGGGCCGAGCTCCGACAACTCGTGCAACTGCAGGATCCCGTTCGCGAGCGATGCAAACACGAGCGGTATCACGACGAAGAACAGCATGCGCAGGAACACCTGTCCCAGCGGCTCGAGAATGTACGTCGCCAGCCATTGCGCTCCGCTGAGCAGGCGCGGCGCCTCGGTGCCGATAGCGGCAATGATGCCGCCCGCGACCGCGCCTACCACGAGACCCGCGAGAATGCGATTGGCCAGTCTGCTGTCCGTTTCCGACATGTTGTGCCCCTGCCCCCGGTTGTGGCGGCGACTGTGGCGAACGTCACGAGCGGTCGCAAGTGCCTTTTGCGGTGGCGAGCGGCGTGCCGGCCGGCATACCATGCGGCGCCGGGGGGAACAGTAAAACGAAATCGGAAGACCGTCATGGGAAACGCGGATAGCGCCAGCCTGTCGACCATCGGCCTGATCCACACGCTGATCGGTCTCGCCGCGCTGGTCGCCGGCGTTCTCGCACTGGTCAAGTACCGCGAGATTCGCCTCGACGATCGCTACGGGCGCACGTATCTGCTGCTGACGCTCGTCACCGCGGCAACGTCATTGGCGATCTTCCGTCATGGCTCATTCGGGGCGCCGCACATGCTCGCGATCCTGACGCTGATCGCGCTAGCAGTTGGCTACGCCGCGGCCTCGCACGCGTTTGGCGGCGCATCGCGCCATGTCCAGGCGGCCTGCTTCACGACGACGATCCTGTTTCACCTGATCCCGGGCGTCACCGAGACGTCGATCCGCCTGCCGCTCGGGCATCCGTTCGCCGAGTCGCCAACGTCGCGAGCTCTGCAGCCGATTTTCCTCGTGCTGATCACGGCGTGGATCATCGGTCTCGTGCTGCAGTTGCGCTGGCTGCGCGCTCGAGGAGCGGTCGCAGCGGTCCCCGCGACGGCACGCTAGCCAATGAACTCCCTGCTTCCGCCGTGGCCGCTTTTCGGCGGATTCGTGCTCGCGAGCCTCCTGCTGGCGATCACGCCAGGACCGGCCGTGCTGTACATCGTGACGCGCAGCATCGTGCAGGGCCGGCGCTCGGGTCTCGCGTCCGTCGCGGGGGTAGCGCTCGGCAACCTCGGTAATGCCGTCGCGGCTGCGGTTGGTCTCGCGGCGGTTTTCGCGGTCTCGTCGCTCGCCTTCACGATCGTCAAATTCGCTGGTGCGCTCTACCTCGTGTGGCTCGGCATCCAGGCATTGCGCACTCCACCGGCTGCCAACCCCGCGCTCGCGCCGCGCCCGGCCTCGCCCGGCAGGTTGTTTCGTGACGGCTTTCTCGTCGCGCTGCTCAATCCGAAGACGACTATTTTCTTTGCCGCCTTCCTGCCGCAGTTCATGTCGTCGGCTGCACCCACGATTGCGCAGACACTCGCGCTCGCACTGACGTTCATCGTCGTTGCGGGCACGACCGACTCGATGTACGCGCTCGCGGCTGGAAGCGTCGGGCCATCGCTCGCGAAAACGAGTGGCCTCGCTGCGCTGGGACGCTGCTTCGCCGCCACCGTTTATTTCGGGCTCGCCGCGTTCACGGCGTTGAGCGGCTCACGCACGATCAAGTGATGCATCGGCCGGGGCACTGCGCGCTCGGCGTGATCACTCCGCCCCTGATCACGACGCGCATGCGCCATCGTAGCAGCGGTCGGCAGGAGACCGCTGGCGATGCCTCAGAGCCGCCCGGAGCGTTCGATGCCGCGGGTCGTGTAACGCGCGAAGCTGTCGATGTCGATGTTCGCACCGCAGACGATGAGCCCGACGCGCCGGCCGCGCAGCTCTTCACGCAGCGGCCCGAACAGCGCCGCGGTCGCCGCGGCACCGGCAGGCTCGACTGCGAGCTTCATTTCGCGAAACAGGACCGCCATGGCGTCGATGATCTGTTCGTCGTCGACGAGCACCAGACGATCGACGAGCTGACGGCACAACCCGAAACTGTATGGCAGCGCGTAGGGAGGACCGAGGCTGTCGGCGATCGTTGCGACATCGTCACGTTTTTGCGGGGATCCGGCCGCGAAGCTCCGGTGCATCGTATCCGCACCCCGCGGCTCGACGCCGTAGATGCGGCAGCGCGGCTGCAAGGCCTTGAACGCCGAGGCGACGCCGGCGCAAAGCCCGCCGCCGCCGACCGGGATGATCAATGCATCGAGCGACCCCGCCTGCTCGGCAAACTCCAGCCCCAGCGTCGCGGTTCCGAGAGCCGTCAGCGGACCCTCGAACGGATGGACGAACGTTCGACCCTCCTCGATGCGCAGCTGATCGGCGAGCGCGAATGCCGTGGCACCGGTCGTCGAGAGGATCACTTCTGCGCCGAGCTGCCTGCAGCGCGCGATGCGTGCTGCATTGGCCGAGCCGAGCATGACGACCTTCGCGTGCGTGCCGCGGCGCGCGGCGGCGTAGGCGACAGCGATCGCGTGGTTGCCGGCACTCACCGCGGTCAGGCCGCGCCGCAGTGCTTCGGCATCGAGCGAATTGACGACGGTCAGCGCACCGCGCGGCTTGAAGGAACCCGTGTGCTGGAACAACTCGAGTTTCAGCACGACCTCGGTCGCCGCACCCACGCGCTCATCGAGCTCGACACCGCGCCAGCCGTGAACGGGTGTGGCGAGGATATCGGCGCGATTGCGCTCAGCCGCGGCACGGATCGCCGGGATCTCCGGCGGTGCGGGGGTTTCAATCATGCAGCTCTCGAGGGGGCGATCAGCTGACCCGTGACCGGACGCGGACGCGACCGGTCCGGACGGCCAGACCCGCGAGGACCAGCAGCAGCGCCCCCTGCGCCGGCTCGTCGATGATGCGGAGGCGCGGATCCAGAAGCGGCGTCAGCGGCACACCGCGCGGACCGAACGCGGTAAATGCCATGGCGTGTGGATCCAGCGTAATCGAGCCGGACAGCACCGTGACCGCAATGGACAGCACTCCGTCGAGCCAGCCCGACTCCTCGGAGCCGCCCTCGAACGTTCCGATCCCGCACGCGACGATCGAGCTGTCCGCGCTGACCCCGCCGCCATCGCGATAAAGGGTAAACCGGCAGCGATCGCTGCCGGGATCGACCGAGTCGAGATCGATGCCCGTGTGCACGCGCACGTCCGGATACGGCGGCTGAGCCGCGCTGAGTCCCGTGAAGTCGAACGTGAACACTACCGTGTCGCCCTCGGACACGGTGATCGCGCCGGCGCGCGCGACTGCGCAGGCAAGCGACAGCGTTGCAAACGCTGCGGCAAGGCCGGTTCCGCTCCAGAATCGCGTAGTGGGCTGCACGTCGTTACGCACGCGAGACTAGAGAAACCCGCGCGCGCCGACGATTGTATGCCTTTCGCACTCTGTGCGGCGGCATGGAACCGGTGGTCGCACAAATAATTAATTGCGCCGGTCACTCGGGGGTGGTGTCTCAGCAACAACTCGAACAACTCGCGCGCGCGAGAGCCTCGATCGCCGCTGCCGTCATCAGTGCATCGAGGTGCAATGCGTCGATGTCGATCAGTGCGTCGATGACTTGTCGATGACGCGTCGCAGCTGGTCCACCGCCTGGCTGGTCTTCGCAATCTCGTGATCGAACGTGCGCGGCGTCAGCGGGATCACCACACCGCAGGAACACCTGATCCGATCGTGCTTTTTGAGCCATGCGACGGTCTTTGTCGTGGTCGTCTGACACGCCGGACACATGATCTCGAGAGTCTCGCAGTCGCTGACATCGCTCATGACGGATACCGTGGAGACGAGCGCAATGCTCGCGAGCATGTCAGCGCACGAGGCCTGTCAGACGGTATCAGCGTCGCGGCGGATGAGGGTCAGTCCCCACTGACGCCCGACCGTACTCTACTGTGTCACAGCCGCGGTCACGGCACGAGGTGAGCGGCGGCGTTCGCCGCGGGCACCCTCCTCCGCGGCGGGCAGCGAGTCCCGCGCGGCCAGCACGATCTGGATGATCCGATCGAAGCGCATGGCCGAGCGTCGCACGGCGACGAGCGACGTCGGATCGAGTGCGGATTCCGCAGTCGACCTCGCGAGTCGCGAGAGCAGCGACCGGAACTGACCCGAAACCCGCCGCGGCTCGGTGTGCGTCGACAGCAATGCCATCAGGAACAGGTCGTGCATGTGCTGATGGCTGTCCGCCGCGCGCCAGATGTCGTGTGCACCTTCGGCACGCGCGGCGCCCGTCGTCCGTCCGGCGACGTTGCGTGCGCTGGCAGAGGCCTGGGCGGATGACCGCAGCCTTCCAGTGGCGGCAGACCGAGGTGGAATCAGCAGTTGGATCACCTGGTCCACATTCATCGCGAAGCGGCCCGCTCGCGCTTGCAGCGCACGGATCAGCGACGCTTCGGACGGCTCCTGGTGCCAGGCATCAACCAGGTCACGAAAGCGCGTGAGCACCTGGTGCGGCAGCGGATGGGCGGCCATCAGCGCGAGCAGCGTCAGACTCTGGTTCTGCAGCGCGACCTCGATGTCGCTACCACTGACAGTGCCGTCCGGGGCGGACTCATCCCTGTCGCTTTGCTCACCATCACCGTCACTAGCGGCATGCCATTCCATCGGCGTCATTTTTTTGTTCTCAGCGGTACTGCGGACGAACGCTACCAGAACCGCGACGGCTCTCGAGTCGAACCGTACATAATCTCTCGGGTTCCGTACGGCGCGGCACCGACTCACCAGCGCTCGATGGACTGCAGCTTATCTTCCACGAAGGTGAGCATGCGCGTCGCGCTGTAGGACTCGTACTTCCACTTGTGGACGTGGTTTATGCCAAGAATCCGGTTGTTTGGGCCGCGCACTTCCTGTTCGTCGGTGCTTCGCGACGCGGGCGGGCCGCAGTAAGTGAGTACGTCGGACTGGGTCATGCCGACGTCGATGATCTTGCTGCCACAGTAGAACGGACCGTCGTCGGCGACCGCGACATTCGTGATGACGGTCGTCATCGTCACGATGATGCAGATCGATGACGACCTGGCGACACTGCGCAACTTCATCACAGCGATTTCGACAGCGCGGGTGCCGTCGAGTTCAGCAGTAACCGCCCGCGACTTGACCGGCTGCAGCGTCAGACAACGTGCCGTCGTTTCAAGCCGCGTCCTCATTCCAGGACGCCGCTTCCGCGAGCCAGGCGCGTCGTTCGGCGGCATCGACCGGGAGCCGTCGATATTCGAGCTCGCCGTCAGGTCGGGCCACGAACGTCTGCGTGGGGCCGTCAATCCCTGCCGTGTGCCAGCCTCGGCAACCGAGGCATTCGAAGCGCTGGCCCTTGATCAGCAGGTCGTCGTCGACGCGATCAAAAACGATCGCAGCCTCCTGACACACATACTCCTGCCAGATGCGGTCGGCTTTCACGACGATGAGCTCGCTCGAAGCAACGCGGTGGATCCCGGTCGGTGACTTGTCCATGTGCTCGGCACACCTCTGCAGATGAATGGCCTGGATCAGCTCACCCCCGCTTGGCGGCTTTCTTGGTTCGGTCGATGGGCACTCGCGTTCGTTTTGACGGAACGGCGCTACTCGATGCTACTCCCTTCGATGACGCGTTCGATAGATCGTGCACGCGTGCACGAGCCTGTAGGCCAGGCGGCGGAGACTCGCCCGGCGCATGGTGATGAGCCACAGTAAATGAGTGGCTCAACTCATTAAATTTGCAGTACATTCCGCCTGGCACAGCAGGTTCAACCACCTGCGCCAAGGCGGAGCGATCGGTGGGCAGGAAAAGAGAGGTCCGTTGGCTGCTGGCGTCCTGCCTCATCGCAGGCGGGGTCGGCGCCGACCCGTCGCGCGTCGCAGCCGCCAGCGCGACCTTGCCTTCGAGGACCGCGGTGCTCTCGACGCTGAACCTGGTCGCGGATTACTCCCGCCGCCAATACCCCGCCAACACTGAAGCGTACTGGGGTCACGGCGTCTATCACATCGGCGTGATGGCGCTCTACCACATCACGCGGCGCAGCGATGCGCTCGCGTACACCACGGCGTTTGGCGACTACAACGGCTGGACGCTGGACCGTGGTGGCACCGCCAACCTCCACAATCGGCTCGCGGCTGGACAAAGCTGGATCGCTGCCCATGCCGCGACTCCGCGCGCCGCAATCGACGACACGCGCACCGAAGTGGCCGCGCAGACAGCGGCGAGTCTGGCTGCCGTGACGTCAGCTGCCTATTTCGCCGTCGATGCCCAGTTCATGGCGCTGCCGGCGTTTGCGATGCTCGACAAGCTCGACGGCAACACCAGCTACGGCAACCGTCTCCACGACCTCTACACGTACAACAGGACGACGTTGGGTCTCTACGACGCAACCGCACGTCTCTACTATCGCGACGCGAGCTATATCTTCCCGGCCAAGCAGACGCCGAACGGCAAGAAGCTGTTCTGGTCGCGTGGCAACGGCTGGGCGCTCGCGACGTTGGCACGCGTGCTGACCGAGTTGCCGCTCATCGATCCGGCACGCGCGGAATACGTCGCCGCGCTCGAGCAGATGAGCGGCGCGCTCAGGACGGTCCAGCGAGCGGACGGCTTCTGGAACATGAGTCTCTACGATGCGAACCACTATCCCGGACCGGAAACCAGTGGCACCGCTTTGTTCGTCTATGGCATGGCCTGGGGCATCAACAATGGCTTGCTGAGCAGGTCCATGTATCTTCCGGTCGTCGCCAGGGCGTGGAATAGCATGGTGCGCGTGGCGGTGCATCCGGATGGCAAGCTTGGCTACGTCCAGGGCATTGGCCAGGCTCCCGTGCCGACGCGGCAGGTGACCTATGAGTCGACGGCGGATTTTGGCGTCGGCGTCTTTCTGCTCGCAGGCAGCGAGGTCGCCAGGCTGGCCGTGGACGGCGAACGGTACGAGACGGAGAACCTGCCGACCGTCGTATCAGCCGGTGACAGTCAGCAGGACACTGGCGATGTCGGCGCGAGCGGCGGCAGGTACAGCCGTGGTGTGCTCGATGCGTCGACGGACTACATCCAGTACTCCGCGACGCTGGCTACACCAGGCACGTACAACGTCAAGGTCCGGTTCGGGAAGGCGGGCGACCTCGGCCGCTGGCAGTTCTACACAGCCGGAGTCAACATTGGAATGCCGCAGGACGCGTTTGGCAGCGCGTTCATGTTCACGGAAGTGAGCCTCGGCGACGTCATCTATGATACGGCCGGGAACAAGGTGTTCCGGTTCACGACAACCGGCAGGAATGCAGCAAGCGAAGGTTACGGAACGGCGATCGACTACGTCATGCTGACGAAACGATGAAGAACCGGCCCTTTCTGCAGCGTGTACGGTTTGCGCTCGTCGGCATTGGCTATGCATTGCGGGCCGAGAACAGTTTTCGGACGCACGCGTTCGCCGCCGCGGCGGCCTTCGCGGCGCTGCTCTGGTTACGGCCGGCGCCGGTCTGGTGGGCTCTGGTGACGCTGACCATCGTTGCCGTGCTCGCCGCCGAACTCTTCAACACGGCGCTCGAGCAACTTGCCGATCGACTTCATCCCGAGCAGCACCCGCAGATCCGGATCGCCAAGGATTGCGCTGCGGCCGCGGTGCTCGTCGTCAGCATAGGCGCGATCGTCGTCGCCGCCGCGCTGCTGCTGGACGCGCTGGCGAGGTAACTGCCGCGGCGTTTTCAGTGCAACGGCATCGTGAAAACGAACATCACACCGCCGTGATCGGTAGGCCTGACGGTGACAGCCACGCGGTCTTCCGCATCACCGTCGCGTCGATGCAGGGTAAAGCGCGCGGTCGAAAAACCGAGCACTGCGCCGGCCGCGACGTCCGACGCCCAGTGCGCGTTGTGGTCGACTCGCGCATAGGCCGTGGCGCCCGCGACCCCGTAACCAAGCACGCGGCGCAGCAAGCGGTGCCGGTCGCTACCCGATTCGGCAAACACGGTGCCGACCGCGAACGCGAGGCTCGTGTGCATCGACGGAAACGAGTCGCCGGACGCAAACCACTCGTCCGGATCCGCGGTCTCGTTCGGACGCTTCCTGCCCACCGAGAACTTGAGGACCTCGGTGCTGACGGCGGTGAAGGCTGTCGCTTCGAGCATCGATCCAAACTCGCGCCAGCCGCCCGGATCGTCAGTCAGGCCCGCGAGCAGCCAGGTTCCGGCCAGCAGCACGGCGGCGGGCAATATGTCGTCCGCGCTGTGGGGATCGTCGGAGTCGAGGCCGTCGGCTGAGTCGCCCACGAAGTTGTCGCGGACGTCGTCGTCGAACTCGTGCACCACGCCGAGCGCGACGAGCGTGCCGCCGAATTCGAGCCAGTCGCGCGTGTCCCAGCGTAGGGGCGCCGTGAAATAGAGTCTGGCGTCCTCGAGGGCTTCGCGAGGTTGCACGGCTTGCGCATTGCAACGCGTCGGAGCGGCCAACGCGATCGCACCACCGGCGAGCGCCAGGGCGGCAAGACAGCGAGCGCGGATTGAGCGACCCATCGCGGGGCTCAGCTTCGATTCAGGTACGTCATGATCTCCGATCGGTTTGCATGGCTCGCGAGCCACGCCTTGAATTCCTCCACGCGGGCGGTGCCGGCTTCGCCGATCCGGCGCGTCAGGATCGAGCGGCGTGCCTCTTCGGCAATTTCGCGGCGAATGCGGCTCTGCCAGTCATCCGAGAAAATCGCCGGCATGCGGTGACTCAGCTGCAGTGCTTCGAGCAACTCCCATTCACCGCCGTCGAGCCAGGCCTCGTCGCAGAGCCCGCAGACATCGAGCCGGTTGGAGAGCGTCCCGCTCACCTTGCGGTGGTCTGAACCGCCGCGACGGCCTTGGGGTCCGCAGGTGACGGCACGAGGTGCCTCTGCGTCTCAGCCCAATGTCGGTAGTAGAGCAACGACACGAGGCTGCCGCGACAGGTGCCGCATCCCATCGCGGGCAGATACTCCTCGATCATCGTCGGCTCGAGGTCCGGTGTTTTGCAGCGCGGGCATTTCATCGGTTGCTCCGTGAGTGGCGTCACGGGTCGCAGCTTACCCGTGGACGGGGG
>JADMIO011411912.1_pt1 | contig 20938 bp, 20 predicted proteins | sample 8958161 | NCBI WGS metagenome assembly JADMIO01 (sample SAMN16585339, study PRJNA669376) | soil metagenome | isolation source: Crop rotation soil | place: USA: Cullars Rotation, Alabama | collected 2011 | reverse complement strand
AAGAGACCCACGAAGCGCCGCTCGCCGGTAAGCTGTCCGCTGCCATCGAAGGTCTTGACGCCGATGTAATCCATGTGCGCGCGGCGGTGCACGGTCGAGCGCGTGCCGGATTTGGCAATGATCAGAGGCGAAGGCTGGGTGAGAAACTCACGCAAATCGGGCGTCAGACTGGAGCGGTCGGATCCTCGTCGCACGACGCGCAACGCCGGATCGGCAAGCAGGCCGAGACCCGTCTTCTCGACCGCATCCAGGCGCCCTTCGCCCTTCGGGCTGAACACGTAATCGCGGCTGCCGAGAAAGGTGAAATGGTTGTCGGCAAGCCAATCGAGGAAGGCAATGCTTTCGGCAAGTTCGGCTTCCGGAATAGCAGGCGGATTGCTCTTAAGTCTCGCTGTCGTCTCCTGAAGACGTGCACGCATCGCCTGCCAGTCGCGAACGGCGGCGCGAACATCGCCAAACACTTTGATCAGCCCCTCGCGCAGGCGCTTGCTGCTCACTTCATCCAATACGCCGGCCAAGGCCAGTACGATCACGCTTTCATTGAGGACCGTTCCGCCCGATAAGCGCTGGCCCTTGCCGTCGCGGGCATGCGCAATCACCGGATGGAACGCGGCGGTCACGGATGCGCCTTGGGCGCGCACTTCTCCTGTGCAGGAATCGTAGAGGAAGGGAATGTCATCGTTGATGGCGACGACAATCGTCTCGCTGCGGGCAAAACCTGGATCGCTCAACGAGGGATCGAAAATCTCGATAAGCGATGTGCCTGACGGCCGCTTTGCCGACAGTGTGAAGACGCGCTTGACGAGGGCCGCGAGTTCCGGCCCCGTGTAATGCGTGAGGTCTTCGGGGGAGGCATAGCGCGTAAAGGCGGCGAAAAAGGCCGCCAAGGCGGGATCGTCCGTGCCGATGAGATGAGCCGAAGCCGCAAGATGGGCCGCCGCCTCGGCGGTTTCATGCCCGAACGTCGTATCTCTTTCGGCGGGGCCGGATTGCACGGCGCTCGAGCTTTGCGCTGACATGGGGAGAACCTCTGCTCTTCGGACTTTTTTAGAATGCTCCGTGTCTATTTACGCGTTAAATGTTTAGGAAACTATCTTCAGGCCGTTTTCCTGGAACGCAAACTTGTTCGTCCGTGAGGCATTGCCGTGAAGGCAGCAAAGCGCAAATACGTCGTCGTTTTCGATCTCGAATTCACCGGCTGGGAGGGCTCCCTCGCATCGCGCTGGACCCGCCCCTTCGAGTACCCCGAGGTTGTTCAGATCGGAGCCGTCAGGCTGGATGCGGAGTCTCTCAGAGAAACCGATACGTTCGAGGTGCTGGTGCGTCCGCGCGTCAATCCGGTGCTTTCCGACTATCTTATCGCACTGACGGGCATTACCAACGAGATGATCGCGGCACGGGGAGTCGATTTCATCACGGCCTATCGTGCATTTCTCGAATTCGTCGGCGATGCGCACATCTATGCCTTTGGTCGTGACGACCTGATCTTTGCCGACAATCTCAAGCTCTATGGCTGGACCACGCTCGCCATTCCTCCGTATACGAATGGCAATCCCTGGTTCAAGGAAAACGGCATCGATCTGAAGGGCAAGCACGCCTGCGACGTGGGCGAGCTGGCCGGAGTACCGTTCGAGGGTCGCAAGCACACGGCACTTGCCGATGCGAGAGGAGTCGCGGCGGGTTTCGTCGCTCTCATCAGAAAGGGTGCGCCCAATCTGTTCCTAGGCGAGGGAGCCGTCTTGCCGTCCGCCTAATACGCGGCTTCAAGAGCTCGTGCGATCGCAATGGAGGAGGGCCGAGCCGATGGTCCGTTCTTTGGCGCATAGGAAACAACAAGCGCGCCGTTCTGCAATGCGACCCCGGATTGAGCAGATTCGATGACACGCACAATGTGCAGGCTGTTCGCAATAGCATCGTGCTCCGATTCGCCAGCCATCTGCTCCAGCGCATAGGCGGCGTTGCGGATGGAATCGACCGCAAGTGCGCGTGCGGTTTCAGGCTGACGCGTGATGACATCCCAATCGGCGGTAAAATCGATATTGAACGCGCCGTGACTCACAAGTTCCCGTCTCAATCTGTCGGCTAGGCCTTTAACATCCTTAGCGGCCACCGGTTTTGGATCGAAATCGGTAGCATTCGCCTGCCGCTCGGCTGGGATGCCCGATTTGACCTCGTCGGTGTAGAGAGTGACGCCTCCCCAGCCGGCCACGGTCAGAGCCACGTCTCCGGTGTCGTATTTCAGCACGCGGCCGCCCAAATTGCCGGGTTCGCTCGAAAGGTAGAATACTTCATCGCTGCCCAGGAAACGAAGGCGGATCTGACCCTCACGGTGGTCAAGCATGAAGGTTGGGACATCGTTGGTGACGTAGCGTCCGTCGGCCGGAAGCTGAACGGCGGGCGCCAGGAGAAAGCGCGCAGCCGGTGGCGTGGCCGGAGTAACGCGAGGGATAGAAGAAGGGGCAGTCACAAGCCCTGTAGCGACCGCTGCCGCAGCAGAATCGGGATTGACGAACATCGCCAGTCCCAACAAACCAGAAATCACACATGGCCTCAGGGCCTGACGTCCACGCACAGTCTCGTCCTGATTGCCCCGCATAGCGGTCAATCTAACCCCTAACCCGCAAATGGCTTTCCCCTCGGTCCGTAATATACCAACGAACGTGGCGAAAATAGGGTACGAGAGTGGCGAAAACGTTTACGAGCGCGGCAAATCTGGGCTTGTAGCAATCGCGTCACTGTCGGCGAGTGAATCGTCGAGCCTTGCCGCCGCGGCTCCTGCCCGAGAGCGTCTTCGGGATATTTCCATCACAAGCACCTTCTCCCGTGGCTTTGCAGGGTGAATGGAACTAAATTCCGGCCCCGATTCACCATCCCGATTCACCCTATCGCAGCGAAGGGAATATGGCCGTGGCCAGCCTCGACAGTTTCAAATGCCGCAGCAAACTCAAGGTCGGCACGAAGACCTACGCCTACTTCAGCCTGAAGGCGGCGGAGAAGAATGGCCTTTCGGGCATATCCCGACTCCCTAACTCATTGAAAATATTACTTGAAAACTTGCTTCGCCATGAGGACGGCCGGACCGTCACTAAGGACGACATCATGGCGGTTGCGGGCTGGCTTAAGAAGCGTACCTCGGAACGCGAGATCGCCTATCGGCCGGCGCGCGTGCTGATGCAGGATTTCACGGGGGTGCCGGCTGTGGTGGACCTGGCCGCTATGCGCGACGCCATGAAGGCGCTCAAAGGCAATCCGGAAAAGATCAACCCGCTCGCGCCGGTCGATCTCATCATCGACCATTCGGTGCAAGTCGACTTCTTCACCGGAAAGGATGCGTTCAAGAAAAACGTTGCGATGGAATACGCCCGCAATGGCGAGCGCTACTCCTTTCTGCGCTGGGGCGCGCAAGGCTTCGACCGCTTCCGCGTCGTTCCACCCGGCACCGGCATTTGCCATCAGGTCAATCTCGAATATCTCGCGCAAACCATCTGGACCGATAAGGTCAAAGAGGGCAGAGCAACCGTCGAATACGCCTATCCCGACACGCTTGTCGGCACCGACTCGCATACCACTATGATCAACGGCCTGTCGGTGCTTGGTTGGGGCGTGGGCGGCATCGAGGCTGAAGCCGCCATGCTCGGCCAGCCGATATCCATGCTGATCCCCGAAGTCATCGGCATGCGATTTACGGGAAAGCTGCGCCCGGGCGTTACCGCGACCGATCTCGTGCTCACGGTCACCCAGATGCTGCGCAAGAAAGGCGTGGTCGGAAAATTCGTCGAATATTACGGCGAGGGTCTTGCCGACATGCCGCTCGAAGACCGCGCCACCATCGGCAACATGACGCCGGAATATGGTGCCACTTGCGGTTTTTTCCCTATCGACGAGGAAACGTTGCGCTTCCTGAAGGCCACCGGACGCCCGGCCGCACGCTTAGCCCTGGTCGAGAAATACGCCAAGGCGCAGGGGATGTTCCATTCGAAGAAAGCCCAGGAGCCAGTCTTCACCGACACGCTGCATCTCGATCTTTCCACCGTGGAGCCGAGCCTTGCAGGGCCGCGCCGTCCGCAAGATCGCGTTAGTCTCGGCAAGGTCGGCGAGGAATTTGCGCGCGCGCTCATGGATGTCTTCAAGAAGGAAGACGAGGCCATGAAGCGCGTGAAGATCGGAGGAACGGAGGTGTCGATAGGCCATGGCGATGTGGTGATTGCCGCGATTACGTCGTGCACCAACACGTCCAATCCTTATGTGATGCTGGGTGCGGGGTTGCTTGCGCGCAACGCCATCAAGCACAAGCTGAAGGTCAAACCTTGGGTGAAGACCTCGCTTGCGCCAGGAAGTCAGGTGGTCACGGAATATCTCGCCCGTTCGGGCCTGGATAAGCCGCTCTCCAAGCTCGGCTTCAATCTCGTGGGCTATGGCTGTACGACCTGCATCGGCAATTCCGGACCGCTGCCCGACCCCGTGAGCAAAGCCGTCACCGATGGCGATCTCGTCGTTGCCGCTGTGCTTTCGGGCAACCGCAATTTCGAGGGACGGGTCCACGCACAGGTGCGGGCCAACTACCTCGCATCGCCGATGCTCGTCGTTGCCTATGCTCTCGCCGGCAACATCAATAGCGATCTCACCAAGGAACCGATCGGCTATGACGACGAGAATGAGCCGGTTTATCTGGACGACATCTGGCCCTCGCCCAAGGAAATCGCGGAGACCGTGCGAAAGTCGATCAGCCCGGCGATGTTTAGAAAGCGCTACGCCGATGTCTTTAGCGGCGACAAGTCGTGGAAGAAAATTAAGGTCAACAAGGGCAAGACCTACGATTGGGACGATCGCTCGACCTATGTGAAAAATCCCCCTTACTTCGAAGGCATGACGAATGAGGCAGCACCCATTGCCGATGTGAGGGGCGCCCGCATCCTTGGCATCTTCGGCGATTCGATCACGACCGATCACATCAGCCCGGCAGGCTCCATCAAGAAGGATTCACCGGCCGGCCGGTATCTTATGGAAAATGGGGTCGAGCCCGCCGATTTCAATTCCTACGGCGCCAGGCGCGGTAATCACCAGGTGATGATGCGCGGCACCTTCGCCAATATCCGCATCAAGAACGAGATGCTGGGAGGCAAAGAGGGCGGCAACACGATCTGCTATGCAGGCGATTCCCAAGGCGAGGAAATGTCGATCTACGACGCAGCGATGAAATATGAGTCGGCGGGCACGCCGACAGTGATCGTTGCGGGCAAGGAATATGGCGCAGGCTCCTCGCGCGACTGGGCGGCAAAGGGACCGCGGCTTTTGGGCATCCGCGCGGTGATCGCGGAAGGATATGAGCGCATTCACCGCTCCAATCTCGTGGGCATGGGGATACTGCCGCTCGAATTCGCTAACGGAAAAACGCGCCGCGATTACGGGCTCACCGGCAAAGAGACCATCGACATTCCGATTGCGGAAGGTGCCTCGGCCACGCGCAAGAATGTGATGGCGAAGCTCACCTATCCCGATGGCCGCACGGTCGATCTGCCGCTCGTCGCGCGCGTCGATACGGTGGACGAGATCGGCTACTTCAAGAGCGGCGGAATCCTGCAGCACGTGCTGCGCAATCTGGCGGCGGCGTGATCGCAATCTTGAATGGCTTGGATATTCGTCCTGCAGGAGGATAATAACGGTCGCGCCCTGATACCGAGCACCAGGGAGACAACAAAGCTTGGCAGCGTGCGGCGCGACCGTTACGGTGCAGATTGTAGTGAGAAAGGGGCATCACACGCTGTGACGACCGTCACATGTCAGGGTCTTTTTTGAGACGAGGCGTCAAGTGCGGAATTCGAACTTGACCGAGTCGAATCGGACTCGCTCGTCCAAAGCTGCAAAAACATTCGCACCGGAGATCCGAGCCCGACCTTTTGACAGGGTTAGCGATCGACCCTCGCGCCTCGCCAATCTTCTATCGCCCAGGGAACAACAGGAGCTCTCTAGCATTGGCACGGTCCTCGAGTATGACCGCAGCGGCGTCACGATTTTCTCCGAAGGCGAAGACGCTCATTTTGCATACGCAATCGATGAAGGTGTCGTTCGTATCAGCCGGCACGCGGCCAATGGTCAGCGCCAGATCCTTGCCTTCATGGTGCCGGGAGATCTGTTCGGCATACCGGACGAAGGGACGTACGCAAATAGCGCGGAGACAGTTTGCCCATCCAGGATTTACCGCTTCCCCTGGCAAAGACTACGGGAAGTCATAGCGAAGGAACCGGAACTTCTGTTGACGCTGCTGATGAAGGTGGCGTGCGATTTGCGGCAAGCACAGCGTCAGATCATGATTCTCGGCCATCAGACGACATATCAGCGATTGGCGTCGTTTCTGCTGGAATTTGTGCGCTATCCAGAATTTTACGATGAAAAGACCTCCTGTCTAACCTTGCCGATCAACCGGTTCGATCTAGCCGATTATCTCGGCATCGCCCGTGAGACGGCAGCACGTGCCTTTGCAAGATTAGAACAACACGGTCTGGCTCGGCGGTTGAACTCAGGAAGCATAGAAATCCTCGACATCGAGGGCCTGCAGAAGCTTCAGAGTGGCCGGCTTAAGCGATCCGCTGCTTCGTAATTTGCCGATCGGGCGTCTTCTGCCTGCCCCTTTCTGAATTTGCGGCGATGGCTGGGGAGCGGTTTTCCGAAAGCCACGTGGATCACAATCATTTGCTCTTAAAAGGCTTGCTCGCGTGACAACGGTCACAGCGCGCAGCGAGCCAGAACCCTATTTGATTATGCGGTGCGGCGAATAGCCGGTTCCGTGAGGTCGATCCCGGGGAGTGTCAAGCGAACGAACTCCAATCACAGGACGACGGGACCGATGTTCGAACTCAGGTTGGGGCATCAGCGATAGCACCGAAGAAGCACCAAGAAAGAACGAGGCATCGATGAATATGAGGTCAGTACGATCGCTAAGAAGCGCAATGCTCATCGCGGTGGGCGTGGCGGGGTATTTGATGACTTCTGCGCCCGCCGATTCGGCAGGCGCGATCAAGGTCGAGAACAAGGCACTCGCTGCCGCGATCAAGGGCGCCCAAGCCGACGCGAAAGCCGGACACTTTGCGGAGGCGCTCGCCAAGGCGAAAACCGCGGACGCCATATCCGCCAAGCCCGCGCAACTGACGCGCCAGGTCCATGAGATGATCGTGGCATACGCAATCAAGGCAAGGGACTACTCAAGCGCCCTGACCGAACTCGACAAGATGATTGCGGCCAATGAGGGCGACAGGAACAAGAATATGAGCAACGCGCTAGCCATTTCTCTGCAATCGGGCAACCAGCAAAGAGCTATGAACTATGCAAAGCAGCTCGGCAGCAATCTTGGGCCACAGGAACGCCTCTACATCGCGCAAGGCTATTTCAAGGCCAACAAGTTCAAGGAAGCCCTGAGTGAAGTGCAACCTCTTCGTGAGGGCCACCCTAGCGAAGCGCTGCTTCTCTTCCTTCAGAGCGTATATGACAAGATGAACGATCGACCGAACCGCCGGGCTTCGCTCGAAGAACTCGTCACCGACTATCCCAAACCGCAATACTGGCACGACCTGCTGCAGATCGCACGAAATGAGCGGGGGCTCACCGATGAACAAAGCCTCGACATCGACCGCCTTCGTCGGGCGGTGGGTGATCTGAAGACGGATGACGACTACATGGAGATGGCGCAGCTCGCTCTGGTGGCGGGCTATCCCAATGAAGCCAAGAGCGTTCTCGATGAAGCCGCTGCCGCGAAACTGCTTATGGGCGAACGCGACAACCGGCTCGTCAAAATGACGAACGACCGGGTCGCGCAGGACCACGCCGTCGCCGATCTGGAGAAGCGCGCAGATGCCGATCCTGACGCGAGCGTGAAGCTTGGACTTGTCTATTGGACCTATGGCAAAAACAAAGAGGCTGAAGAGTCCATTCGCAATGGAATGATGCACAAACTCGCCGATCCAGAGGCCGCCAAGCAGGCACTTGGCCATGTGTTGTTGAGCAGCGACAAAAAGCCTGAGGCGCTTGCGGCGTTCAATTCAGTGGCGAAGAACGGCAAGCAAGCAGGCGTCTCGCGTCTGTGGTCGATTTACGTCGACGACGTTGTAAACCATCCCAAGGACGCCATCGCGTCTTCTAAAGCCGAATCGAAGGCAAAATCGTCCCGCCGCACTAAAGACAAAGCTTCTGATTCCTAAAGGTGTAGCTGGAGGCGAGACTCTTCACGCTCAGGAGGAAGCGCGAACAACATTTCGCGCCTAGGAGGGGGGCCGCCTTGGCGTCCTCTTAGGAATGGGCAGGGCGGCCTCCGCCGCTCTCGCGAGTTGGCCGATGCCGCAAGAAAATTGCTCATGGCCCCCAGGCACGCCAGCTGGCTTCTTCTATTGGAAAAAGTGCCGTTCAAGCGGTGGTGATCGGCTCTCAACCCGATGTGAAGGCTCGCCCCCTTGGGCGCTTGGGGGGCGTAGGCCTATGGTTTGGACATGATGCCTCGCAAACTCGCATTCGCAGCAGCGTTTCTCTCTGCCACGGTTTCGGCGCATGGCGCATGTGCGGGCGCCTATCCGGTGCTGGTCGAGCTTTTCACCAGCCAAGGCTGCAGCGATTGTCCTGCCGCCGATCGTATCGTTGCGGAGCTCGCCAGGCGCAAGGACGTGATCGCATTGTCGCTGCCCATCACCTATTGGGACATGCTGGGCTGGAAGGACACCTTTGCCACCGACGCCAACACCCAGCGTCAGAAGGCGTATGCCAAGGCCATGAACCGCTTGGGGATTTATACCCCGCAGATCATCGTCGATGGGCAGCTCGATGTGGTGGGAAATCAGCGCTCGCGGGTGATGATGGCGATCGACACACGCGCCCGGCATCGTTCAAATGTGGAACCGCCGAGCTTGAGCCTGGCTGTAGGATCGGGTCACGTGGAAATTTCGATTGCCGCGACGAATGCCAAGACCAAACCTGTCGCCACCATCTGGGTCATGCACACGCTCTCTCAGGGAGCCGTCGACGTACAGCAGGGTGAAAACCGCAATCAGCGCCTCGCCTATGCCAACCTGGTGCGCGATCTCGAGCGAGTTGGCGAGTGGACTGGCGACGAAATGAAGATCGAAGTGCCCGCCACGACGGTCGGCCACACAAAACAGGATGGCGTCGCCGTCATCCTGCAAAACCACGACCATGGGGAAGTCATGGCAGCGGCGCTGACGGCCGTGCCGAGCAATCACCTCCTCGCGGCTCCACGCTAGGCAAAGGCTACACCCACCGAACCAAACGCATCTGGGCCGGGTCCTGCTCGGCCTCGGCATAGGCACGCAGGCGCGCTTTCGCATTCGCCGTGCTGGCTGACAAAGCCTGACTGAGAACCTGCGCGATGAAGCCCGCTGGGATTCCCGTTCCGAGCGGACTGCCCCAGGACTGTGTCCCAGAATTGGACAGATCGGATACAGGTTTGGCCCTTGCGTTGAACTTGCCGGTCGCGTCGCCCTCCCGAGGTGGATCCTGTAACCGGCTGGACATGCCGGCTTTTTCCACCCGCGGCCAGGTGTCCGGGCGGGGACTAGCGTAAATCTCGATGACCGGTCCAACGGACTTCATAACCAAAGCTTAAGCAAGCTTTAGACCGTTTCAATGGAACCCGGCCAACTGGGTAAAAGTTTCGAGATTTTTAAATGGTCGCTCCTACCCTGCCTCCCGACGCGGCAAAGACCGCGAGCAACCTTGGGTATGGTGCTTCGTGCGGGGTCAGTTCGTCCAAAACGCACTCAAGAATCGGCTAGAAACGCTCAGTCAGTCTACTGACGCGGAGCGCCTGCGCCTTGCCTTGCTGGGCGCCAATGTCGCTGTCTTCGACTGGACCATCGCTGACGATCAGATCGTCTGGGATGGCAGCGATGCCATTCTGCAAAATCATCCCGACCAGCAGCACCTGCAATCGGGACAGGCCTTCCGCGGCTGGCTCGGTCATGAAGCGCGCGGGCGATTACTCGCCTTTGTCGATGAACCGGCTCCTTCCGATCCGGCCTTCGTAGTGGAATTCGAGGCTCTGAGCCGCAATCAGCATGAGTGGTTCGAGATCTGCGCCGTGAGGCTTCCAGGACCAGACGGACGGGCCGAACGCGTCACCGGCATGCTGCGCGCCATCACTGAGCAGCGCAACACGCTCACAAAACTTTCGTATCTCGCGAGCTGCGACGAGCTCACCGGCCATCTCAATCGCACGCGGCTGCGCGAAGAACTCACCCGCGTTATTGGTAAGGCCACGTCCGAGAACCGCGCTTGCGCCTATCTTGTGGCGGCGATCGACAAGCTTGCGGTCATCAACGAAACTTATGGCTTCGATTGCTCCGATGAGGTCATCGTCGCGACCGGCCAGAGGCTGGCGCAGTCGCTCCGCGGCAGCGATGTCATCGGCCGCACGGCCGGTAACAAATTCGGCGTCATTCTCGGCGAATGCGGCGAACGGGAAATGGCACTCGTTGCCGAACGTCTGCATGCCGCAGTAAGGAGTGATGTGATCGAAACCCGCGCCGGTGGGGTTTCGGCGACAGTCTCTATCGGGGCGGTATGGCTGCCCGTGAGCGCCAACACCAGCCAGGAAGCCATGCTGCGGGCCGAGGAAGCTTTGGAACGCGCCAAGAGCATGGGACGCAACGGCTTTGCCGTATTCGCCAAATCGGCGCAGCGCGAATCGGCGCGCAGCCGCCTTGTCTCCATCGGCGACGAGGTGATGTCTGCATTGAACGAACACCGGTTAATCTTCGCCTATCAGCCGATCGTGAGTGCGGTAACGCGCAAAGCCGAGCATCACGAGTGTCTCCTGCGCTTGACGCGTAAGGACGGCACGATTGCGCCTGCGGGCGAGTTCATTCCGGCAGCGGAGACGTTGGGGTTGGTGCGCCTCGTCGACCGGCGCGCCCTCGAAATGGCGGTCGCGCAGCTCTATGCGTACGAGGACATCAAGCTCTCGATCAACGTGTCTGGTACGACCGCAGGCGACCAATCCTGGCTGCAGAGCTTCATCAATTACGTGCGCGAGAACCGCGAAGTGGCCGAGCGTATGACAGTGGAGCTAACCGAGACCGCGGCCCTGCAAGGGTTCGAAGAAAATTCGCGTTTCGTGACGCGCCTTCGCGACATGGGCTGCCGCGTCGCCATCGACGATTTCGGCGCGGGCTACACCTCTTTCCGCAATCTGCATAATCTGCGTGTCGATCTCGTCAAGATCGATGGCGACTACGTGAAGAACTTGAGCGAGTCCCCGGACAACCAGCTCTTCGTGCGCACGCTTGTCGATCTGGCGAAGAATTTCCAGCTCGAGACGGTTGCCGAATGGGTAGGTTCCGAAGCGGACGCGCAGTTGCTGCAGAATTTTGGCGTCGATTACTTCCAAGGATTCTACTTCGGCCAGCCCGATGTATCGCCTGCCTGGATGAATCCGGATGCCAAAAAGCAGAAATCGGAAGCCGCAAATCGGAAGTCGGATTCTGCAGTCGCCTGATCTCTGAGCCTGCTCTAACTTTTCCGGTGCGCCAGATCCGCGATCTGCTGACGCATAGCAGCAAGCTGGTCTTTCAGTTCACGAATTTCTTCATCGCGTTTGGGCGACGGCGTCGGCTCGGGCGAACCGTTAGGTTTCGGCGCAGAACCGAAAGCGGCAGTGAAGGGATTGGGAATATCCTTATCCCATTGCCCTACCGAGTTGCCGAAGGGCGTGAACATCTTCATCGCGCGTTCGAACATGGCAATGTTCTGGCGCGTCATCTGCTCGAAATCCTTGAACCCCAGCTTGCCGCCCATGGCTTGCGCAAACTTCTCGCGTATCTCCTGCTGGTTCTTCGTGAAGTTCTCCATCGACATTTCGAGATAGGAAGGCACGAAGTGCTGCAGCGAATCCCCGTAGAAGCGGATCAACTGTCGCAGGAATTGGATCGGCAGCAGATGCTGCCCTTTATTTTCTTCCTCGAAGATGATCTGGGCCAGCACTTGGCGGGTAATATCTTCGCCGCTGCGGGCATCGCGCACCTCGAATTCGACCCCGTCCTTGACCATCTCGCAGAGGTGGTCGAGCGTGACGTAGCTCGATGTCTGGGTGTTGTAGAGGCGCCGGTTCGCGTATTTCTTTATGATGATCGGACCAGGCGCCGCGCTTTGTGTCTCGCTCAAGCCGGCTCCTCAATCGCATGGACGGGGACCTTGGCCCCGCCTTCCTGTCGCCTACACAACACCTGGAAGCAGGCGCTGTCCAGACTCTTTCTGCAATGCAGCATTTTTCCCGTTTACCTTCTCATTCACTCCAGGCATGTATGCCCCAAAATCCATTAGGAAAGGCCTATTCCGATGACGGACGTCGTAATCGCCTCGGGTGCCCGCACGCCGGTGGGATCGTTTACCGGTTCGTTTGCCAATATTCCCGCTCATGATCTGGGCACGGTTGCGATCAAAGCTGCTCTTGAGCGAGCCAAAGTTGCGCCGAAAGATGTTTCCGAAGTGATCTTGGGGCAGATCCTCACTGCTGGCCAGGGACAGAATCCCGGCCGGCAGGCGGCCATAAAGGCCGGCATTCCGGTAGAAACCCCTGCCTGGCTGGTCAATCAGCTCTGCGGCTCGGGCTTGCGCGCGGTGGCGATCGGCTATCAGGCGATCAAGAACGGCGATGCCTCGGTGATCGTCGCCGGCGGGCAGGAATCGATGAGCATGGCGCCCCATGCTGCCCACCTGCGCAACGGCCAGAAGATGGGCGGACTCGAACTTGTCGACACCATGATCAAGGACGGGCTCACCGACGCCTTCCACGGCATCCATATGGGGATCACGGCGGAAAACGTCGCGCGCGAATACCAGATCACGCGCGAAGAACAGGACCGCTTCGCCGTCAGCTCCCAGAACAAGGCGGAAGCTGCACGCAAAGCCGGCCGCTTCAAGGACGAAATCGTTCCCGTCACCGTGACCGAGCGGAAGGGCACCAAAGTCATCGATAGCGACGAATATATCCGCGAAGGCGCGACCTATGACGGAGTGTCGGGTCTGCGCCCCGCCTTCGCCAAGGATGGAACGGTGACAGCCGGCAATGCTTCGGGCTTGAACGATGGCGCGGCCGCGCTCGTGCTGATGAGTGCCGATGAAGCGAAAAAGCGTGGCCTTACGCCGCTTGCCCGAATTGCCTCTTGGGCAAGTGCTGGCGTCGATCCCAAGGTCATGGGCATCGGTCCCATTCCCTCCTCCCGCGCGGCGCTGAAAAAAGCAGGCTGGAAAGCGGACGATCTCGACCTCATCGAGGCCAACGAAGCTTTTGCAGCGCAAGCCTGCGCGGTCAATAAGGGACTCGGCTTCGACACCTCCAAGGTCAATGTGAATGGCGGCGCGATCGCCATCGGCCACCCCATCGGCGCTTCGGGTGGGCGCATTCTGGTCACGCTGCTCTATGAAATGGGCCGGAGGAACGCGCATAGGGGGCTCGCCACGATGTGCATCGGCGGCGGCATGGGCATCGCCGTGTGCGTCGAACGCTAGCTGCGATTATCTCTGCCACAGTGTTCGGATGTGCCGCCTCAGCCGAGGCCGCGACGGCAGATCCGGACGATGCCCCGCCTCTGACGCCTAAAGAGGAGGGGGTGGTCCACAACGCGCAGTTTCAAACTCGGCAATGAAGTGACGTCTTTGGCCGATCGAGTCCTGTGTTGGCCAACGCCCGATGGCAGCATGGACATCGCATTTGCGTTCAGACAGGAAATCGCTCCACTGTGAGCGGCTTTAGACAAGAATAAGGGAGAGGGGAGATGGCACGGGTTGCGATAGTCACGGGAGGAACACGCGGTATCGGACGGGCGGTTTCGATTGCGCTCAGGAATATGGGCTGCACGGTTATAGCCAATTACACCAGCGACGATGTCAAGGCGCAGGCTTTCGGGCGCGAAACCGGCATCCATGTGAGGAAATGGGATGTGGCCGATTTCGAATCCTGCCTGGCCGCAACAAAGGCTATCGCGGATGAATTCGGAACGGTGGAAGTTCTTGTCAACAATGCAGGCATCACTCGCGATGCCACCATGCGCAAGATGTCACGGCTCAACTGGGATCAGGTGCTCGATGTCAACCTCGGCGGCTGCTTCAACATGTGCCGGGCGGTCTGGGAAGGCATGCTGTCGAGGAACTTCGGCCGCGTCGTCAATATCGGTTCGGTCAACGGCCAGGCGGGTCAATATGGCCAAGTCAATTACGCCGCCTCAAAATCGGGTATCCACGGCTTCACCAAAGCACTTGCGCAAGAGGGAGCAGCCAAGGGCATCACGGTGAACGCAATTGCACCGGGCTATATCGACACCGATATGGTGGCGGCAGTGCCGCAAAATGTGCTGGATAAGATCGTCGCCCGTATTCCGATCGGGCGGCTAGGCCGGGCCGACGAGATCGCCCGAGGGGTCACTTTCCTAGTGGCCGAGGACGCTGGCTTCATCACCGGGTCCACCCTTTCAATCAATGGCGGCCAGCATATGTATTGAGACGGGAATTGCACCGCTCGCCCACTGCCACTAATTGTCATGGCCGGCCACCGAGCCGGCCACCCATCGGCGAGCGTCCGCGAGCCAATGATTTTTTTGCGCCCGCAGACGCGGGCGCGATGGGTGGCCGGGTCAGGCCCGGCCATGACTGAGGAGCGGATGGCCGTCATTAGCCTTGTCGAAGTCGAAGCGCTAACCTGCGAACGCGGGGGACGGCGCATCTTCCGCAATGTGAGCTTTGCGGTGTCCGGCGGACAGGTGCTGACGCTGGAAGGCCCGAACGGTGCAGGGAAAACCTCGGCATTACGCATTCTGTCGGGCCTGCTGCCCCCCGCGGCCGGCGAAGTGCGCCTCCATATGGGTGCCGGCTTCGTCATTACCGACGCCGAAGAGCGCGGCCGTCTGGCTGGCTGGGTTGGCCACTATGATGGCGTTAAGGCGCAGCTCTCGGTCATCGAAAACGCCCAGTTCTTTGCGGCCCTTCACGGTGCGAGAATGGATATCGCGGGGGTCCTCGATCGAGTCGGATTGACGCGGATGACCGATCTTCCGGCGCAATACCTGTCCTCGGGTCAGCGCCGCCGCCTTGGCCTTGCACGTCTTATTCTTTCCAACCGCCCGCTGTGGCTCATGGATGAGCCCCTATCCTCGCTCGATGTGGCCGGAAGACGCCTCACGGCAGAACTGATCGGGGAGCATTGCGACGATGGCGGCATCGCGGTCGTCGCCACCCACGAGACGTTGGGGCTCGACGCGCAGCGCTTCTTTTTGGGGAGCGTATAATGAAAGCGTTTACCGCGCTCTTACAGCGTGACATGAAGCTCGCCTTCCGAGCCGGGGGCGGCGCTACCTTGGCGATGGTCTTTTTCGCGCTCGTTGCGACGCTGTTTGCATTTGGCGTAGGTGCCGAGCAAGCGCTTTTGGCACGCATTGCGAGCGGCGTCCTTTGGGTTTCGGCAGCCCTTGCAGCTCTTCTGTCGCTCGACCGACTTTTCCAGGCGGACTACGAAGATGGAAGTCTCGATGTGCTTTCTCTGTCGCCGATGTCGCTCGAAACGGCGGCGGCAGCCAAGATTCTGGCGCATTGGCTGACGACGGGCGTGCCGCTCGTCGTGCTGTCGCCAGTGCTGGGGTTGGTGCTCAATCTGCCCCAGCCGGGCTACCTTCCGCTTGCGGCGTCGCTGCTGATCGGGACTCCGGCTCTTTCGGGGGTCGGCGCAATCGGTGCGGCGCTGACCATCGCGATACGGCGCGGCGGCTTGATCCTCGCGCTCATCGTCATGCCACTGATCATTCCGGCTCTGATATTCGGCTCAGGCGCGGTCATCGACATGATCAATGCCATGGATCGAAGCGCGTTCTTGTTCCTGGCGGCGTTTTCCGTTGCCGCGGTTGCGCTCTCCCCCTTTGCGGCAGCCGCGGCCGTCCGGCTTAATCTCGCAGGGTGAGGTTTCGACAAGACGTGCGCGAAGGCTTAAGAACCCAAGGCTTCTGTAGGAGGATGCCATGAGAATTACGGTCCTCGCCAATCCCAAGCGCTTTCTCGATCTGTCGCAGGCGCTTTTGCCTTGGCTGTTCGGACTTACGGTGCTGCTCTTGGGCACCGGCCTCTATTGGGGGCTGTTCGCAACGCCTCCCGATTACCAGCAGGGGGATAGCGTCAAGATCATGTTCGTCCACGTGCCGGCGGCCTGGATGGGAATTTTCGTCTATGCGGTGATGGCGGCGGCTTCGTTGACCGGCCTTGTGTTTCGCCATCCGCTTGCGGACGTGGCCGCCAAATCGGCCGCACCCTTAGGTGCAGCCTTCACAGCCCTTGCCCTTCTCACAGGATCGCTCTGGGGACGGCCGATGTGGGGAACCTATTGGCAATGGGGCGATGCGCGGCTTGTTTCCGAGTTGATCCTGCTCTTCATTTATCTCGGCTACATCGGATTGTGGAACGCCATCGACGATCCCGCGCGCGCCGCAAAAGCCGCGGCGATTCTGTCGCTTGTGGGTGCGGCAGACGTGCCGATCATCCATTTTTCGGTCGATTGGTGGAACACGCTGCACCAGCCGGCGAGCGTATTCCGCCCCGGCGGTCCGACGATCGACAAATCCTTTTTGTGGCCCCTTTTCATCATGGTGATGGGCTACCAGATGCTGTTTTTCTGGCTCTGGCTCCTACGGATGCAGACTGAAATCTTCGAGCGGCGGGCCCGCTCATTGATGATGGCGAGGGGTGCCTGAACGATGGCGAATTTCTTCGCCATGGGCGGTTATGCCCTCTTCGTATGGCCGGCCTACACGGCGAGTTTTATTGTGCTTGGGATCGCCATTGTGGTGTCCTTGAAAGCGCATGCCCGGGCGCGCAAAATGGTGCGGAAGCTTGAAGAGGAGGCCGGGGAATCCGGAGAGAAGGAGACGTGAAGCGGCTGTTCTTCCTCGTGCCGATCCTGGTCTTTCTGGGCCTCGCGGTGCTGTTTTGGGCTGGGCTGAATGGCGGGCCGCCGACCTATTTGCCCTCTGAGCTTGTAGGAAAATCCGCTCCCGACATTGCCCTTCCCCCATTGGACGAGCAGGCACAAGGCTTCGACCGTGCGGAACTCGGGAAAGGAAAGCCCATTGTCGTGAATTTTTTTGCCTCTTGGTGCGCGCCTTGCCGGGTCGAGCATCCGACCCTGGAGTCGCTGGCAAAAAGACCCGGCGTGACCATTTATGGGGTCGATTATAAAGAGTCTTTATACGGGCGCAGCGCCAAAGACGCGCGCAGCTTCCTGACCGAACTTGGCAATCCCTTTACTAAGATCGATCAGGACCAAGAGGGGCGGGTTTCCATCGATTGGGGGGTGACGGGCGTTCCAGAAACCTTCGTCGTGGATGGCAACGGGGTGATCCGAGTGCACTATCCGGGGCCTTTGACCGAGGACGTGCTGCAGCGGCTGATCCTGCCCGCTTTGGCCGACAAGGGCGGCAAGTAGGCCAAAAAATTCAGGTTTTAGTAACACCCCACTGACAGGCTGGTTTGATGCGGATCGACGCCTCGAATCTGATTGCCGCTCAGGTAACGCCCGTTCAGCGGCCAAAGCCACCGGTTCACAAGGCTCCGGAGCCGCCCACGCAGGCCTTCGAACCGATGGACTTTTCCAAGACAGCGAAAGATGTCAGCCCTGAGACATCCGCGCAAGTGACCGAAGAGCAAAAACAGCCGGACCAGAAACTGCCGGAGCGCCATTCCGATTCAAGGCAGGTAAGCCACAAGCATAGCGGCGCCTACCAGCACCGCGGCTCGCAACTCGACATCACAGTTTAAAGGTTAGCGCGACCTAGCGCTTCTGCGGGCTGGTTCCGGCCCGCCGCTGTGGTTCCGTTCTGCCTGCTCCACCAAAGCCGTCAGCATTCTGATGAATTTCGGCCGATCAGAGGCCGGAAGGGCGCCAAGCAAAGCGCGCTCCACACGGTCGCTTATCGCGCGAGCCCCGCGCAGCGCCTTCTTTCCGCTGGCAGCAATGCGCACCGAATTGGCACGCTGATCGGTTTCTGTGCGCTCCCGGTCGAGAAGTCCCTTCTCGATCATTCGCCGGATCATCTCCGCCAAGGTCGAGCGATCGATCCCGGTAATCGCGACAAGATCGGTTTGACTCATGCCTTCATTTTTTTCGACCGCCGAAAGCACAGTGTACTGCTGTTTTGTCAGATCGCTCGCGCCGGACTCGCGCGAGAACAGGTCGTTGGCGTATTGCACGCAACGGCGCAGGAGATGCGATGGCGATTGCGATAGGTCAAAAGCGCCGTCGCCCTTGCGCGGGCCCTTCGAAGCCATTGCCCAACCCCCCGGGCGTGATTTGGTTGATTATTATTTTCTAGAGATCGTCCGTACCCGTCGGACCTCAAAATTAACTCTAGCGGCTTTACGCGTGAACGCAACCCGTCGCGAACAATTTTTACGATCACTGATGCCCAACGGTGTCACTTAGCGCGTGAATTGGCAAGTGCCTCTCGCGGGAAACTTTCGAAAAATGTATCGGGTTTGCAATTGTTAGGATTCGACCCGAATCCCGAGATTTGTTTCAGGTTCGAATCTGTCGACCACCTTCATGTTGCGGGCGGCGTTTCGTCGCTCTCGATGTGATGACGCGCAATAAACGGTGTTTGCGCCAACGCGAACAGCATTGTCAGGGGGAATACACCCCAGACCTTGAACATCACCCAATTGTCCGTGGACGTGTTGCGCCAAACGAACTCGTTGAGCAGCGCAAGGCAGAGAAAAAAAGCGGACCATCGCCACGTCAGCACGCGCCATGCGGATTCCGGCAGGCGCACATTTTGCCCGAGCAGATATTTGATCAGCAGCCGATCGGCGCGAAGACCGCCCAACAGCACGGCGGCAAACATGGAATACAGGATCGTCGGCTTGATCTTGATGAACATCTCGTTGGACAGCCAGAGAGTCAAACCACCGAAGACGAGCACCAGAACACCCGTGACCAGCGCAACCGGGGACACTTTCCTTTCCAGCGCGATGCCGATGGCGATTGCCACTGCCATTGCCAGCATGAAGACGGCAGTCGCCGTGAAAATGCCAGCTACTGTGTTGGCGACAAAGAAAATCAGCAACGGCCCGAGATCGAGCGCCAATTTGAGAAACGGATTCATGCTTCGACCATAAGGGTTCCACCCTGTTGAGGCCAGATGACTAATCGACCCCCGCGAGGGCTTTGGCAAAGGCAATCGCGTCAAAAGGCTGGAGATCGCCAATGTTTTCTCCCACACCGATGAAATGGATCGGCAATCCGAAGCGGTCTGCCAAAGCCACTAAAATCCCGCCTTTTGCGGTCCCATCGAGCTTAGTCATGATGAGTCCGGTCAAGGAAATAGCGGCCTGGAAGGCTTCAACTTGGGATATCGCATTTTGGCCTGTTGTCGCATCGAGCACCAAAATCGCGGCATGCGGCGCATGTGGATCGAGCTTCTTGAGGACGCGGGCGATCTTCTCCAGTTCCGCCATCAGCCCCGCTTTGTTCTGCAAACGCCCGGCCGTGTCGATCAGGAGTACGTCCATCTTTTCACTTCGCGCTTTTTCCAAAGCATCGAAGGCAAGCCCGGCGGCATCTGCGCCTGGTCCCTTGGCCACGACCTCGGCGTTCGCGCGCTCGCCCCAAATTTTCAGCTGCTCGATGGCGGCAGCGCGGAATGTGTCGCAGGCGGCGAGCACCACGCGCCGATGCCCGTCTTTGAGCTTTGCCGCGAGCTTGCCGATGGTTGTGGTCTTGCCGGTGCCGTTAACGCCAGCGACGAGCACGACGAAAGGTTTCTTCGAGGCGTCGACCGTGAAAGGCTTCGCTGCCGGAGTGAGGACGTTCGTAACCGCCAAAGCCAGGAGCGATCGCACCTCCGCTTCGGAAATTTCCGCGTCGTAGCGGCCCTTGGCAACTTCGGCAGCAAGCCGATGCGAGAGTTCGGTCCCAAGGTCGGCGTGAATGAGCGCATCCTCGAGCGACTGGATGGTTTCAGCATTGAGGCGCTTCTTGACGAAAACGGCAGTAAGTCCGCCGGTGAGTGCGGAGGCGGTCCGGGCCAAGCCGGCTTTCAAGCGAGCGAACATCCCCGGTCTCGCGGGACCTTCATCACTGCTCATGTAGTAGCCGGCAGTCTCTCGGTCACAAATTTATCACAGCGCAGCGTGCGATCGTCACGCCCGGCGATGCGTACGCTGACGATCGAACCCGGCCGTGCGGAGCCCTCTTCGAAGGCAACAGTAGCAAAACACGGCGTGCGCCCAAATCCCGTTTTCTCGACCAGAACATCGTGCGTGGTGCCGATCAGTGCATCGAGCCGGGCGCTGAAGGCCGCTTCACCCCTTGCACGCAAACGGGCCGCTCTCTCTTTCACGGCGGCACGCGGCATCTGCGGCATGCGCGCAGCCGGCGTTCCCCTTCGAGCGGAGAAAGGAAACACATGCAGATAAGAGAGGCCCGCCTCGTCCACCAAGGAAAGCGTATTGTCGAACATCGCTTCGGATTCGGTGGGAAAACCCGCGATGAGGTCGGCGCCGAAGGCCACACCGGGCCGCAAGGCCCGCACCTTCTGACAGAATGCGACGGTATCGGCGCGCGAATGGCGGCGTTTCATTCTCTTCAAGATCAGATCGTCGCCCGATTGCACGGAAAGATGAAAATGCGGCATGAGCCGCGGCTCGTTTGCGATCAGGCCGAACAGGGTATTGTCCACTTCGATGGAATCGAGAGAGGACAACCGCAACCGCTTGAGTTCCGGAACGTGCTTCAAGAGGCTTGCGGCAAGCGTGCCTAAGCTGGGCTTTCCGGGAAGATCGGCGCCGTAAGCGGTCAAGTCGACGCCCGAAAGCACGATCTCGTTGTATCCCGCCGCAACCAACCGGCGCGCCTCTTTCCAGCACAGTGGGATCCGAAGCTTGGAATTCACGTGACTTGAAGTCGCGG
>JADMIO011460683.1_pt1 | contig 20942 bp, 20 predicted proteins | sample 8958161 | NCBI WGS metagenome assembly JADMIO01 (sample SAMN16585339, study PRJNA669376) | soil metagenome | isolation source: Crop rotation soil | place: USA: Cullars Rotation, Alabama | collected 2011 | reverse complement strand
GCCGCGACTTCAAGTCACGTGAATTCCAAGCTTCGGATCCCACTGTGCTGGAAAGAGGGTCTCCAGGAGTACTTCTGGAAGGAGGCCGAGGTGAACGCGAAGCTGAACGACATCGTCACGCGCGCGTTCGAGGAGACGTGGGAGACGGCGACCACGCGAAACCTGCCGATGCGCCTCGCGGCCTACGGCCTCGCCGTGCAGCGCGTCGCCGAAGCCACGGTCACCCGGGGCATCTACCCGTAGCCGCGCCGAGCGTCGTCGTCTACCACGCGCAGGGCTGCCACCTCTGCGAGCGGGCGCTCGAGATCGTGCGAGACGCTCGGGCAAGCCTGACCTTCGAGCTGCGGGAGGTCGACATCACGGGCGATCCGGCCCTCGAGGCGGAGTACCGCGTCTGGCTGCCCGTGGTTGAGATCGACGGCCGGCGGCGCTTCACGTACCACGTCCACCCGGATTCCTTTCGCCGTGCGGTTGCACAAGCAGCGGAGTAACGCCTGCTGGTAGAACGGGTGGCGCTGTTACGAACTGACGGTTTTTCCCGAAAGGAGACGGAGCGCGTGCCGGATCGCCTCACGGTCGGAGTTGCGGCGCGGCTGTCGCGGTACCTCCAGGTGCTGACGCAGGCGCGGAAGATGGGCAAGGACCGGATCTCGTCGCAGGAGATCTCGGACTACACGAACATCAACGCGACACAGATCCGCCGCGACCTGTCGGCGTTCGGGAAGTTCGGCAAGCGAGGCGTCGGCTACAACATCGACTCGCTCCTCGGCGAGATCCGCCTGATCCTCCGCACGCAGGGTCAGCACAACATCGCGCTGATCGGAGCCGGCCGTCTCGGTCAGGCGATCGCAAGCTCGCCGATCTTCGCGGAGCACGGGATCAACATTGCGGCGATCCTCGACACCGATCCGGAGAAGGTGGGGCGGACGGTCGGCAACGTCGAGGTGGACGACTACGCGCGGCTTCCCGAGGCGGTGCGCGAGAAGAACATCATCGTCGGCGTGATCGCGGTGCCGGCGGACAGCGCGCAGCGCGCGGCGAACGACCTCGTGAGCTCGGGCGTGAAGATCATCTTCAACTACTCCGAGGCGCTGCTCGACGTCCCGCCCGACGTCCAGGTGCACACGTCGAATCCCGCTGTCGAGCTCCTCTACGCGCTCTACTTCCATCTGACCTAGCCGCGCGGCGCGCCTTCGGCGCGCGTTGTCGCTCGGTCTCGCGTGCGCCCGCGGCGCGTGCGCGCGCGAGGTGCGGCGCCCGCCATGTCGGTCGCCGCACGAACAAACCCTGGTGCACTAGTGCACAAGGCCATGTTCGGCCGCGGGCGCTGTGAGACTGACGCCGTGAGGATTCTCCTCTGGCACGGATACCTGCTCGGCGGGACGGGCTCGAACGTCTACACGCGCGCCGTCGCACGCGAATGGTCGCGCGCCGGACACGACGTCGTCGTCGTCTGCCAGGAGCGTCACGCGGAGCGGTTCGACCTCGGGGGCGCGCACGTCGTCGTCCCCGAGCTGCCGGACGGTCTCCTGCCGGTGTTCGTCCTCGATCGCTACGAGGGGCTCGACGCGCGTCTGCTGCAGGACTTCACGCGCTCCGAGCGCGAGCGCTACGTCGAGGCGAATGCGTCGGCGCTGCGCGACCTGCTTCCGGCCGGCGCGGTCTTCGCAAATCACGTGCTGCTCGGTGGGGCCGTCGCGGCCGCGGCCGCCGCGCCGTACGCCGTCAAGGCGCACGGGTCCGAGCTCGAGTACTCGATGCGCGGCCGCCCCGAGCTCGAGCGCTGGGGCGCCGAGAGCCTGGCCCACGCGGAGGCGGTCTTCGTCGGCTCCGCGCACATCCGCCGCGTCCTCGAAGAGGTCGTCGGTCACGTCGAGCGCGTCCACGAAGTGCCTCCGGGTGTCGACGTCGACGAGTTCCGCCCCGAGCGGCGGGACCTCGCGCTCGCAAACCTGATCGCTGAGGCGGAGCGTGACCCCAGCGACGGCGACGAACGCCATCCCGACCCGGACAACGCAACGCGCTTCGCCGACTTCTTCGCTCGCGACGAGCCGACCGTCCTCTACTTCGGGAAGCTGATCGAGAACAAGGGCGTGCACGTCCTGCTCGACGCGCTCGCAGGTCTCGACGCGCGCGCGGTGATCGTCGGGTTCGGGCATTACCGTGCGGAGCTCGAGCGCCGCGCGCCGTCCGGGACGCTCTTCACCGGCGCACTCGAGCACCGCCATCTCGTCCACCTGCTGCCGCTCTGCGACGTCGCGGTCGTGCCCTCGATCTTCCCCGAGGCGTTCGGGATGGTCGCCGCCGAAGCCGCGGCCGCCGGCGTCCCGCCGCTCGTCGCCGAGCACTCCGGCCTCGCCGAAGTAGCGCACGGCATCGGCGAGGAATATCCGGCCGAGTGGCGCCACCTCGCCGCCTTCGAGACCGGGAACGCGGCCGACCTCCGTGAGCGCCTGCGCGAGCTGCTCGCGCTGAGCCCGGACGAACGCCGCGCCCTCGGCGACGCGGCCCGCCGCGCCGTCGAGCAGCGTTGGAGCTGGGGTCGGATCACCGCGCGCCTGCTCGAGCCGTTCGAGTAGCCGCCAGGGAGCGCGGTACGCTTCCGCACGAATGGGAGACGCGCAGCGGCTCACCCCCGACGAGCAGCTCGCGTTCGCCCGTGGGCAGTTCGAAGCGGCGGCCGACCTGACGGTCGCGGTCGAGGAGGAGTTCGCGATCCTCGACCCCGAGACCCTCGAGCTCTCGAACCGCTTCGAGGAGATCCAGGCAGCCGCGCGCGGCACGGAGCTCGAGCCGCATCTCGTCGGCGAGCTGATCGCGTCGGAGGTCGAGGTGCGCACCGGCCGGTGCGAGACGTTCGCGGAGGCGGCTGCGTTGATGGGCGACCGGCGCGCACAGCTCCGCGCGCTGACCGAGCCGCTCGGGATCACGCTCTCGTCTGTCGCGACGCATCCGTGGAGCCGCTGGCAGGACCAGCGCATCATCGACACGCCGCACTACCGGCGGAACGACGAGATCCTTCGTTACGTCGTCTGGCGCAACAACACGTTCGGTCTCCACGTCCACGTTGCGGTCAACGGCCCCGACCGCGCGGTCCGGGTCTGCGACGCGCTGCGAACCGTGCTCCCCGAGCTGCTTGCGCTCTCCGGTTCGTCACCGTTCGTCGAAGGCGTCTTCACGTATCTCCACTCCGCGCGGACGCAGGTCTTCACGCGGATGTTCCCGCGCTGCGGGATCCCGGACGCGTACGGCTCGTGGGACGCGTTCGAGAGCTACGTCTCGTTCCTCTACCGCACGGGCTCGATCGACGAGCACACGCAGCTCTGGTGGAGCGTGCGTCCGCACCTCGCCTTCCCGACGGTCGAGATCCGCATCTGCGACGCGCAGCCCGACCTCGGCGAGTCACGCGCGCTCGCGGCGCTCTGTCACGCGCTCGCGGCGCGGTTCGCCCGGGCGATCGACGACGGCGAAGAGATTCCGCAGCTGCCGAACCGTCTGCTCGAGGAAAACCTCTGGCGTGCGATCCGGCACGGACTGAGCGGCGAGCTGATCGACTTCGAGCGCGGCGAGCCGGTGCCGGCGCGCGCCCGCATCGAGCAGCTGATCGAGTGGGTGCAGCCGGTCGCAAAGGAGATCGGGGCAGCGCAGTGGCTTGCGGTTCCGTCGGCGAACGCGGCGGAGCGGCAGATCGCGCGACACGAGGAGGGTGCGACGATGGAGGAGATTTTCGTCGAGCAGATCCGCGCGGGCGAGCCGGTCGCATGAGCTCCGCAGACGAGTCCGCTGCCGCCTCCGCCGAGCCGACGGTCGAGGAGCTGACCGAGGCTCTGCGGCAGGCGAAGGTCGAGGACTTCCTCGTCCAGACGTGCACGTTGCTCGCCTCGTTCGCGTTCGGGAAGCTGACCGAAGAGGCGCTCGATCTCGCCGAGGCGCGCCTGGCGATCGACGCCCTCAAGGCGCTCGAGCCGGTCGTTCCGGAGCAGGCGAAGGCGGACGTGCAGAACGTCCTGTCGAGTCTGCAGCTCGCGTACGCCGAAGCGGCCGCGCGCAACGCGTGATCGCAGCGACGCCGGCCGCGCAACTCGCGGCCGCGCACGAGCAGGCGCTCGAAGCTGCCTCCCGCTGGAACGGTCGCGGCGCCGTACCCGCGTCGCTTCTCGCACCGGCATTCGCGGAGCAGAAGCTCGAGCTCCGGCTGGTCGGCGACCCGAAGCTCTTTCGCGTGACCCTCGCCGCGCTCGCATCCGCTCCCGCACGGGACCTCGCCGACGACGTGATCGCGCACCGCGAGCTCGCGACGCTGACGAGACCGCGGCCGCTTTCCGCGTTCCGCATCGGTCCGGCCGCAGCGGCTGCCGATCTGCGCGCGTGGTATGCAGAGGCGCAGTCCCGGTCCGGAGTGCCGTGGCAGGTGCTCGCGGCCGTCAACTACGTCGAGTCGGACTTCGGCCGCCTGCGGAACACGAGCGTCGCCGGTGCGCAGGGGCCGATGCAGTTCATGCCGTCGACCTGGCGCGCCTACGGGCGCGGCGACGTCCACGATCCGCGCGCGGCGATCCTGGCCGCGGCGAGGTTCCTCCGCGCCGCCGGCGCCTCCCGCAGCCTTCGGGGTGCGCTCTACCGCTACAACCCGGCGCGGGCGTACGTCGACGCGATCCTCCGCTACGCCGGGCGGATCCGCCGGGATCCGCGCACGTTCCTCGTTCTCTACGCCAGACGGGTGATTGTTCGTACGCCTGCGGGGTACAGGCGGCTGACGGCTTCGGGCCGGACTTTGTGATAGAAAACCGCCGCGCCGGGCCTAGACCGGCGCTGACTTTGTAACGGAGGAGATTCCACTCCCATGGATTGGTTCCGCCATCACGCCGTTCTCTTCGCGCTCTTGTGCGCCGGCGCCGCCGTCGCCTACGGCCTCTACCTGACGGTCTGGCTGCTCGGGCGCCCGGCGGGGACTGCGCGGATGCAAGAGATCGCGCGCGCCGTCCAGGAGGGTGCCGCCGCCTACCTGCGCCGCCAGTACACGACGATCGCCGTGGTCGCGATCGTGCCGTTCCTGCTGCTCGGCTTCTACAACAAGCTCGGCTGGGGGACGGCCGTCGGCTTCCTGATCGGCGCGACGCTCTCGGCGGCCGCCGGCTTCATCGGGATGAACGTCGCCGTCCGCTCGAACGTGCGGACGGCGGAGGCAGCGCGCTCGGGCCTGCCGGCGGCGTTGAACGTCGCGTTCCGCGCGGGCTCTGTGACGGGCCTCCTCGTCGTCGGCCTCGGCCTGCTCGGCGTCGCCGGCTACTACTGGGCGCTGACCGACTGGCTGAACCACTCCCCGCACTCGGCGATCAAGGATCTCGTCGGCCTCGCGTTCGGTGGCTCGCTCATCTCCGTCTTCGCGCGGCTCGGCGGCGGCATCTACACGAAGGCAGCGGACGTCGGCGCCGATCTCGTCGGCAAGATCGAAGCAGGCATTCCGGAGGACGACCCGCGGAACCCGGCCGTGATCGCGGACAACGTCGGCGACAACGTCGGCGACTGCGCCGGCATGGCGGCCGACCTGTTCGAGACGTACGCGGTGACCGCAGTTGCGGTGATGCTGCTCGGGATCACGGGCGCGGCCGCGAGAACGGGCACGCACCTCTGGCTCTATCCGCTCGCGATCGGCGGCGTCTCGATCATCGCCTCGATCATCGGCGTGCAGTTCGCGCGCGTGCGCGAGGGCGGGAACATCATGAACGCGCTCTACCGCGCCGTGCTCGTCGCGACGGTCATCTCCGCCGCCATCTTCATCCCGGTCACGATGGGCTTCGACGCGGGCGGGAAGTTCTCGTTCGGCCGGCTCTACGGCTCGTCGCTCATCGGCCTCGCCGTAACGGCGCTGCTCGTCGCGATCACCGAGTTCTACACCGGCACTCGCTGGAACCCTGTCAAGTCGATCTCGCGCGCGTCGCAGACCGGCCACGCGACGAACATCATCGAAGGGCTCGCGGTCGGCATGCAGGCGACGGCTGCGCCGGTGATCGTGATCGCGATCGGGATCCTCGTCGCCAACCACCTGGCCGGGCTCTTCGGCATCGGGGTCGCCGTGATGGCGCAGCTCTCGATGACCGGGCTGATCGTCGCGCTCGACGCGTACGGGCCGGTGACGGACAACGCCGGCGGGATCGCCGAGATGGCCGACCTGCCGCCGGAGGTGCGCGCGATCACGGATCCGCTCGACGCGGTCGGCAACACGACGAAGGCGGTCACGAAGGGCTACGCGATCGGCTCTGCCGCGCTCGCGGCTCTCGTCCTCTTCGGCTCCTACGCGGATGGCCTGCACGAGCAGGCGAAGGCGGGCTCGCGCCTTGCTTCGCTCACATTTGACCTCTCCGACGCGTGGGTGATCGCCGGCCTCTTCATCGGCGGCCTGATGCCGTTCCTGTTCGCGTCGCTCGCGATGCAGGCGGTCGGACGCGTCGGCGGCGAGGTCGTCGAGGAGGTTCGGCGCCAGTTCCGCGAGCACCCGGGAATTATGGAGGGGACCGAGCGGCCGGAGTACGGGCCTGCGATCGCGATCGTCACCGCGTCGGCGATCCGTTCGATGATCCTGCCGGCAATCGTGCCGATCGCGTTCCCGATCGTCGTCGGGCTGATCAACGCGAAGATGCTTGGCGGCCTCCTGATCGGGACGATCGTCACCGGGCTGTTCCTCGCGATCGCGATGACGTCCGGCGGCGGCGCGTGGGACAACGCGAAGAAGCTCATCGAGGACGGCCTCTACGGCGGCAAGGGCTCCGAGGCACACGCCGCGGCGGTGACCGGCGACACCGTCGGCGATCCGTACAAGGACACGGCGGGGCCCGCGATCAACCCGATGATCAAGATCGCGAACATCGTCGCGATCCTGATCATCCCGATCATCATCTCCATCCACTCGTAGTCCCGCGGCGGGTAGCCCGCCGCGCGACCTGTTCCTTCCGGACATGTCCGAGGGTCTGACCCTCGGACATGTCCGTGCGTCTGGCACGACGGCGTATCGTTCGTCGCATGAGCGGTATCCGCGATCGCGCTGTGAAGGCCACGGTCAGCGTCGCAGCGGTCGCGCTCGTCACCGGACTCGTCTACGCGCTGCGGCCCGTCGCGCCGGTGCTCTCGCTCGGCGTCCTCTACGTGATCGCGGTGGTCGGGGTCGCAGTCCTCTACGGCCTCGCCTACGCGATTCCCGTCTCGGTCGCGTCGATGCTCACGTTCAACTTCCTCTTCCTGCCGCCGCTGCACACGTTCGCGCTGCGGGACTCCGCCAACTGGGTCGCGCTCTCCGTCTACCTCGTCACGGCCGTCGTCGTCGGCGAGCTCGCAACGCGGACGCGCCGGCTTTCGCGCCACGCGGTCGAGGCGGAGACGCTGCGTCAGAGCGAAGCGGCGAAGACCGCGATCCTCCGCGCCGTCGGCCACGACCTGCGGACGCCCCTGACCGCGATCCGCGCCGCCGCGGAGGGCCTCGCGAGTCGCGACCTCGAGCTCGATCTCGCAGATCGGGCGGAGCTGCTCGAGACGATGCGCGTCGAGACCCGTCGCCTCGAGCGCCTCGTGTCTAACCTTCTCGAGTACTCGCGGCTCGACGTCGGCGCCGCCCAGGCTCATCCCGCGCTCTGGCCCGCCGATGCGCTCGTCGCTCAGGCGCTCGAGCAGCTCGGACCGGACGGCGACCGCGTGGTCGTCGACGTGGGGGACGACGCTCCCACCGTGCGCGTCGATGCGATCCAGATCGAGCGCGTGCTCGCGAACCTGCTCGAGAACGCGCTCGCCGCGGCGCCGGACGACGTCGAGCTCGAGGTGGAGCACGACGGGGCCCTCGTGCGTCTGCTCGTGCGCGACCACGGACCGGGTGTCGCGCCCGCGGATCGCGAGCGCATCTTCCAGCCGTTCGAGCGCGGGCGCGGCGGTCGCGGCACCGGGCTCGGGCTCGCGATTGCTAAGGGTTTCGCGGAGGCGAACGGCGGCCGGATCACGGTAGCCGACAACGACGGCGGGGGATCGGTGTTCGCGCTCGAGCTCCCGGCCGCGCGCAGCCGCATCGCCGTGACCGTGTGAGCGGACCCCGCGTCCTCGTCGTCGACGACGAGCCGCAGATCCTGCGCGCGCTGCACACGAGCCTCCGCGCCGCGGGCTACGACGTGCAGACCGTCGAGACCGCAGCAGCGGCGCTCGCCGCTGCCGCGATGCAGCCTCCCGACGCGATCGTCCTCGACCTCGTCCTGCCCGACGGTCGCGGCACGGAGGTCGCGCGGGACCTGCGCCGCTGGACGTCGGCGCCGATCATCGTCCTCTCCGCCGTGGAGGACGAGCGCGAGAAGGTCGCCGCGCTCGACGCGGGTGCGGACGACTACGTCACGAAGCCCTTCGGGATCGACGAGCTCCTCGCGCGGCTGCGCGCGGCGCTGCGACGCGCGGGTCCGCCGGGCGGTCCGGTCGTCGAGCTCGGTGAGCTCGTCGTCGACCTCGAGAAGCACGCGGTCACGGTCGAGGGGAAACCCGTGTCCCTGACTCCGACGGAGTTCGACCTCCTCAGTCTCTTCGTCCGCAACCCCGGCAAGCTGTTGACGCATCCGACGATCCTGCGCGAGGTGTGGGGCCCGGCCTACGGCGACGAGTCGCACTACCTGCACGTCTACGTCTCGCAACTTCGGCGCAAGATCGAGCCGGATCCGGCGCGTCCGCGCTACCTGCTCACCGAGGCGGGCGCGGGCTACCGCCTCGTCGAGCCCCGTTGAGAGCTTCTTGAGGGCCGGCACCGAAACCCTGACTCGGCGCTGAGCAACCCGGCTCTACGCTCGACTCATGGATCTCGTCCGTCGCCTCTCGACGCGGCGGAAGACGCTGCACCGTCGCGCCCGGCGCGCCCTCGCAGCCCGTCACCGCACGCTCGTCGTCCCGCTGCTGCGCTTCGACGAGACACGCCACGCGCTCGAGCTCGCGTGCACCCTCGCAGTCGATCGAGGCGCGCGTGTCCTCCTGCTCGCGCCGCTCTACGTCGACGCGGAGCTGCCGCTCGATGCGCACTTCGCCGAGGAAGAGCGCACGTTGAAGCAGGAGCTCGCGCGCGAACGCGCGCTCGCGGAGGGATACGGCGTGAGCGTTCGCGGACGGCTCATACGTGCGCGGCGCGGCGCGCTGGGGCGGGCGGTCGCCGAGGCTGTCGGCGAGGAGCACGCGACGCTCGTCGTCGTCGGCGCGCCCCTCGAGCAGCGGCGCGGCTTCCGGCGCGTCTTCGACGACGACGTCCTCTCGATCCTGCGCGACTCGCCGTGCCGCGTGATGGTCGCGACCGGCCGTGACCGGGCCGCCGCAGCGGCCGCCGCGTAGCCGTGGCCGTCCACACGAAGCACGCCCCGCCGAAACGGGTCGTCCGCCGCGCGCTCGTCGGCCGCGCGATGCAGACGGCCGAGCTGGAGGAGACGCTCCTTCCGAAGTGGCTCGCGCTCCCGATCTTCGCGTCCGATCCGCTCTCGTCGGTGGCATACGCAACCGAGTCGGCGCTCGTCGTCCTCCTCGCGGTCAGCGCAACCTCGGGGCACCTGGTCTTCCCGATCTCGATCGCGATCGCGGTGCTGCTCGCGGTCGTGATGCTCTCGTACCGGCAGACCGTTCGCGTGTACGAGTCGAGCGGCGGCGCCTACATCGTCGCGAAGGACAACCTCGGCACGATGCCGAGCCTCGTCGCTGCGGCGGCGCTGCTGACGGATTACGTGCTGACGGTCGCGGTCTCGGTCTCCGCCGGGATCTTCGCGATCACGTCGTTCGCACCGCTCGTCGGTCATCACGCGCTCGGGCTTTCGCTCGTCTGCGTCGCCGTGATCGCGTTGACGAACCTGCGCGGCGTGCGCGAGGCCGGACTGACGTTCGCGGTCCCCACCTATCTCTTCGTCACTTCGATCTGCGCCCTCGTCGTCGTCGGCGTCGGGGAGCTCGCAACGGGCCACCTGCACCACGCGACCGTGCCGCACCCGCTGCCCGTCGGTGCGGGCGCGATCACGCTCTTCGTGGTGCTGCGGGCGTTCTCGTCGGGCTCGACGGCGCTGACCGGCGTGGAGGCGATCGCGAACGGGGTCAACGCGTTCCGGCGCCCTCAGGGGCGGAACGCCGCGACGACCCTGGCGGTGCTCGGCGCGCTCGCGATCTTCATGTTCCTCGGTGTCTCGTACCTCGCCGTCCACACGCATGCGCGCCCGAGCGCGACGGACTCGGTCGTCTCGCAGATCGCGCGCGCGGTGTTCCCGCACGGATCGGTCGGGAGCTTCATGTACTACGTCGTGCAGGCGCTCACGCTGATCGTCCTCGTGCTCGCGGCGAACACGTCGTTCCAGGGCTTCCCGCGTCTCGCCGCGCTGCTCGCGCGCGATCGCTTCTTCCCGCGCCAGTTCACGAACCTCGGCGACCGGCTCGTGTTCTCGAACGGGATCCTCGTCCTGACCGTTGCGTCGTGCCTGCTCCTCTGGATCTACAACGCAAACACGCAGAGCCTGATCCATCTCTACGTGATCGGCGTCTTCACCGCGTTCACGCTTTCGCAGGCGGGAATGGTGCGCTACTGGCTGCGAACCCGGCCGGACGGCTGGCGCCGTCGCGTCGCGCTGAACGCCTTCGGCGCGAGCATGACCGCGCTCGTCGACGTGATCGTCGTCTGGACGAAGTTCGCCAAGGGCGCCTGGATCGTGACGATCGCGATCCCACTGCTCGTGCTCGGCTTCCTGCGCATTCGGCGTCACTACGCGCGCGTCGGCCGGCGGCTGCGGGCAGGCGCACAGGCCGTGGCCGCCGCGCCCCCCGCGACGAACCGGACGGTGCTCGTCGTCGACGCGATCGACACGGCGGCAGACGAGGCACTCTGGCTCGCGCACACGATCTCGCCCGAGGGGTTCCGGGCCGTGCACGTGCCGAACGGGCAGTCGGATCCGGGAATCCGGCCGCGGTGGTTCCGTCTCACCGACGGCCGGCCGCAGCTCGAGGTGATCGAGCGAAGCGGCAGCCGCGTCGACACGCTGCTGGAACAGGTGTGGCGAGAGCCGCGCGGCGAGTCGGACTTCGTTACCGTCGTCCTCGCCGAGCAGTTCGAGCAGCCGTCGCTCGCCGAGGTCGCGCGCCGCCACGAGACGCTGCGTCTGAAGCTGCGACTGATCGGCGAGCCGAGCGTGGCCGTCGCCGACGTGACGGCCGTGAACGGCGGCGGCTTCCTGCCTGAACGGGCCGTTTGCCGGGTGCTGGTCTCGAACGTCCATGCCGGTTCGGTGCGCGCCGTCAACTACGCGCACTCCCTCGGCCTCCGCGACACCCGCGCCGTCTCGTTCGCCTTCGACGACGCCCACGGCTACGACCTGCGCCGCGAGTGGACGGAGCGCGGGCTGCGCGTGCCGCTCGAGGTGGACGCAGCGCCGTACCGCGACCTGCGCGACCCCTTGCTCGCGTACCTCCGCGACCTGAAGGACGAGGACGAGGATGCGGTCGTCGTGCTCGTGATGCCCGAGCTGATCGTCCGGGGCGCGCAGCGACTGCTCCACAACCAGCGGGCGCTCTACCTGAAACGACTGCTCATCTTCGAGCCGCGCGTGATCCTCGTGTCGGTTCCGTTCCAGCTCGTCCGCTAGCCCCGCGTAGCATCCCGGAGTGCCAAGGAGACGGCGCCGCGAGCAAGGCCTCGAGCGCGTGCTCGGTGCGAACGCGCTGTTCGCCACCGCATACGGGAACGTCGGCTCGTCCATCTACTACGCCCTCGGCGTCACCGCCGTCTTCGCGCTCGGGCTGACGCCGCTCGTCTTCGTGATCGCCGGGATCTTCTTCGCGGCGACCGCTGCAACCTATGCGGAAGGAACCGTCCGCTATCCGGAAGCCGGCGGCTCGTCGAGCTTCGCGCGCCATGCGTTCAACGAGCTCGTCTCGTTCGGAGCCGCGTGGGCGCAGATGCTGAACTACATCATCACGATCGCCATCTCGGCGTTCTTCGTGCCGCACTACCTCTCGATCTTTTGGGGGCCGCTGAAGCAGAACCCGTGGGACATCATCGGCGGGACGATTGTGATCGTGCTCCTGGTCGGCCTGAACATCGTCGGGATCCAGGAGTCGGCGCGCGTGAACATCGTGCTCGCGGCAATCGACTTCGCCACGCAGGTGCTGCTCGTCTTGCTCGGGTTCGTCCTGATCTTCAGCCCCCACACGCTCGTCTCGAACGTGCACTTCGGCACGGCGCCGACGTGGCCGAACTTCCTGCTCGCGATCCCGGTCGGGATGATCGCCTACACGGGCATCGAGACCGTCTCGAATCTCTCGGAGGAGGCGCGCGACCCGGTGCGCAGCATTCCGCGCTCGATCGGGATGGTTGCCATCGCCGTGTTCGCGATCTACTTCACACTGCCGCTGATTGCGCTCTCCGCGATGCCGGTGAAGCACGTCGGCGGCCACTACCAGACGGTGCTCGGACTCGGGCCGGAGAAGGGCGGGTTCTCGAACGACCCGGTGCTCGGCCTCGTCGAGAACCTCGGCATCAACGGGACGCTGCTCTCGATCCTGAAGGTGTACGTCGGCATCCTGGCCGCGACGATCCTCTTCATCGCGACGAACGCCGGCGTCATCGGCGCGTCGCGGATCACGTACGCGATGGCCGGCTACCGGCAGCTCCCCGAGCGGTTCCGCCGCCTGCATCCGAAGTTCAAGACGCCGTGGCTGTCGCTGCTCGTCTTCGCCGGACTCTTCTCGATCCTCGTGCTGCTGCCGGGAAAGACGAACTTCCTCTCGACGATGTACTCGTTCGGCGCGATGCTCTCGTTCACGGTCGCGCACGCGGCGGTGATCCAGCTGCGGCGACGGCGTCGCGACGAGGAGCTTGCCTACCAGGCGCGGCCGAACGTCACGTGGCGCGGGGTCAAGTGGCCGCTCTTCGCGGTGATCGGCGGCCTCGGCACGGGCCTCTCGTGGCTCGACGTCGTGATCCAGTACCCGAGCACGCGCTATGCCGGTCTCGGCTGGCTCGTGCTCGGCTTCGTCGTCTACGTCGCGTACAGGAAGAAGGTGTTGCAGCTGCCGTTGCGCGAGACCAGCCGCGCGCCGGTCGTGATCGAGCCGGGTGCGGCGCTCGAGTACCGCAACATCCTCGTCCCGATCGCGCCCGGTGCATCCTCGGACGAGGCGATGGACATCGCGGCGCGCCTCGCCACCGAGCGCCGCGCCTCGATCGTCGCGATCACGGTGATCGAGGTGCCGCTGCAGCTGCCGCTGGACGCGTACCTGCCCGAGGAGGTGGAGGCTGCGAACACGCAGCTCGACGAGGCGCGCGCGATCGGCGCGTCCTACGGCGTCAACGTCATCACCCGGATCATTCGCGCGCGGCGGGCGGGCCGTGCGATCGTCGACGAGGCCGATCGCCGTGGCTCGGAGATCATCGTCATGGGGACGCCGAGACGCACCCGCCGCACGCGCCGGAGCGCGATCTTCGGCGAGACGGTCGACTTCGTCCTCAAGCATTCGCCCGTGCGCGTGATGGTCGCGGCGGCCCGCGAGGCTGCCTAGCGTGGCCTGGTACCGGCGCAGCGTCGTCGTCTTCGCAGCCATTTTCGTCGCGCTCGGCGTCGCGCTCGTCGCCAAGACGGCGGCAGGCGGCGGCGGCTCGAGCGGCTACGTGATCGGTGTCCTCTTCGTCGCCGTCGGCGCCGGCCGCGTCTACCTCCTGCGCCGGAGGTAGATTCCGCGCGCGGTGGCGCGCAAGCTCCCTCAGCTACAACGGGTCCTCGACGCCCCCGCGCTCGCCTCCGTTGCGTACGGCGAGGTCGCCTCCTCGATCTACTTCGCGCTCGGGATCGTCGCGCTGCACGCGCTCGGGCTCACCCCGGCGGTGCTCGGCGCGGTCGGCCTGCTCTTCCTCGTCGTCACGCTCTCGTATGCGGAAGGGACGACGACGATTCGGGAGACGGGCGGCGCCGCGACGTTCGTGCGCGTGGCGTTCAACGATCTCCTGGGTTTCCTGACCGGCTGGGCGCTCTTCCTCGACTATCTGATCGCGATCGCGCTGGCCGCGCTCTTCCTGCCGCACTACGTGGGCCGGGCATTTCACGTCTCGTGGCTCACGCACAAGCCCGGCTCCGTGATCGTCGCGGTCGGCGTCGTCTGCGCAATCGGTGCCGTCCGGCTGATCCGGCGCGCGAACCTCTACACGTTCGGGATCCTGGCTGCGGTCCTGGACCTCGGCACGCAGCTGCTGCTGATCGGGCTCGGCTTCGCATTTCTCTTCTCCACGGCTGCGCTCTCGCACGGAACGTCGCTCGGCACCTCGCCGACCTGGCACCAGATCGCGTTCGCGCTGCCGGTCGCGATGCTCGCGTACACTGGCCTCGAGACGGTGGCCAACCTCGCGGAGGAAGTGCGCCGGCCCGGACGGGACCTGCCGCGCAGCCTGTTCGGCGGAATCGGCGCCGTCGTCGTGCTCTACGTCTTGATCGCGCTGGTCGCACTGTCCGCGCTTCCGGCGCGCGACGGCTCGACGACGCTCGGAACGACGTGGAAGTTCGCGCCCGTGCTCGGAATCGTTTCGCAGCTACACGGACACGTGCCGACGTGGGCGGTCGACTCCGTCCGCTACTACGTCGGCGCGACGGCCGCGCTGATCCTCCTCGTGTCGACGATCACGTCGATGTCGGGCTTCGGTCGCCTCGCGTACTCGCTCGGAGAGCACGGCCAGTTGCCGCAGGCGTTCGGGCGGCTCAGCCGCCGGACGCTGAGCTCGCCTGCGGCCGTCGTCTCGGCGACCGCGATGGGAAGCGCGCTGATCGTGATCACGTCCTTCCTCTCGCAGCCGATTGCGTTCCTCGCGAGCCTCTTCTCGTTCGGCGCGCTCTTCGCGTTCACCGCCGCGCAGCTCGCGGTGATCGCGTTGCGGGTGAAGCAGCCGGAGTTGCGGCGACCGTTTCGCGTACCGCTCTCCGTGACCGTTCGCGGTGCCTCGATTCCGCTGCCGGCCGTCGTCGGCGCGGTGCTGACGTTTGCCGTCTTCGTCGCCGCGATGGCAACCCACGAGGGCGCGCGGTACGGCGGCCCGGTCTGGCTCGTCGCCGGCGGCGCTATCTATCTCGTCGTTCGCCGCCAGCGCGGCGCCGGGCTGCTCGAGCGCGTCCAGGCGCCGGACGCGCAGACGCTGCCGGAGGCGACCTTCCGCTCCATCCTCGTTCCGATGAAGCTCGGAGAGATCGGCGAGGAGATGCTCGCCACGGCCGTCAAGCTCGCGCAGGAACGCCGTTCGGCCGTGGAGGCGCTCCACGTGATCAAGGTGCCGCTCGACCGGCCGCTCGACGCCGAGCTCGAAGCAGAGGAGCGTCGCGCGGCCGACTCGCTCGAGGAGGCGAAGCTGCTCGGCGAGGAGAACGGCGTCGAGGTTCGCGGCGAGACGGTGCGGGCACGGTCGATCGGGGAGGCGATCGTCGCGGAGGCGGTGAAGAAGAACGCCGACCTGATCGTCCTCGGCTCGGCGCCGCGCTGGCGGCGCCAGTCGCGGTTCTTCTCGCCGACGGTCGAGTACGTCCTCCGCCACGCGCCGTCCGAAGTGCTGATCGTCGCGTTTCCGCAAGGCGTGCTCGAAGAGGTCTAGCGCGCTACGCTCAAGCCATGCAGGCAATCGTGATCGGCAGCGGCCGGGTAGGCTCGGCGATCGCCCTCCAGCTCAGCCGTGAGGGCTGGGACGTGACCGTGGTGGACGAGAAGGAGGAATCGCTCGGCCGGCTGGGCGAAGGCTGGCGGGGCCGCTTCATCGTCGGGCACGGGATGGACACCGACGTCCTCCGGGAGTCCGGGATCGAGGACGCCGACGCGGTCGTCGTCGCGACCGACGGCGACAACACGAACATCGTCATCGGCCAGGTCGCCCAGAAGCGCTTCGGGATCAACTGCGTCGTCGTGCGTGTGCTGGATCCCGCGCGCGCCGACTTCTACGCCGCGCGTGGTCTGCGCACCGTCTGCCCGACCAAGACGGCGATCGACGTCTTGACGGAAGCGGTGCGGGCGTGCGAGATCCCCGGCGCCCGTGAGGCCGCAGCCGCGGCGCAGGTGGTCAACTGATGTACGTCCTTATCGCGGGCGGCGGCAAGGTCGGCGCGAACGTCGCGCGCACGCTGCTGCGTCTCGGACACGAGGTGACGCTGATCGAGCAGCGTCCGCTCCGCTTCGCGCAGCTCGAGGAGGAGTTCGAGCACCAGGTTCAGCGCGGCGATGCAACCGAGCTCTTCGTCCTCGAGCGCGCAGGCATTGCGCGTCCGCCGGACCTGATGCTGGCGCTCACCGGCGACGACGAGGACAACATGGTCATCTGCCAGCTCGCGCAGGAGCGCTACGGCGTGCCGAAAGTGATCGCGCGCGTGAACGACCCACGGAACCAGGCGCACTTCGACCTGCTCGGCATCTCGCCGACGATCTGCGCGACGTCGTCCGTCATCTCGCTGATCGAGCACGAGGTCCCCGAGCACGAGCTCATCCACCTGCTGGAGCTGCGTAAGGAGAACCTCGAGATCGTCGAGGTGCAGATCGACAAGGACTCGCCCTCCGCCGGAAAGCGCGTCGCTGCGCTGTCGATGCCCACAGGCGCGCGGCTGATCTCGGTCATGCGCTCCGGCCATGCCGAGATCCCCGACTCGGCGACCGAGCTGCAGGCGGGCGACCAGGTGCTCGCGATCCTGGAGCCGGGCAAGGAGGACGAGCTGCGCAAGGTTCTGCTCAAGCGGTCATAACCTCTTCGTGCATCTGACCGCGAAGGCGGACTACGCGATCCGCGCCGCCGTCGAGCTCGCGGCGGCCGGCGAGGCGCGTGTCAAGGGCGAGCGCATCGCGGCGGCGCAGCAGATCCCCGTGAAGTTCCTCGAGAACATCCTGCTCGAGCTGCGTCACGCCGGCCTCGTCGAGAGCCGGCGTGGGGCAGACGGCGGCTACTGGCTCGCGCGTCCCGCCGGGGAGATCAAGCTCGCGGACGTGATCCGCGCAGTCGAGGGCCCGCTCGCGAACGTGCGCGGGATCCGCCCCGACGCGCTCACGTACTCGGGCGCGGCGGCGCCGCTTCGCGACGTCTGGGTTGCGCTGCGCGTGAACCTTCGTGCGGTCCTCGAAACGGTGACGCTCGCGGATGTCGCCAGCGGCGAGCTGCCGCCGCAGGTCGCGAAGCCCCTACGCGAGCCCGACGCCTGGACGCCGCACTAGAACACGGTCTCGCGCCGCGCGCGGACGAACACGGTTTGCCCGCGCTCGAGGCGGAGTTCCTCGTCGCGCTCGCGCGCCAGTTGCACGTAGAGCTCCTCGCCGTCGTCGCGCACGAGTTCGACCCGCGTCTCGAAGCCGAGACGGACGATGCGTTGCACCCGGGCCGCCCGCGTCGCCCCGTTCGGCGCGAGCGCGAGGTCGATGTCATGTGGACGCACCCACGACTCGCCGAGCCGGTTCACGGGGCCGACGAAGCTCATCACGAAGGCATTGGCGGGCTTGTCGTAGAGCTCTTGCGGCGGCGCCTCCTGCTCCACTCGACCCTTGTGCATGACGACGATCGTGTCGGCGAGCTCGAGCGCCTCCTCCTGGTCGTGCGTGACGAACACGGTGGTGACGTGCATCTCGTCGTGGAGTCGGCGCAGCCATTGGCGCAGCTCGGTGCGGACGCGCGCGTCGAGCGCTCCGAACGGCTCGTCGAGGAGCAAGACCTCCGGCTCCGGAGCGAGCGCGCGGGCGAGCGCCATCCGCTGGCGCTGGCCCCCGGAGAGCTGCGCGGGATACCGCTTGCCGAGGCCGGCGAGCTGCACGAGCTCCAGCAACTCTTCGACGCGTGTCCGGACCTCCGCTTTCGGTCGCCGCCGGATCTTCAGACCGAAGGCGACGTTCTCCCAGACGGTCATGTGCCTGAACGGCGCGTAGTGCTGGAAGACGAAGCCGATGCCGCGCTTCTGCGGTGCGAGTGCGGTCGCCTCCTTGCCGGAGATGAACACCTCGCCGCAGTCCGGCGTCTCGAGCCCGGCGATCACGCGCAGCAGTGTCGACTTGCCGCTGCCGCTTGGGCCGAGCAGCGCGGTCAGCGAGCCGCTCGCAACGTCGACGGTCACCTTGTCGAGCGCGAGGAACGTGCCGAACCGCTTCGTGACCTCACGTACTGCGATCGCCATGGGCTTCCTCTCCAGGTCTCAGCATCGTCATCAGGACGAGCGTCACGATTGCGAGCGCTGCGAGCAGCACCGACGCGCCGTACGCCGCCGTCGCGTCGAAGTTCTCGTACGACGCCTGCACGTACTGCGTCAGCGTCTGCGTCCGGCCGGCGATGCCACCCGAGACGATGCTCACGGCCCCGAACTCGCCGAGCGAGCGCGCTGTCGTCAACACCACGCCGTACGCAACCGCCCAGCGGATCGACGGCAGCGTGACCCGGCGGAAGGTCGTGAACGCGCTCGAACCCAGCGTCGCCGCCGCCTCCTCCTGTTCGGTTCCGACTTCGCGGAGCACCGGTACGACCTCACGCACGACGAACGGCAACGAGACGAAGATCGTCGCGAGCGCCATCGACGGCAATGCGAACAAGACGCGCACGTCGTGGGCGAAGAGCCAGTTGCCGAACCAGCCGTCGCGTCCGTGGAGGAGGTAGAGCGCGAGCCCAACGACGACGGGCGAGAGCGCGAGCGGCAGGTCGACGATCGCGTTCACGAGCCCCATCCCCGGAAGGCGGTGGCGGACGATCGCCAACCCGCACGCGATCCCGAAGATCGTGTTCAGCGGGACCGCGATCAGCGCGATTTCGAGCGTGAGCTTCAGCGCGTGCGTCGCGAGCGGATTCGAGATCGCGACCCAGAACGGATGGAAGCCGTGCTCGAACGCGCGCCAGAAGATCAGCGTGACCGGCGCGAGCAACACGACCGCGAGGTACCCGAGCGCACCGAACCGGAGGGCGTATCTACCGGTCATGGCGAGTCGCGAAGCGGCGGACGGCGCCGATCGTGAGTAGGACGGCGAGGGAAACCACGAGCATGAGCAGCGCGAGCGCGGAGGCTCCCGACGTGTCGCCGCTCTGGATGCGCTGGAAGACGTAGAGCGACGCCACCTCGGTCTTGAAAGGCAGGTTCCCGGCGATGAGGATCACGGCCCCGAACTCGCCGATCGCGCGCGCGAACGCGAGCGCGACGCCGGAGAGGAGCGCGGGGAGGAGGTTCGGGAAGACGATGCGCCGGAAGATCGTCAGCTTCCCCGCGCCGAGCGACGCGGCGGCGTCCTCCATCTCTCGGTCGAGCTCGATCAGGACGGGCTGCACGGTCCGAACGACGAACGGCAGCGTGACGAAGAGCAGCGCAAGCAGGACGCCCGCGCGGGTGTAGGCGACGTTCACGCCGACGCTCGTCTGCGGCCCGTAGAGCGCGAGCAGCGTCAGGCCCGCGACGATGGTCGGCAGCGCGAACGGCAGGTCGATGACGGCGTTGACGAGTCGCTGCCCGGCGAAGTGGTCGCGGACGAGAATCCACGCAAGCGCAGTGCCGGTGATCGCGTTGACCGCGACAACGCCTGCCGCGAGCTCGAAGGTGAGCTCGAGTGCCGCACGCGACTCGGGATTCCAGGCGACCTGCCAGAAGTGGTGAGCGCCGCCCGCGACGGCCGTGCTCGCGAGGGCGGCCAAAGGGATGAGGACGATCACGCTCAGGTAGGCGAGTGCGATCCCGCTGCTCAACGTCGGCGCCCCGAGCGCACGCCTGCGCGCCCGGGGCAACCGTGCTGCGTCAACTGCCAGTGGAGACTCCCAGGCTCTGTTCGATCTTCGCGACGATCCCGCTGGTCGGATCGAAGAAGCGCTTGTTCACCGCCGCCCAGCCGCCGACGTAGCCGATCTTGAAGAGCTGCGGCCGTGGCGGGAACTGCCTCGCGTAGCGGCGCGCGACCGATTGCACAACCGGCCGGAAGCCGTTCTGCGCCCAGATGTTCTGTGCCGCCGGCGTGTACAACCACGTCACGAACGCCTGCGCTTGTGCCTTGTTCTTGCCGTTGATCGCAGCGAGCGGCGTCTCGATTTGCAGCGTCGCCTTCGGGATCGCGTAGAAGACCGGCCTCCCCTGGGACTGCGCGAGCTTCGCGTCACTCTCGTAGTCGAGCAACACGTCGCCCCTCCCCGAGAGGAACGTGTTCAGTGCGTTGCGTCCGCTCGTGTCCTGAGAGACGTTGTGCCGGAAGAGCGTCTTCAGGTACGCCTGCGCCTGCGCCGGCCTTTTCCCCTCGCGAAGCTGCGCACCGTAGGCAGCCATGACGTCCCAGCGCGCGCCGCCGGAGCTGAAGGGGTTCGGGAAGACGACCTGCACGCCCGTTTTCACGAGGTCGTCCCAGTTGCGGATGTGCTTCGGGTTGCCGTTTCGAAGCACGAAGACGACGACCGACTTCGAGACGATTCCGTGGTAGGCGTTCTTGCTCCAGGTCGAGCGGACGAGACCGGCCTGCACGAGTCGATCCATGTCCGTCGAGACCGAGAAGTTGGCGACATCGGCCGGAAGACCCGCCGCGACCGCCTTGCTCTGCGTCTCCGAGGCAGCGAACGACGACGTGAAGTCGACGTCCTTGCCCGCGCGCGTCTGCTGGTACGCGGCGAAGAGCTTCGGGAAGACGGCGGTGGGGACGGAGTAGCCGACGACGGACAGGGTCGTGCCGGTAGACCGTGCCCAGGCTCCCGCAGTCGCGGCAAGGAGCAGCGAGGCGCTGAGGGAGAAAACGAAAAGACGGCGCAACACCGAACCTCCAGAATGTCTACTGACTAGGTTGGAATAGCGATCAGGCTAATGACTGGTATAAGCAAACGTCAAGCGACAACCGTTCGGCTCTCGCGTCGTCTCACTCCGAGATGACGTTCAGGCTCCTGCTCGCAGCGGTGCTTTCGCTCCTCTCCCTTTCCAGCACATTGGGATCCTAAGCTTAGAATTCCACGTGGACAAGTTGTCGCG
>JADMIO011618455.1_pt1 | contig 20943 bp, 19 predicted proteins | sample 8958161 | NCBI WGS metagenome assembly JADMIO01 (sample SAMN16585339, study PRJNA669376) | soil metagenome | isolation source: Crop rotation soil | place: USA: Cullars Rotation, Alabama | collected 2011 | reverse complement strand
GGCGCCATCCGGGTCAGGTTGTTGCCTGCGAGCTCCGCCAGTCCATGCTCGAGCGCTTTGCGGGCAAACAGCGTCCAGTCAATTCCGCCGTCCAGAATCCGCCGGGCGGCGTCCTCATCGGCCTTGCCCGGATTGACCCGGGCGCAAGCCAGCAGGAGCTGCAACTCAGGCGTCATCCAAGTCTCCGGGCGATCGCTTTTCGATTCCAGTCCTGTTGCCACATTGGAGATGCACTCGCTACCCGATCTTCTTGAAAGACGACTGCCGAACTTTGTTCTGGTCCTGGCAATCGAGGATGGAAGAAGGTGACTGTTTTGACACAACCATATAGCGCGCATGGAAGCCAATAAAAGGCGAAGCGCCTCAATGCGTTAATTGGTTGAGACTAGGCGAACCGGCGCGACACATGAAACGGCGCGTATTTTCCTTTCCGCAGAAAAGAGCGGGCCTGACCCACCTCTGAAGAATAGGGACCCGTCTGGCGCGAGAACCGTGTTCGATCAAACGGTAAGCCATTGTCTTTACTGGGATTAACCAACTCCCTGCGCATTCCGCGAAATTCAGGACCGGACGTGGTAAAAGTTCAACACTTGATACACGCGATACCGAAATTTCTTGGCTGGGAGCATCAGGGCAACAATTGCAATTGGCCTTTTGAACTTCGGAGGAGATACCGTGAGAAATTGCACCTTCCTCTCTTCGACAGCCCGCTTGATCGGATTAAGCGCCGGCTTCCTCCTCATGGCGTCCGGCGGACCGTCGTCCGCGGCAGCGCCCAAACCGCCGCCATCACCGGCAGAATCCGCCAGTCCGAACTACTGCCTGGAGGTGAAAAACCCCGACGCCCGAAATTCATGCTTGGACTCAAGATCCTTGTATTATCGGGGCGAGATTGTGGCCGGACTCATCCGGATGAACAGGGCCGTCCAATACTCTCCCAAAGAGGGTATCCTGCGGGCGCTGGTGGCAAATCTCTTGATCGCACAAGGCAACCTGGGCCCGGCGGAGCGCGAACTGCGTCAGGCGCGCAGGGATGGGGCATCGGACAAGGTCGTATTGCCGATGCTTTTTAGCGTCATGATCGCGCGGCATAACGGCATGGGGCTGCTCAATGAATTTCCTGAGCCGGCGCCCGGCGCAAAAGAGGGTCTTACCGTTGAGATCCTGTTAGGCAGAGCCCGGGCCTTCCGGTCGCTGGACCGGTTTCCGGAAGCCGCGGCATCCGTGGACCGCGCCCTGGCGTTGAAGCGAGATGCCGCCGGATTACTTGTGCGGGCCGCGATCGCAACCAAGCAGAATGATCCAGCGCTCGCCGAAAATCTGGTGGACGAAGCCTACCGCCTCAGCCCGGCGGATCACGCGGTTGCGTTGACCAAGCTTGCGCATCTGGAAAAGTCGAACGATACGGCAGCCGCCTTCGCCCTGTGCGATCAGATTCTCAAGACGTGGCCCTTAAATAATGAGCCCAAGTTCACCAGGATTCGGCTGTTTTTGAAGCAAAACCAGGACGCCAAGGCCAAGGCCGAGGTGGACGCGCTGTTGGCCCGAAAATCGCTCTTACAGGAAGCGCTTTTTTTCCGGGCCGAGCTGTTGTCTCGCGCGAAAAAAAAGGAAGAGGCCGCGAATATTATCAGAAATCTGCGCCCCGAATTCGTTCTCGGCAAGCCGCAATATGGCACTCAAATGGCGCAAATCGTAATCGACAACGGCAATGCCGAGCTGGGCGCATCGATTCTGTCGTCAGCGCTTTCCGCCGCGCCGGACTCGCTTGACACAAGGCTGATGCTCGCGGACATGAGAATGCGCCAAAGGAGCCCGCAATCGGCGCAACTCGTCTTGATGCCGGTAAAGGATTCTCCGGACCCACGGGTCAAAAAGCTGCTTGCCCAGATTCAGGCGCAAATCGCCAAGGACCGCGCGTTCTGACGGGAGCAGGCGCGGCGCAAGCCCGCGAGAATACTGTTACACGCGATCCTGCGTGCCTGGCCCGACAAACACCGGCGAGGGACGCCGGTCGGCAAATTTGAACCACGCCCACAAGAAAGCCTTTTTGTAGGCGCCCTTCGATCGCTCGCAAAAATAGCCGATCGTGGCCACGAACAGAAATGTGCCCCCGATCATGGCAACCAGCTGGGTGTGCGATCCAGTCCCGCCGATTGGGTAGACGACGAAAAGAGACAGAATGGACATATGAAACATGTAGAGCGCGAAGGTGATGGACCCAAGCCACCGGATAGGTCCGGCCAAACGTTTCAGGACAGGCTCTACCCGTTCTGAAAAATCATTGAACATAAGTATGTTCAGCGCAAAGAAAGCTGCCCCGGCATAAGACGCCAGAATTTCCCCGGCATGCTTGTCGGGCATTCTCAGAAATGGCATCGGCTGGCGCATATGAATTTCGATAAGCGGACATAGCAACAGCAAGCCCAGGCTTATCAGCCAACAAATCACTGCCGCACCGGCAGGCAGCCGCCGCCGCCGCTGGGAAAGGTGATAAACTCCGTACCCAACAAGCCAAGTGGGCGCCAAAAGAATGACTGTTGGACCCGCAGCCAGGCAAAGCAGTACCAAGCTCACAATCCGTGCCCAGCCCTTGACGAACACCAAGAGGGCGATGCCGACATAATAGGCGACTTCAACACTCAGAGACCAGAAAGGCGCGCCGGTTATCTCGAACTCCCGCCACAGCCAGAAATTGCTGACAAAAACGGCATTCTTGAGATAATCGAAGACTATTGTGACCGTGTCGCCTTGTGCGTCGAAAGCATGGGGATATCTCAATGTTATGAGATAGTTCACCACGATCATCAGCAGCACGGTCGGCACGACAATGGAGTAGAGCCTGCCAAACCGGCTGGAAACATATTCCAGCGGCGTTCGCTCGCGCGTCGCCAGCACATGGGCGATCACAAAGCCGGACAGGACAAAGAAAACGATGACAGCGGTCTGGCTGAGGGGAAAGAGATGGCTGTAAGCAAACGGATGAGATGCCCAGAATCCGGCAAAAGCGCGCCTGGTGCGCTCTCTGAAATGCTCGGCAAAAACGATCATCGCCGCCGAAAAGCGGACGAGATCCAGATATAGCGACAGCCCCCGCTTCATTCAGCGCCCGGAACGGCTCCGATCTAGCTATAGCGGAGGTCGGCGGCGATCCCAAGCCGGAGATAATATCGACGGTTAACGCCGGCTTTTCCCCTTGGCTGCCGGCAGTGATTCCCAAGGGTCGATACCCGTTTCGGTTCGGGCGACCGCTTTGGTGCAATTCCGGTTTCCGCCTGCGTCGCGTATCCAAATTGCCTCCACTTGCTATTAAGTCTTACTGCTAACAGGCAGTGGACATTCCAAGCCGCGTCTCACTCAAGAATCTCCTGCAACATTGCCGGCCCGTTACATTACGGAGGTTTTAGCGATACGTTTTGGCGGCGCGTGGAGGAGCACGCGCTGGTTGGAGCCGGCCGTGCGAGGATTATTGCCAAACCTGGACGCTACTGGGCTCGCGCAATTGATCGCGGAGGGCCGCTATCGCGTCTATCACGGCCCTATCGAGCGATTTCCGGAATTCCTCCGTCCCGATGATGGCGCACTCTCCAGTATCGAAAAACTGAAAGACTGGCGCGACTTTCATTTCGCATTTCGTGACGCGACCGGGAGATACCATCAGCGTAAGCCCGGCGATCGTTCCGTTACCGCCTGCTATGACAAGGGGCTTTTGGTTGTTTCACATGGCATCCACGGATTGAGCCCCTCTGCAGCCGGCTGGCTGGAGGACTTTGCTCATATGCTGAATATTCCCAAAACTTATCTCTGGCTGAATTCCTGGGCGATCAAGGGTCCAAGCGGAATCGATTGGCACTTTGACTATGAAGATGTCATTCACTTCCAGATAAAAGGAGACAAGCTTCTCAAATTGAAGCGCACGCCGAAGACTGTTGGCGCCGACAGACAGACGAAGACATTTGAGCGCACTCTCATGGCGGGGGAGAATTTCGACGACGCGCATGAGGAGCTTGTCACCGCAGGAACCATCACGATCATCCCCCGCGGCGTTTGGCATTGGAGCGAAGCCAAATCCGATGAATCCTTTGCCGTATCGCTTTGCATGGGCTTGCCCTCCCGCGCTGAAATCTTGTCCAAGGCTCTATTCAAGCGACTAAGGCTGGTGGAGCAGAACCGCATGCCGCTGTTCGGGTCGAACGGTGGCCAAATCGATGCCATGCGGTCACTTTTGGATGAATCCGGACCGCTACTTCAAGCAATGACCGGCCAATCGGTTGTATCGGAGGAGAATCGCTCGGAAATCACGGCGGAAATCGTCAATACCTCTTATTTTTACTTGGGTCTTCGTGCCAACGCCAACCTCGACCCGCTGCGAATCTTGGTTGATGGGCAAGCCATTGCGCTTCCGCCGGGAGATCACAACGGGGAGATTGTGCGAGCGGTGTGCATATTGGGATATGGTTTCTTTCCGCGCGATCTGGCGAAACTTATCCCGCACGCAAATCCGGCCGCGATAAACGAAGTCCTTTCGTCGCTCGCCAAAGTAGGGTTCCTTGACTTCGTCAGCATGGCCTAAAGGAAATTCCGCCTGACAAATCCGGTGGCGCGATGCCTACCGGTTCGGCCGGCTAGCGCCAGCGATCCCAGAACTGATGCCGCCCATTGCTGCCGAGCTTGAATGGCCCGGGATTGCGGAGGAATCCGGCAAAATCGCCAAGCCGGGCCGCCAAGCTGTGCCGGTCACGGGCGAACTCGTGCCGGCGCTGCACCCCCACCGCCCCGTCCGCGTCGAACAAGGCTACGCCCTGCCGCCAGCCGGCAATGGCGGACTCGACGTCACCCGCCTTGTATCTGAGGATCGGCAACGCTGCCTGAATCTGCGGCTCTATCACCAAGTCCAAGTCCGATACGTCATCGGGCAGGAGCGGTATCTGACCTGTCATCAGAGCCTCGAAAACCCGGGTCGAGACGTCGCGGTTAATCGGCACAACCAGTTGCACCTTGTGTTGTACCCAGTCACGAAGCCGCTCGGCTGCCGAAACGCTGAAATAGGCGCCGATTTTGCCAAGCTTAAGATGGTGTTCCGGACATGCTGCTGAAACCGCTTCGATAAAGCGGTTGCGCTCAGCGGCCCAGGCGTACCGGCCAAAGCCGCCGAACAGGGCGTTCTGCCGCTCGGCCGGCAGCCCCCCCGGATAATAGCGGGCGATCGCGCCTGCCGACCACTGATTGGAATAAGCCGGAACATGCACACCGGGGAGCGCGGTAGGCAGGTTCAGATACTGACGCTCATGCCAGTGTGAGACGAAGACGACATCGGCCAGCGACGCGACCCGCAAGTTGGCGCCATGATGATGGTGGTTATCCCAGAACCACACGCCGTAAAGCTTTGCGAAGCCATGCTGCCGCAGCTTGAACAGCGCCGCCTCCTCTCCACCCTGCACGTGGCAGCATAGAATGGCGACATCGAAGGCGGCGCCGGATTTCAGAATCTCCGCGATATCGAAAAAGACGGTGAATTCGATGCCGTCGATAGCCGCGGTCCGAATCTCCTGCTCACAGAATTGAATTTTCTGCGGTGACCACACCGCCACCTTGACGCTGGCCTGCCCGCTCAGCCGGCTCAACACATTTTTGATTTCATCGATGTTTGAAATGATCCGATCACGTGGACGCCGGAACATCTTAAGCATCATCCCTTTCTTGTAGGACTTTGTCCGCCGCCGGTCGAAGCTGCGCCTTAACTTTCAGAAGTGGGGAAACCGGCGGCACTGATGCCATGCTTCTAAACCGCCCGTGATAAAGGAACAAGCGTCATTGTAACGGCGCCAAGCCCTGACGCATTGCTAAATAGCTCGCCGGCCGATTCGATTCGCCCGGAGCCACTCGTACAATGGAATTTTCATGAAGCCGGGAGACACTGTAGCCGGCAGCGGAAAATTCCCGCGATATAACGTCTGACTGCTGACCTGCGTCTAACCGGAATAGCACCATATCGACCTGTGCCCGATCGACGATATCGCCAGTTCCGTCAAAGAACTTTTGTACAATATCGGTGTTCTCCAGGACTAGCAGCCGAACATGCCGGATTTTTCTGCGGTGAAGCGTATCGGCAACGGAAGCGTCACTTTCAATTTCGAATATCCTCAAGCTGCTGTGTACCGATCGCGCGAAATTGGTCCATGCGCTGCAATAGCTTCCCCAGTAGAGAACGGTATCGGTGGGAAGAATCCGGTTCTCGATCAGCAATCTCTCGGCGGCGGCGACAGCTTGAGGCTCCACCGTCACATCGCGCAGGACCTCGGAAGCCCAAGGGTCGAATGCGGCCAGCTTTTTAAGGACAGGGTCGGGACGCAGAAAAGATTCCGCTCTCGTATTCAGCATCGCGGCGGTGAAGGAGAATGAACTGTTGGAAATCGCAAGATGGTCCGCATGGCGCAAGATATGGTGATCGACCAGGAAACCGGCGCCCGGAATATCGACGCCGAGCCGAGCCGCCGACCAAGGGGAAAAATCGGCGAAATCCGCCTGAGACCATTCCACGTCGGAAGCGATATAAAGGATCGGCCGGTCCAACTGCGGCCATATGCTTCTCAACCATGCGAGATACCAACCGTTTGGCGCCACCCAGAAACGGCCAAACCCGTAATTGCCTTGCCGCAGGTGGATGGCCACAATGGTTTTGCCCCCGGTGCGGAGGTTGTCCAGCGCCTGGCCGAGGATTCCCCTAACCTTTTTTCCCGGCACGAAAAGAGCGCGAAATTGAGATCTCCACGCACTCCAATCCGTCGTGCTGCCGCAGAAATAACCCTCGATGTCGCGCTCGGCGAATAGCTGGCCGGTACGCCCCTGCAAAGAACCGAAGAGGTCGGCATCTGCTTCATTGACGGTCGGGAATTTGGCGCTCGGAAACGCGTCGTCCAAATCAAAAATATCGCGGCCAATCCAGTCGGGAAACTCTGCAACAAGGTCATGCTGCCGCGCATAAAGACGTGTGAAGCCGTATTGCAGCAATTGATTGCCGTATCTGCCGTTTTGACCCAGAGACCGCATTTGCACACGGCCTGTATTTGGGACCGTTTTCAGACGCGGCGGGGGAGCGGGACCGAAGGCTTTCCGAAACCGTTCAATGGTAAGCTGGTTGGAACGGAAAGTGGGACCGGGCTTGGCCATATCGGCGAAATTGTAAGCGGCCGCCGCTTCCTTGGTTCTTCCCGCCCGGGCCAGTATCGCGCCCAATAGCGTGAGCGCCTGAAAGTGGCGCGGAAACAGCTCCAGCACCGATCTGCATTGATTTTCCGCATCCGCCAACGAACCGCGTCGCATTGCCTCCTCGGCCGCGGCAAGAGTCGTCTGACTATCCATTGATGCCTGACTTGCGGCCGGCACGCCCATCGCAGCCCGGTGCGAGAATGCCGCAAGATGCGAGCTCAGCCACCGGGGGGCGCGCTCCTTGGCGCCGGGCGAAAAAAAGTAACGTCAATCTCAGGCATCAAGCCTGTGGCCTTGTCGGTCCAAGATGGCGCAACAGATCCGGGCTCGAGGCCCAGTTCTCTCATGGTGTCCACCATCTGCCCCATCTCTGTTTGGCCCTCGTAACTCGGTGTCCAGGCCAGCTCCATTTGCACCATGGTGATGCGATCGAAAATGGAGCGGCCACCCTCAATAATGCTTCCCTCAGACCCCTGGGCGTCGATCTTGATGAAAATTCGCTGCGCGGTGGTCAGGGTTGGCAGAAGACCGTCGAGCCGGCGCACGCTGACTTTTTCCTGGGCGACATAGCCGACCCTGGGTTCGATCTCGAGCGTCCTGGCACGCACCGGCAGGAGTGAACTGCTGTATGAATTGGCGGACACATTGATTGTCGTTTCTTCGTCCGCTTTCCCAATTGCCAAATTGTGACAATCCCAGTTGCCATCCTGCGCGCATTTGCCCTGAAGCACAGCGAAAGCGGCCTTCAACGGCTCGAAAGAGATAATTTTACCGGTATAGCCGGCGGAGCGGAGCGACTGGGCAAACTGTCCCTTGTTGGCGCCGATTTCGAGAACGAGATCGACCTGCTGCCGCTTCATCTGGGCGAGGATCGTCAGTATCGGCTGCGCTTTCCATTGCGCAATAATGCGATCACGCTCTTCCCGGGTGCGGTTACGCTCCTCTCGAAGACGGTCGCACTCCTTTTGAAGACGGTCACGCTCCTGATACAGCCGCCTGAGCGGCGGAAATACCAGCGATGCAATCTTATTGATCACAGCCCCCGCCCCGCTCCGGCGCCGGTGATGCAGATGACCATCGGATAAGCTGCGCCGGTGTCCGAACAAAGTTATTCTGACATTTCGCGGATGGGCAGTCTACATGCCGGTATCCAGGCGCGATCGTAATGGCGGCGGCAATGCGGGCGAGATTGGCAAAGGCGCATATTGTCTGAATTTTCACGGCACACTTCAAACCTGGCCGGCAGATAGGGCGCGGCCCCGCTGGACATGATTATGATCCGCCCGCGCGGTCCCCGCGGCCTTGGCGCGGCGCACCGCCCACCGTAGCGGATTGTCCCGGCCAAGTTCGAAGGCTAATCTCCTTTTGGGGATAGAGGGGCGGCGCCAAGCGAAATGGCAGACTTTTCCGACACGCGATACAACACGATCTTCAACACGCCGCTCATCCGCGACATTTGGGAAGAAGGAGCCGAGCTGAATCCGTTGCTGCGGGAGCGCATCCTGGCGCATGAGGCGAGCAGCCCGGGGGTCGTCAAGTCGAATTATGGCGGTTGGCATTCCGAAACTGGGCAGCTCGAATTCTGTGGTGACGCAGGGCAGCGTCTCCTGTCGCGGGTGCAGGCACTCACAGATGAGGCGACACGGCGCTTTTTCGCACAACACAATAAAACATCCCCGACCTTTGACTGGAAGATCACGGCCTGGGCCAATGTGAGCCGCAGCGGCGACTTTAACGCGACCCATGTGCATCCCGGATCGACTTGGTCAGGAACCTATTATGTCGATGCCGGCGATCCCACCGACCCAAAAATGGGTTCTGTACTTCATCTGCTTGATCCCACCGGTGCGGGCCGCTCGTCTTTTTTGTTGGTCGGTCAAGCGTCGGTGCCCGCCAATGTTGTCATCAATCCAAGGCCGGGATTGATGGTTCTATTTCCAAGTTATGTCCCGCACGAAGTCTATCCGCACAGGGGAAATTCTCCGCGGATATCGATCGCGTTCAATGTGAAGAAGGACCCCTATCCCTGACGAACTCGAAAACGGGGTATTGGTGCTTTCCCAATCCCGGATCTGTTGGGGGCGATTGAGCCCGCCAGTTCTTCTTCGCTAAGGCTTCGGAGGGCATTCGATAAGGCGAGCATTTCGAGATTCTGGCCGGGCCTCGCGGCGGGCTCGGAATAGCACCGGTATAACCGCCGGTGTTTTCGCCCTGCCGCGCCCATAACGGCCGCGCGCTACGCTGGCGCTAGCGCGGCCTATGGGCCCCTCAAGTCGCGCGGCACTACGCTGTCGCTAACAGCCGCGGGCGGGCTTGGCATTCATGAAAGCGCGCGTCGCGCGCTTTCATGAATGGTGGGCGGTATAGGGATCGAACCTATGGCCCCTACCATGTCAAGGTAGTGCTCTCCCGCTGAGCTAACCGCCCCACCTGTGGGAAGAAGGGTCTCTATAGCGTCGAGGTCTCCGGGGGGCAACCCCGGAACCGGCCCCCGCGGCTCCAGGGCGCTTAGGCACAATTAGCGCTCGTTAATCAGGCTGAAAGTCACGCTGGCCAGGGTCTTGCTGGCCACCGGAACCCCGTTTGCCAAGGCCGATTTGTAGGCCCAGTGGGCAATGATCCAGGCTTGCGCCGTCTGGTCCAGATCGTCGCGCCCGCTGGAGGTGACAATGTCCGCTTCACTCACCCGGCCTTCCGGCGTCACCGTCAGCCGCAGAGTCACTTTGCCTTCCGCCCCGATTCGCCGCGCAATAGGCGGATAGGGCGGGACTGTATGCGTGGCCGTGACACTCATCGGTGCGCGATCAGCACCGCCAGAAAAGGGCGGCGGCTGTGTTGGCACGTTGGAGTTTGTGGTGATTGTGGTGCGCGGCCCCATGTCCGTCGTCCAAGGCTGCAGCGGCGGAATCGGCGGCACCTCAAGTTTTTGTTTGATTGGCGGCGGTGGTGGCGGTGGATCGCTTTTCGGCAAATCCTGCGGAAACAAGTGCACCGTCAGATCGCCCTTTGGCAGATGAAACGTCTGGACAACGAAAGCATGCATAAACAACCACAGCGCTCCGGCTTGCAGCGAAATGGCCAGAGTGATGAAAGGCAAACGACGCGAAAAATAGCGGGATTGGGTGTCGAAAATCATGTGTGAAGGACGCTCCATAGTTCCTCCTTTTTTGGCTCCATTTGACGCCCGGATAAGGTTCTGGGCTGTGAAATGTTACGCTTGTTTTGTGCCGATGTTTATTGTATTTTCTGACAGGTGGTCAGCGCCTAAACAGCGTTGCATGCGCGTGGGCATTTGCGCCCTGCATGCGCGCGCGTGACCGATTTTCATGTTGTGAAACTGCTGACTTGAGCGCTTGTCAGGCCGCCGCAAGCATGCGATCCACTTCCGCAACGATCTCGCGCAAATGGAAAGGCTTGGACAGCACCTTGGCCTGTTTGGGGGCGCCGGATGACGGATGCAGCGCGACGGCCGCAAAACCGGTGATGAACATGATCTTCAAAGCCGCATTGCGTTCCGCGGCGCGTTTGGCCAGCTCGATGCCATCCATGCCCGGCATCACAATGTCGGTGAGCAAGAGATCGAAGGTGAAACCCTGGATGCACTGCCAGGCGTCACTGCCGTCGCCAAAGTCGGTCACGGCATGGCCGGCCTTGACCAGCGCCGCCGCAAGGAACTTGCGTAGGGATTCGTCGTCTTCCGCCAGGAGAATATGCGCCATACTGCCCGCCTGCCCGCTCCCTATAAAAGCCTATACAGGGCAAAGCTGTAAACTGTGGTTAACGCGACAGCTTGCCAGCCCCCTCAGGCGGTGCGACGCTGGGGGAACGCGATGGTAACGAGTCAGAAACCTGATGGCGTCCAGCCCTGAATCAGACCCCGAATCCCGCCCTTTCCGCCTGGACCGCCCGGCACGCCAGACAGTGCCGTTCCTGTTCGCTTCGCCCCATTCGGGGCGCTTCTATCCCACCAGTCTTTTGCAGCGCAGCCGACTCGATCCCACCAGTTTGCGCCGTTCCGAGGACGCCTTTGTCGATGAATTGTTCGCCGGTGTGGTGGGACTGGGAGCGCCCCTGTTGGCGGCGCACTTCCCCCGTGCCTATTTGGACGTCAATCGCAGCATGGCGGAACTGGATGCCGGTATGTTCGATGCGCCGCTGGCCGTGCCGGTGGACACGCCCAGTAGCCCGCGCGTGGTGGCGGGATTGGGCGTCATTCCCCGCATCGTGCGCGATGGCGCGGAAATCTATCACGGCAAACTCGACAGCGGCGAAGCCGATGCGCGGCTGAGCCGGCTCTACAAACCCTATCACCAGGCGCTTTCGGATTTGATGGAGGAGACCCGCATCAAATTCGGAGTCGCGGTGTTGATCGACTGCCATTCCATGCCTTCGGCCTTGTCGGTGCCCGATATTGTATTGGGCGATCGCTATGGCGCGTCCGCGGCTGCGCAATTGACGGCGCGGGCGGAAGCCGCTTTTGCGCGGGAAGGATTTTCGGTGACGCGCAACACGCCTTATGCCGGCGGCCATACCACCACGCTGTACGGCCGGGTGGCGGAGAACTGTCATGCGCTGCAGATCGAGGTCAATCGCGCGCTCTATCTGGATGAAGACAGGGTGGCGAAGAAACTGTCGTTCGAGAATGTGCGCATTCGCTTGATGCGGGCGATGAAAAACCTCACCGCCATACCGCTCAGCCAATTGGGCAAGCCCGATTCCCTGCCCGAGGCGGCGGAATAAGTTCCCAGCAACCGGAAGTCTGGACAGACGTTTTCAGGACGCGTCCCCTGATGGGGTTCCCCATGACTAGGTTCCCCCTCGCCGCTCTTTGCGGGTTCTTCATCCTCATTCCAGGTTTGGCTTGCGCCGAAGACGCTTTGGCGCCCGTCGCGTTGCACAGCCTGTCGCAACCGCCCAAACTGGGTTCCGCGCCGGTGTTGGATCAGCAAGGCCGTCTTTTGGGCCATGCCGACCAGATGGTGACCGACCAGGACGGCAAGCCCGCCGGACTGTCGATCCGCCTCGAAAACGGCAAAACCACCGTGCTCTCTGCCGCCGCCGTCAGCTATGACGGCCATATTTTGGTGACCAGCAGCGACCAGCCCCAAATCGCCGCCCTGACTCAACCCCAACGCACCGCCACCACGCAGTAATCTTGGACCAACGTCCATTAGCCTCATTTTGCCTTAGGGATTTTGGTCTCTGGGCAGGAACGCCGAGCGACGTGGACTAGACGTCCACGAGCGATCTCGATTTTGTCCCAGAGATTTTGGGGCGTGGCCAGGCGCCGCGAGCGACGTGGACTAGACGTCCACGAGCGAAGCGGCAACGCCGCCACGACCCAAAAGATCGGGGCAAAAAAAATGGCCGCTCCGAAGAGCGGCCAAGTTCAGGGAGGAAACGCCCAGGAAGGGCGGCGGCCTCGCAATCGAAGATCGCGATACCGCGCTGCAACAATATGAAGAAACTCCAACTTGTGTGCAAGGCACAAAGTATAACAATTCTAGACAAAACGCCGCAGAAAACCTGGAAAAACATGTCATAATTGCCTGGATTTTGGCTTTTCTGCTGCCTGCTTCAGCATTTGTGCAATGCAATAACTGCAAATGTCCTTAACGCGGCAGATTCATCACACTGTCGCACTTGCGCAACAAAAGAGTCGCGCGGGTCAGCTATCCCGCAGGCGAAAAGGCTGGAGACACCCGATGGCCGATGTTGCGTGGTTCGAGACTGCACTGGAAAATTTCACTCCCATCCGCTCCCCCGCCCCGCTCCAGATCGCAACCGACGCCGCCCGTTACCGCCGCCACCGCACGATTTTCGTCTCCGATACTCATCTGGGCACCCGCGGTTGCAAGGCCGAAGCACTGGCGGATTTCCTGGCGCATAACGACTGCGACACGCTGTTTCTGGTGGGAGACATTGTCGACGGCTGGCAGATGAAACGCCGCTGGTTCTGGACGGATGCGCAAGACCAGGTGGTGGCGCAGATCCTATACAAGGTGGACCAAGGCACGCGGGTGATTTTCGTGCCCGGCAATCATGACGAGTTCGCCCGCGATTTTGCCGACCGGCTGTTTGCCGGCATCGAGATCAGCAATGAAGCGCTGCATGAAACCGCCGACGGACGGATGCTGTGGGTGCTGCATGGCGATCGTTTCGACGGGGTGATTGCCTGCGCCAAATGGCTGGCGCATCTGGGCGACCGGGCCTATGGCCTGGCGCTGCGCGGCAACGATCTTCTGTCGCGTATTCGCCGCCGTTTCGGGCTGCCTTACTGGTCGCTGTCGTCCTGGCTGAAACACAAGGTCAAGAACGCCGTGGAATATATCTCCCGCTTTGAGGAGGTGGTGGCGCTGGAAGCCCAGAAACGCGGCGTGGATGGGGTGGTTTGCGGCCACATCCATCATGCCGAGATTCGCAAGATCGGCGATGTCCTCTATCTCAATGACGGAGACTGGGTTGAAAGCTGCACTGCCCTTGTCGAAGATGCCCACGGAAATATGGAGATTCTTCACTGGGCCGATCCTTCGCAGAGACGCGTCGCAAGAGGCCAAGCGGGCGTTCGCCTGGCCGGGGTTCGCAAAGCCGCGCCTGTACCCGCGTAGGACCAAGCGCTTGCAGCCGGGGCCCATTCCCGGCACGGCGGCCCATTTGAAGATCATGATCGTCACCGACGCCTGGTCGCCACAGGTGAACGGTGTGGTGCGCACCTTGGAGACCCTGGGCAAGGATCTGGGCAAACTGGGCCACACCGTGCGTTACATCACGCCTTTGGGGCGGCGCACCTTTCCTTTGCCGACCTATCCCGAAATCCGCCTGGCGCTGTTTCAGCGCAGCGCCTTGATGCGCGAGATCCGCGAATTCGCGCCGGACGCCGTGCATATCGCCACCGAGGGCTCACTGGGCCTCACGGCGCGGCGCATCTGCTTGAAGCACGGCATCGCCTTTACCACCGCTTTCCACACCCGCTTTGCCGAATATATCCATGCCCGCGCGCCGCTGGTGCCCGAGAAAGTGGTGTGGCGCTGGCTGCGCTGGTTTCATCATCCCGCCACCGCGGTCATGGTGGCAACGGAAACGCTGAAGCGCGAATTGGCGGCGCAAGGATTTGCGCATCTGAGACTGTGGTCGCGCGGCGTGGACATCGATAAATTCCGTCCCATCGCAGACGCACAGCTGCCCTATGCGGGACCGGTCTGGCTCTATGTCGGGCGGGTGGCGGTGGAAAAGAATATCGAGGCCTTTCTGGCGCTGGACCTTCCAGGCACAAAAGTGGTGGTGGGCGACGGTCCCGCCCGCATGGCGCTGTCCGAGAAATATCCCCGCGCCAAGTTCCTGGGCGCCCTGAGCGGCGAGGATCTGGCGCGGGCCTATGCCGGCAGCGATGTCTTCGTCTTTCCCAGCCGCACCGACACCTTCGGCCTGGTGATCCTGGAAGCGCTGGCGTCCGGCTTGACCGTGGCGGCCTATCCGGTGGAGGGCCCCCGTGATGTGGTGGGCTCCGATATGGAGGGGGCTAGCGATGTCGCTGTCCTGGACCAGGACCTGCGCACGGCCTGTCTGGGGGCGCTGGAACTGGCCAGGCATCCCCGCTTTGTGACCCCTAGGGCTTTTGCCGAGCGCCGCTCCTGGCGGGCCTGTACTCTCCAATTTTTGCACAATATCGCGGTCGAACCCGACGCCCCCTGATTCCCGGCTAACCCCTTTCCGGGCTTATCGAAAGGGTCAGGCTGGGCTAGAACGGCCAGGCAAGCCCAACTGGTTCCCTGCCCTGATGTCCGACCGCCTAACGGCCCGCGAATATGCGTTCCTTGGTCTGGGGCTCCTGTTCTGGGCGGGGTTTGTCATCCTGTTGGGCAAGGACACCAGCTGGGATTTCCGCAACTATCACTGGTACGCGCCTTACGCCCTGCTGAACCATCGGATGGCGATGGACGTCGCGGTGGCGCATCAGGCCAGCTATTACAACCCCTATCTCGATATTCCCTTCTATTGGCTGGCCACCCACACCCGCGCCTGGATCGCGCTGGGCGTGTTGGGCGCCGCCCAGGGCGCCAATATGGTGCCGCTCTATCTGATGGCGCGCTCGGCCCTGGTTGTGAATGCGCCCGCTTCCGACATCAAGATCATGGCGGGGGCGCTGTCCTTGCTCGGCATGGTGGGCGCACTGACCCTGACCGAATTCGGCACCACCTATTACGACAATGTGATGAGTGTGCTGGTCTTGTCCGGTCTCGCCATTCTGGTGTTGAAACGCGAGGCCTTGCGCCAGGGTCCGCTGGGCAAGACAGCGAAGATCGCGGCGGCGGCCGGATTGATCACCGGCATGGCAATGGGATTGAAGCTGCCGGAAATGCCTTTCTGCGTCGGCTTTGCCGCCGCCCTGGTGGGACTGGGCGGAAGCTGGAAACACCAGGTCACGCGTCTTTTGGCGGGCGGCATCGCCGGCGTGATCGGCTGTCTGATCTTCAGCGGCCCCTGGATGCTGTACATCTACCAGCTCACCGGCAATCCGCTGTTTCCCTATTTCAACGATTATTGGAAATCGCCGCTGGCCTTGGCGGCGCCTTATCGCGATCTGCGTTTTGTACCGGCTTTTCGCCCGCTGTGGCAGCAGATATTCTTCCCCGTCCTGTTCACGATCGACTGGCATGTCGCCGACGATCTGGGGTTCCAGGATATCCGCGTCATGCTGGCCTATGTGCTGGTCATCGCGGCGGCGGTGCTGTGGCTTATGCGCCGCCACAGCCGCGACGGCTTGTTGGAGAAGCGCAGCGCCGCCGTCCTGTTTGCCTTCTTCGCCGCCAGCTATTTTGCTTGGCTGAAATTCTTCGCCATATACCGCTACATCATTCTCTACGAAATGCTGGCGCCGCTGCTCTTGATCGGCGCCATCGGCCTCTTGCCGCTTCCCCGCAAGAGCCGGTATCTGGCGCTGGGCGCTGTCTGCGCCGCTTGCCTGCTCACCGCCCGCAGCGATTTTCTGGAGCGGGCGCCGGTGGAAGACCCCTATGTTGAAACAGCGTTGCCGCCCATTCCCCATCCCGACAAGACCATGGTGGTGATGACCGGCGACGCGCCCATGGGCTTTATCGCCACCACCCTTCCGCCCCAGATTCCGGTTTTGCGGATCGATGGCTGGATGGTGCAGCCCCGCGACGGCACCAAGCTGACCAAAGACATGAAGCGCCGGGTGGCGGAGCATCTTAACAAGGGCGGCGACCTCTATCTGATCGCCGAGGCGAGCGACATGGCCCGGGCTCGCAACGCCCTTGCCGACTATGCCCTGGCCATCCGCTGGCCGGAGTGCCAACAATTCGATACAAGCCTGATAGGCACCTATCAATGGTGCCCCATCGCCAGGAAGTCCTGATCTTGGAAATCGCGGTATTGGTGCCCTGCTATAACGAGGAAGCGGCCATCACCAAGGTGGTGGCGGACTTCCAGGCCGCGCTGCCGAGCGCGGTGATCTATGTCTATGACAACAATTCCAAGGACCAGACCGTGGCGCGGGCGCGAGCCGCCGGCGCGGTGGTGCGCAGCGAACTCCGCCAGGGCAAGGGCAATGTGGTGCGGCGCATGTTCGCCGACATCGAAGCCGATATCTATGTGCTGGTGGATGGCGACGATACCTATGACGCTGGTGCGTCCCCGCGCATGATTTCGCAGATGATTTCCGACGGCGCCGATCTTTTGACGGCGCGCCGGGTCCATACCGAGGCGAGCGCCTATCGCACCGGCCATTTGTTCGGCAACAGGATGCTCACAGGCCTTACCGCCACCCTGTTCAACGTGCATCTGTCGGACATGCTGAGTGGCTACCGCGTGTTCTCGCGCCGCTTTGTGAAGTCATTTCCTTTCACCGCCGAAGGCTTTGCCATTGAGACCGAGCTCACCATTCACGCCGTGCGGCTGATGATGCCGATGAGCGAGCTGGACACGCGCTACAAGGAGCGTCCCGCCGGTTCGGTGAGCAAGCTCAACACCTGGCGCGATGGTTTGCGCATTCTAGGCACCATCGGCTATCTGATGCGGGAGGAGCGGCCGCTTCTGTTCTTTGCCACGGTCTCGGCCTTGTTCGCCGCGGTCGCGATCCTGATCGGCGCTCCGGTGGTGTCGGAATATTTCCACACCGGATTGGTGCCCAGACTGCCCACCGCGGTGCTGGCCACCGGTTTGATGGTGATCGCCTTCCTGTCCTTGACCTGCGGCTTGATCCTGGACACCGTCACCCGCGGCCGCTGGGAAGCCAAGCGCATGGCCTATCTCTCCATACCGGGACCGGTCAGCCTGGCGGGAGACGGTGCCGCATCGATGCCGCAAACCACCCCTGACTGGCCGGCCGCCGAGCGGCGGAGCCAGCAGGCCTCGTGAGCAAATTGCTGGGCGTCTTGTCGCGCCTTTCCATCCTGCGTTTTGCGGTAATCGGCGCACTTGGCATGCCGGTCGATTGGGCGGTGCTGCAATTGATGGTGCATTGGGGCAGCGGACCCTATTTCGGACGTATCCTGTCCTGGTTCTGCGCCGCCACATTCACCTGGGCCGGGAATCGCTATTTCACCTTCGCCGCCAGCCGGGCGCGCGGCTTGTTGGGCACAGGCAAGGAATGGCTGCGGTTCCTGGCCGCCAATGCGGTGGGCGGCTTGGTCAATGTCGGGCTTTATTCGGTGCTGGTGCGCTTTGCCCCGCCGCCCTTCAACAATCTCACCATCGCCCTGGTTTGCGGCGTGCTGTTGGGATTGGTGTTCAATTTCACTCTGTCCAAGAAGGTCGTGTTCAAGGGACCGCTATAGCGGTGCCGTTAGCACAAACAAAAAGGGCGCGGATCGTTTCCGCGCCCTTCTTCGTGATGATTTGCGATCGGTTAGCGGACCGCCAGCGACCAGAGATGAGCAACCATCGCGTCTTTCTCGGGCGCCTTGACCTTGGCGAAGGCGGCCTTGGCGTCGGCCTTCTGGCCGGCCGCGAGATAGGCCTGGCCCAGGCGGATCTGCGCGTTATTGGGATCCTTCAACTGCTTCTTCATGCCATTTTGGATCATGGCGATGGCATCCTTGGCCTTGCCTTCGCCGATCATCCGTTCGCCGATATCGACCAGGCCGCTGCCGCCGTCGCCTGCGGGCGAGGCATTGGCGGCGGCCAGGTCCTTGGCTCTGTCGGCTTGGCTGGCGGCGGCTTGCGCCTTGGCGCCCGCTAGCAGACGCTGCGAGCGGTCGTCGGCGAGCAACTTGGCGGCGACGCCCTTTTCAAGCGCTGCCTGGCCTTCCGCGGCGCATTTAAACTGCAGCGCGAACTGGGCCAGCGAGATGTAATCGTCCTTGGTCTGCATGCTGCCGGTGATCAGGCGCAGGCGGTTGATGTCCAGAGTGTTGTGGTCAGAGATGCCGCGCGAGCGCTCACCCAGTTTGAGCAAGCCAGTCCAGTATTCGGCCTTGCCGGTGCGGGCGACCAACTGCTCCAGCGCGTCACGCTGGGCGGCCTCGTCGCCGGTCTCGTAGGCGCAACGCGCCACCAGCGCCAAGGCGGTTTCGTTGCCCGAGCCCAGGCTCTTGGCGTACTTCACGCAGCCAGTGTAATCCTTGTCCTTGTAATATGCCTGGCCCACGATCAGCTGGGACTGGGCGTCGAAAACATTGTTCTTTTTCAGATATTCCGCGTCGGCGATCACGTCCTTGAAGTGGCCGGCATTATAGTCCTGGGCGAACTTGGCCTTGGCGCCGCCCGGCGTGTTGGGATCGGCCGACGATATGGCGATCGCGTTCTTGAACTGATTGATGATGGTGTGGTCGTCCGGTGTAGAGGCGGCCGCCTCTGCCTCGTTCAGCTTGGCCTTGGCGCCGGCATAGTTTTTGGCGGCGATCATCGCCTGCGCATCCTTGAGAAGCGGGCCGACCTTGGCGCTGACGGTTGCGGCCTGGGCGGGCGCGGCCAATGCAAGGGCTGTCACGCCTGCGGTGGCGGTGCCCAGAAGGATCGCCGTCAGTGCGGCACGCAGATTACGGACAGTCATAACAAGACCTTTCTCACAGTCATCATAAAATGGGAAAGCGTGCGGGGTTGCCGCACGCTTCGCCACGGCCATGACCCTCACGGCCTAATTATACTGATCAATCCCGCTGAAACCAATATGGGTGGCGCCCAGGCGCTGGGCATCCGCCAGCACCTTCGCAACCGCATCATATTTGGCCAAGCGATTGGGATTGACGTGGATTTCGTCCTGCTGATCGGTGGGCTTCTTGCCGATATCGGCGAAATAAGCGTCCATCGTGCCGCGATCGACCGGGGTTCCGTTCCAGGTGATGGTGCCGTCAAAGTCCACGCCCAGTTCCACCGTCTGCGGGATCACCGCCGGGGGAGTGCTATTGGGAGCGGGCATGTCAAGCTTCACCGCATGGGTCTGGATCGGCAGGGTGATGATCAGAAGGGTCAACATCACCAGCATCACGTCGATCAGCGGGGTGGTGTTCATTTCCACCATCACTTCGCCGTCAGCTGTACTCGTACTCATTGCCATGGCGGATTACCTCAATAGCTGTTGGCTTCCAGCGAGTGCGGTTCGGTGATGAACCCCACTTTCTGGATACCGGCGCGCTGACAGGCCAGGATGACGCGGCCGATCGCTTCGAAACGCACATTCTTGTCGCCGCGGATATGCACTTCGGGGAAGGGCTTGTTGGCCGCTTGCGCGGTTTTCAATGCGTCAACGAACTTCCTCAGCATCGTCGTCGGATCGGTCGGAACGTTATTGTAATAAGTGGTCTCGTCGCTGGTGACGGCGATCACGATATTTTCCGGCTTGGTCTGGGTGACGATGTTGCGATAGGTCGGCAATTGCAAATTGACCGTCTTCAAGATCACCGGGATGGTGACCAGGAAGATGATGAGCATCACCAACATCACGTCCACCAACGGGGTAGTGTTGATCGAGACGTTCAGTTCGGCTTCATCATCTTCGACGGCATGTTGGACGTCGACTGCCATGATCTTATCTCCGGCGAGCTGTCCTTTTCAGGACAGCTCGCTTGTATCCCTACTACTTGCTCTTGCTGATCAGATAGGCCTGCAGGTCGCCGGCGAAGGCGCGCAGCTTCTCGGTGATCACCTTGTTGCGGCGGACCAGGTAGTTGTAGAGCAACACCGCGGGAACGGCGACGAACAGACCGATGGCGGTCATGATCAGCGCTTCACCGACCGGGCCGGCGACCTTGTCGATCGAGGCCTGACCGGCGACACCGATGCCGATCAGCGCGTTCAAGATACCCATAACGGTTCCGAGCAGACCGACGAAGGGCGAGACCGAACCAACCGAACCCAAGAAGGCGATACCGCCCTGCAGACGGGCGTTGGCGTCTTCCAGCTGACGGGTCAAGGTCATGCCGATCCAGTCATTGAGGCCGACCAGGGTGGTGCCGCCGGTGGAAGCCTTGAGACCGGCCTCGGCGATGCCGCGGAACACGGAGGTCTTGGGCAGCTTATCCACGCCTTCATTCAGGGTGGCGGAGGTCCAGAACTTCTTCTCGACCTGGTTGGCCTGGCCCAGAATGCGCTGCTGTTCAATCCACTTGGTGAAGAAGATGTACCAGGTACCGGCCGACATGATGGCCAGCACGATCAGGATCGCCTTGGAGATCCAGGAGCCTTCGGCCCAGATGTGGCCCAAGCTGTATTGGGCGGGAGCGTCTTGGGTCGCGGCGGCGGCGGCGGCCTTGCCTTCGGCCGAAGGACCGGCGG
>JADMIO010957484.1_pt1 | contig 20947 bp, 24 predicted proteins | sample 8958161 | NCBI WGS metagenome assembly JADMIO01 (sample SAMN16585339, study PRJNA669376) | soil metagenome | isolation source: Crop rotation soil | place: USA: Cullars Rotation, Alabama | collected 2011 | reverse complement strand
GCCGCGACTTCAAGTCACGTGAATTCCAAGCTTCGGATCCCACTGTGCTGGAAAGGGAAATTCCAGGACGCCGGCGATTTCCAGCTCGGTCACAAGGTCGTCGATGACTTGGAGGATGCGGTCGGTTACCTGGTGAAAACCGGCCGGATCGACGCCCATCGTGTGGCCATCACGGGCAACGATTTGGGCGCCCTGTCCGCCCTGCACACCGCGGCGGTTTCCCCGGTGTTTCGCGCCGTGGTCGCGTACAACCCCCGCTGCGAGCTGACCGCCACGTCCATCGGCTGGCTCAGCAGTTCACGCGCCGATGCGCCCACCATCGTGAAACAGGCCGGGGGCACCAAGGCGGCCTACGCGCTGATCCATGAATTCGATCCCGACGTGTTCCTTGAAAAAATGTCCGCCCCCACGCTGCTCATGGCCATCACCTCGTATGGGTGGACCGGAAATGCCGATGCGAAGCACATCCGCGCGTGCTTTGACCGGCACAAAAAGGCCTACGAGTGGTTCGAACTCGATGTCCATGACTGGACTCACGTGAAAAACGAAACGTACCTGGCCCGGATTTACACCAAGATGGCCGACTACCTCGACCAGAACCTGAAATAAGTTCCTTCCGACCGAAAACTTTTCTCCTCGCAACCCGCCACCTACTGCCCGCTAGACTTTTTCCCTTATGAGCACTCCCGCACCCGCTGAACACGCCATCATCAAGACCACCTACGGCGACATGACCATTGCCTTCTGGCCCGACGTCGCGCCCAAGACGGTCGAGAACTTCAAGAAACTCGCCAACGCGAAGTTCTACGACGGCACCGCTTTCCACCGCGTCATCAAGGGCTTCATGATCCAGGGCGGCTGCCCCAACACGAAGAAGGGCCAGACCGGCATGCCCGGCACCGGCGGCCCCGGCCACACCATCAAGGCCGAGTTCAACACCAAGTCGCACGTCCGGGGCGTGATTTCCATGGCCCGCTCCGCCCACCCTGACTCCGCCGGCAGCCAGTTCTTCATCTGCCACGGCGACGCCAAGTTCCTCGACCGCCAGTACACCGCGTTCGGCGAGCTGGTGAAGGGCGACGACGTCCTCGAGCGCATCGCAACCATGCCGACCGGCGGCGGCGGCGAGAAGAGCACGCCCATCGATCGCGTCGAGGTCACGAGTATCAGCATCGTCCCCGCCAAGTAAGCCGGGCGGGCGGCGTCCCGATTCACCGGCCCTTCGTCCGGCCTGCGCCCCGCCATGCCCAAGCTCCTCCATCTCCAGGTCGCCTGCGCCGAGAACCGCGTCATCGGCCGCGACGGCCGGCTGCCCTGGCGGATCCCGGAGGACCTGCAGTTTTTCCATGACCAAACCGCCGGCCAGGTCGTCGTGCTGGGACGCGTCTGCTTCGAGACCTGGCCGCGTGTCCGGCTGGACGGGCGGCAGCCGGTGGTCATCACGCGCAACCAGTCCCTCGCCAATGAACAGGTCCGCGTCGCCGGGTCCCTCCCCGCGGCCCTCGCGATCGCGGAAACCCTGCCGGGGGAAATCCACATCTGCGGCGGCGAGCGCATCTACGCCGAAGCGCTCGCGCTTCACCGCCCGATGCGGCTGCACCTGACCCTCGTGCACGCCGAGGTGCCGGGCGACACGTATTTCCCGGAATGGCGCCACCTCGCGTGGCGCGAGGTGGACCAGCGCAGCAGCGCCGACGCCCACTATCGCTACACGTTCTACACGCTCGAATGGGTGCCGTGATGCGGGTGGTCCGCGGGGCCCTCGTCCTGCGCGCAGGTGTCAAAGTTGCACAGGCGGTAGAGCGGGCAGAACGCGATCATCGCGGACACGATGGGGATCAGCCCCACGAGCGCCCACCAGCTGTGATAGTGGTGATGGCCGATCAAGATGATGATGGCACCGACCACCGTGCGGGCCGCGGCATCGAAGGATCCGACATTGGGTTTCATGGTAGGCCTCCTTTTCGGGGACATTCTAGTCCCAAGGCGGCCGCCCATCTCCGCACTTCTTGCGCAACGCTGCGCCCGCCTTGCCTCAACCTTGCGCGGCCGCGTGCGCCTTCGCCGTCACCACGTATTTTTCGGCCCACGGCTTGAGCCCCGCGATCTCTTCGGGCCGCAGCGGACGTACCACCTTGGCCGGCGCGCCGTACACCATCGAGCCCGGCGGACACTTGAAATGCTGCGGCACGAGGGAATTGGCCCCCACGATGCTGCGCTCGCCAATGACCGCGCCGTCGAGGACCGTGGCGCCCATCCCGATCAGGCACTCGTCGCCGATGGTGCACGCGTGGATGATCGCCGCGTGGCCGATCGTGCACCACTGGCCGATGTACGCGCCGTAGTCGTCGGCCAGGTGGATGATGGCGTTGTCCTGGATGTTCGTCCCCTCGCCCACGCGGATCTCATGGATGTCCCCGCGCAGCACCGCGCCGTAAAACACGCTGGTCTGCGGCCCGAGCACGACGTCCCCCTGGACGGTCGCGTTGGCGGCAATGAACAGCGCCCCCTTCGTGTCCGGTTTTTTCGTGAAGTGCCGTGCGAGCTGGTCGTGGATGGCCATGACTTGGTTCTCGCCCGTTTGGGGTCTTTCATCAAGCTCCCGCTCACCCCATGGAACAGCTGAACCATATTGCCCGCGGCGCCCTTGGATACGCCGTTTTCATCGCCATCGCGGTTGCCTTCAGCTCAAATCGCCGCGCCATCCCGTGGCGCCTCGTCACGGCGGGGACCCTGCTGCAAGTCGTGTTCGGCCTCCTCGTCCTGCACGTTGATTTCGTGCGCGGCGTGGTGGATGCCGTGGGAAACTTTTTCGTCAAGATCCTGGACTTCAACACGGCTGGCGCGGAATTCCTCTTCGGAAGCCTCGTCACGAACAAGCAGAGCTTCGGGTACATCTTTGCCTTCAATGTCCTGCCCACGATCATCTTTTTCTCCGCGCTCACCTCCCTGCTCTTCTACCTCGGGATCCTCCAGCGCGTTGTCTATGCCTTTGCCTGGGTCCTCACGAAGACGATGAATCTTTCCGGCGCGGAAAGCCTGAGCGCTTCGGCCAACATTTTCCTGGGCCAGACGGAGGCACCGCTGCTGATCAAGCCCTACCTCGCCGGCATGACCCGCTCGGAGCTGATGGCGGTGATGGTCGGCGGCTTCGCGACGATCGCGGGCGCGGTCATGGTGGCGTATATCGGCATGTTGGGAGGCAATGACCCGGCGAGCCGGCTGCTTTTTGCCAAGCACCTGATCACCGCCTCGGTGATGTCCGCGCCGGCCGCGCTCCTCTGCGCGAAAATCCTCCTGCCCCAGAAGGAGGAAGTGAATCGCAACATTGACATCGCGCGCGAGAAAATCGGCGCCAACGCGCTCGAGGCCATCGCCAACGGCACGACCGACGGCCTCAAGCTCGCCGTGAATGTCGGCGCCATGCTGCTCGTGTTCACCGCGCTCATTGCCTTCGCCAACTGGATCCTGTCGGCCGGGCTGGGCGGCTGGACCGGTCTCAACCACGTGATCACCAGTTCGACCGGCGGCCGGTACACCGAATTGACCCTGCAGTTTCTCATGGGCCTGGTCGGCGCGCCGCTCGCCTGGCTGATGGGCGTGGATTCGCATCATCTCCTGGCCGCCGGGCAGGTGATCGGCGAGAAGACGATCCTCAACGAATTCTTCGCCTACGGCACCCTGGCGGCCATGAAAACCTCCGGCGTAATGCCCAACGTGCGCGACCAGATCATCCTGACCTACGCGCTGTGCGGCTTCTCCAACATCGCATCCATTGGCATCCAGATTGGCGGCATCGGCTCGCTCGCGCCCAACCAGCGCCCCACCCTCGCCGCCATCGCCGTGAAAGCGCTGGTTGGCGGCAGCATCGCGTGCTTCCTCACCGCCTGCGTCGCGGCGATGCTGACCTGATCCCGCCTGAATTGCTACCATGCCGAACCGGGCTGTCTTCCGGCGCAGCTGGCCATGCCTCGCCCTTGCTCTGGCGGCCGCCCATTCGCTTGTCGCCGAGTTGGCGTGTCCTCCGACCGGCCAGGTTTCCGCTGGTCCGAACCACACGCTCGCGCTGCGCAGCGATGGAACGGTCTGGGCTTGGGGCCGGAATAATCTCGGGCAACTTGGGGACGGCACGACCTCGCTGCGAACCGCACCGGTGCAGGTGTCCGATCTCACCGGGGTCGTCGCGGTCGCGGCCGGTCGCAGTCACAGCCTCGCGTTGACCAAGGACGGACGGGTTTGGGCATGGGGTGACAATTCATCCGGCGAACTAGGCGATGGCACCACCGCGGGCCGGCTTCGACCGGTGCCGGTGAGCGACTTGGCGGGCGTCACCGCGATCGCCGCCGGGGGACGGCTTTTCTCCGTGGCATTGAGAGAAGACGGCACCGTCGTGGCTTGGGGTGACAACAATCTCGGCCAACTCGGCGACGGCACGAATACGCCGCGGTTGCGACCGGTGCCGGTGCCGGGAGTCAGCGAAGTAACGGCCATTTCCGCCGGGCACGCTCATGTGCTGGCGCTGCGACGGGACGGCAGCGTCATGGCGTGGGGATGGAATGGACTCGGCCAGCTCGGCGACGGCACGCAGACCGACCGGACGAGGCCCGTGCCGGTCCGCGATGTCGGCGGCGTCATCGCCATCTCCGCCGGTTCGCTCACCCACTCGCTGGCGCTGCGGCGTGACGGCATCGTGCTGGGCTGGGGCAATAATTACTCCGGCCAGATGGGCGACACCCTGTCACCCCAGCGAACCAGGGCCGCTCCGGTGAAAGGCTTCGGCGACATCGTGGCAATTTCCGCGGGTAGCTCGCACAACATCGCGGTCACCTCCGGCGGCGCGGTCTGGGTCTGGGGATCCAACATGTGCGGGCAGTTGAACCGCATAAATCCCGTCGATCAGCTCCGCCCGACCCATCCGGACTACTGGCCGCAGGATACGGTGGCGTTTTCCGCCGGCGGAAACCGGACCGTCGTTCTCACGGCCAATGGCCAGGTGCTGTCGGTCGGCAGCGGCGACGGCGGCCAGTGGGGCGATGGCACGATCTCGGGAACGGTTACCCTCTACGCCTTGGGCACCGGCCAGATCGAGCGCGTCGACGGGCCCTACACCTACGTCAAAGCCAACTCCGAATGGCACGAAGCGCGGGATTTCTCCGCTCGCTAGGTCGGCGGGCACGTCCTGTCCCGCATGGAAAAAGCGACGCAGCAAGGCTCCGACTCAGCCCACTGATCGAACGAATGCGGGCACGGGACGTGCCCGCCCACCTAGTCGACTTTCACGGGCTGCAGATTCCAGATGTCCTTCGCGTATTCGCGAATGGTGCGGTCGCTCGAGAACTTGCCGACCCGGGCGGTATTGAGGATGGCCATCTGCGCCCACTTGGCGCGGTCCCGATAGGCGGCGTCGACGCGAGCCTGCGCGTCGCTGTACGCCCGGAAGTCGGCGAGGACCATGAACGGGTCCCCGCCCTGCAGCAGGCTGTGGTGCGTCAGGGCAAAGGCCTCGTGCTCGCCCGGGGAAAAATAATCCGAGCCAAGCCAGTCCACGACCGCGCGGAGTTCCTCGTCCGCCAGGTAGATGTCGACCGGGCGGTAGCCAGCGGCGCGCCGGGCCTCGACCTCCTCGACCGTAAGGCCGAAGATGAAGATGTTCTCGTCCCCGACCTCCTCCTTGATCTCCACGTTCGCGCCGTCGAGCGTGCCGATCGTGAGCGCGCCGTTGAGCGCGAGTTTCATGTTGCCCGTGCCGGAGGCTTCCTTGCCCGCGGTGGAAATCTGCTCGGAGAGGTCCGCCGCCGGGATGATTTTCTCAGCGAGGGAAACGCGGTAGTTGGGCAGGAAGGCGACCTTGAGCTTCCCGTTGATGCGCGGGTCGGAGTTGATCCGCGCCCCGATGAGGTTGATCGCGCGGATGATGTTCTTGGCGAGGTCGTAGCCGGGCGCCGCCTTGGCGCCAAAGATGCAAACGCGCGGCACGACATCCAGCGCCGGGTTCTGCAGCAGCCGCCGGTAGAGCGCGATGACGTGCAGCAGGTTGAGGTGCTGCCGCTTGTATTCGTGCAGCCGCTTGATCTGGACGTCGAAAAGCGCGTCGGGCGACACCTCGACGCCGCACTGCGCGCGGATGATGCCGGCCAGCTCGACCTTGTTCGCGCGCTTGATCGCCATGAACTCCTGCTGGAACGACGCGTTGCCCGCGACCTTTTCGAGCCCGCGCAGCAGGTCGAGGTCCCGGACCCAGGCCTCGCTGCCGAGTTGGCGCGTAATGAGCGCGGCGAGCCGCGGGTTGCTCTTGTGGAGCCATCGGCGCGGCGTGATGCCGTTCGTCTTGTTTTGGAATTTGCCCGGGTAGAGCGCGTCGAATTCGGGAAACAGGTTCTTCTTCAGCAGCGCGGTGTGCAGCGCGGCGACGCCGTTCACGGCGTGCGACCCGGCCACCGCGAGGTTGGCCATGCGCACGAGCTTGTGGCCGTTTTCCTCAATGAGGGAGCAAACGCGCTTCTTTTCGTTGTCGCCGGGCCACTTCGCCTCGACCACCTGCATCAGCCGGGTGTTGAGGTCGTAGATGAGCTGGAGGTGCCGCGGCAGCACGCGCTCGAACAATCCCACGCCCCACTTTTCCAGCGCCTCGGGCAGCAGCGTGTGGTTGGTGTAGGCAAACGTCTGGTTGACGATGGCCCACGCCGGGTCCCACGCCATGCCCTCCTCGTCGGTCAGGATGCGGAGCAGCTCGACGATCGCGATCGCCGGGTGCGTGTCATTCAGCTGCACCGCCACCTTCCCGGCGAAGTTGTCCCAGTTGTTGCCGCTGGTCCGGAAATGCCGCCGGATGATGTCCCGCAGCGAACACGCCACGAAGAAATACTGCTGCACGAGCCGGAGCTCCTTGCCGCTCTCGGTCTTGTCGTTCGGGTACAGCACCTTCGAAACCGATTCCCCGATGGCCTTTTCCTGCACCGCGCCCATGTACCCGCCGGCGTTGAACGCCGCGAGGTCGAAGCCCTCGCTGGATTGCGACGCCCAGAGCCGGAGCAGGTTCACGGTCCTGCTGCCAAAACCGGCAATCGGGATGTCATGCGGCACGCCGAGCACCGTCTTGGTTTCCACCCAGCGCGGACGGTAGTTGCCGCGGTCGTCGAACACGTTTTCCACCCGGCCGTAGAGCCGCACCGTCTGGGTGTACTCGGGCCGCACCACTTCCCACGGGTCGCCGAAGCGGATCCAGTTGTCGGGGTTCTCGACCTGCGCGCCATTGATGAACTCCTGCTTGAACAGCCCGAACTCGTAATAAATGCCATAACCGAGCGCGGGGAAATCAAGCGTCGCCAGCGAGTCGAGGAAGCACGCCGCCAGCCGCCCCAGGCCGCCGTTGCCCAGCCCCATGTCGACCTCCGCCTCGCGGATCACCTCGAAGTCCTGCCCCAAGGAGGTCAGTGCCGCCTTGGCGGCATCAAACAGCCCCGTGGCCTCGAGGTTGTTGCCGAAGAGCCGGCCGATCAGGTACTCGAGCGAGAAATAATAGATACGCCGGACGTTCTGCTGGTTGTGCACCGCCTGCGTCGCGATCATCCGCTCGTGGATCGTGTCGCGGACGGCGAGCGCGGTCGCGACCCACCAGTCATGCGGCGTCGCCGACCCCGCGTGCCGGGCCAGCGTCGACACCAGGTGGCGCTGGATCAGCGACCGCATGATCTCCTCGGGGCTATCCGGATGCGGCCGGCCGGTGGCGGCCGGGGCGGATGGACGAGAGGCGGGCTTCTTCTTGGCGGACGTGGGCATGGCAGGTGGGTCGAAAAGACCAAGATTCATGCCAGGCGTGGCGCGAGGCACGCCTATTTTTGGAAGCGGCGCGCGAGTTCACCGTGGTGTAACTCGATGTAGGTGGGGCGTCCCGCGGGGTTGGTGAGCGGCGAGCGGGTGGCAAAGAGTTGCGCGGCGAGCGCCTGGAGATCGGCTTCTCCCGCCGCGGCGGGAAGCCGAACGGCTTTCACCGCGGCCAGCCGCGCAAGCTCCTCGTGCGCCAGCGCGGGATTGTGATCCGGCAGCCGGCCTTCGCGAACCGCGCCGAGCAGGTCGCGCAGGAAGGGCTCGGCGTCCGCCGGCTCCATCCAGGTGGGAACCGCCTCGATCCGGAAAAAGTTGCGCCCGAATTCCGCCACCTCGAAACCGTGCGCATGGAGAAACGCCAGCCGGTCGAGCAGCAGCGCCGCCAGGATCGGATCCAACTCCACCGGCACGGGCAGCAGCAGCCGCTGGCTCGGCACCGTTCCAGCCATGAATTGCTCGCGCAGCCGATCGAACCACACGCGCTCATGCGCCGCGCGCCGATCGAGCAGCACGATCCCCGCTGCCGTCTCGAACAGCGCATAGTTGCCATGCGCCAGCCCGACAAACCGCCAGTTCACCGCGCTCGCCGGCCGTCCGACGGGCACCGGCGGCTGATGCACATTGTCGCCCGCGAGCTGGCTGGACGCCGCGGGAGTCATGGGCATTGGCCGGAAAACCGCCGGGCTCGCTGACGGCTGGATCCACGCCGTCGGTGCGGCGGCACCCGCGGCGGGCCTCGCCGGCAGAAAATCCGCGGGCACCGCCATGGCGGCATCGCGCGGGCCGGCCGGTGGCAGGGGCGCGAGCGATGGCGCCGCCGCCGCGCCGAGTTCGCGCAGGCGTTGGAGCACACTGCGAATCACGAACGCTCGCACCGCGGGCTCGCTGCGGAAGCGGATCTCCCGCTTGGCGGGATGCACGTTCACGTCGACCGCCGCCGGGTCGCACTCAAAGAACACGAAGGCCAGCGGGTAGCGGCCCTTCGGCAGCGACTCGTGGTAGCTCTCGATCAGCGCGTAGTTGAGCGTGCGGCTGTCGACCGGACGCTGGTTCACGAACACAATCATCTCATGGCGCGTCGCCCGCCCGGTACCCGGCCGGCCAATCAGCCCACTTAGCCGCATCTCCGCCTCGCCCGCCTCGAGCGGCACCAGCGCCGCCGCCGTCTGCCGGCCGAAAATCTCCCCCACCCGGTCCGCCAGCGTCGTACACTCGGGCGAGCGAAAAATCACGCGGCCGTCCTCGACCAGCGTGAACGCCGCCGCCGGGCAGGCCAGGGCATAGAGCCGGACGCATTGGATGATGTGCGCGGCCTCGGTCTGGTCGGATTTGAGGAATTTCCGCCGCGCCGGCACCGAGTTGAACAGGTGGGTCACCTCGATCCGCGTGCCCACCGGCCGCCCGCAGTCGCGCACGTGGACAAACTTGCCGCCGTTCACGAGGATCTCGGTCCCCGCATCGCTGCCCGCCTCGCGGGTTTGCAGTTCGAAGCGTGACACGCTGGCGATCGAAGGCAGCGCCTCGCCGCGAAACCCATAGCTCGAGAGCCGGTCGAGGTCGGCGGCCTCGGCGATCTTGCTCGTGGCGTGGCGCTCGAGCGCGAGCAGCGCGTCATCGCGCGACATCCCACCGCCGTTGTCCTCCACGCGCATCAGCGACCGCCCGCCATGGCGAAACTCGACCTCGATCCGCGTGGCACCCGCATCGAGGGCGTTCTCGACCAGTTCCTTCACCACCGCCGCCGGCCGCTCAATCACCTCGCCCGCGGCAATCTGGTTGGCAACGCGATCAGGCAGGATGCGGACTTTGGCCATGGGAACCCCCATCCAATCGCGGAAACACGAAGGAACGGAAGCGAATTTCCGATCCGATCGCGAAAGCGCAGAACTCGGACTTAATCGCGGAAGCGCGGAGGAGCGGAAGCGCGGAACTCTTGGGATAGCACCACCCGCCTGATTTCTAGGATCGGTTTGGCAAAATTCAGGATGAGCGCGACCTGCAAGTCCGTGGCTTTGAGATAGGAGCGAGCGGTGGAAACGTGTATGTCTTCAATGGCCTTGCAGGCTTTCATTTCCACGACAACCCGTGCCTCGATCAGCAAATCCAACCGATGTTCCCCAATGGGCTTCCCGTCGTATGTAAGGACCAGGATTCGTTGTCGTTGGAATTTCAAACCAGCCTTCGCCAACTCGATGGCCAATGCCTCCTCATAAATATTCTCCAGAAAACCCGGTCCCAGCTGATGGTGGACGGAAATTGCGCAAGCGATTATCCGCTCGGACAGTTCCTCCTCGATCAACTGCATCCCTTCCGGGCTTCCGCTCTTTCGCGTTTCCGCGATCGGATCGATGTCTTATTTCAGTAATTTCGCCCAACGCTGAAACTGTTTCGCGATTTGCGTGGGGCCGGGCATGCCGGGGCCGGTGCGCTTTTCGAGCGCCCGCTTGAGGTTGAAAACCTGGCCCCAGTCCGCGCCGAACGCGAGATGGATTTTTTGCAGTTCCGCGGTCGGCAGCTGGTCGAGCCGGACGGTGTTCTTTTCCGCCAGCCGCACGGCTGCACCGACCGCGTGGTGCGCCTCGCGAAAGGGCACGCCGCGGCTCACGAGGTAGTCGGCGAGGTCCGTCGCCAGGAGCGCGGGGTCAGCCACCGCGGCGGCGCAGCGGTCGCGGTTGAAGCTCACGCCGGCCGCCACGCCGGCCAGCACGTCGGCGCAAAGCGCCGCCTGGTCGAAGCTGTCGAAGAGCGGCGGCTTGTCCTCCTGCAGGTCGCGGTTGTACGTCAGCGGCAGGCCCTTCACCAGCGCGAGCAGCGTGTGCAGGTTGCCCTGCAGGCGCGCGGACTTGCCCCGCAACAGTTCGCACGCGTCGGGATTTTTCTTCTGCGGCATCAACGACGAGCCGGTGGCGAATGCGTCGGGCATCTCCACAAACTTGAACTCCACGCTGCTCCAGAGGATCAGGTCCTCCGCGATGCGCGAGAGGTGTACCCCGAAGAGCGCGCACGCCGCCGCGAACTCGATGTGCATGTCGCGGTCGGCCACGGCGTCCATCGAATTGGCCGTGACCTGCGGCCGGCCGCGCGCGTCGGTGAAACCCAGCGCCTTGGCCGTGAACTCGCGGTCGATCGGCAGCGTGCTGCCCGCCAGCGCCCCGGAACCGAGCGGACACCAGTTGGCCGCCGCGGCCACGGCGTCGAGCCGGGCGCGGTCGCGCTCGAGCATCTCGAGCCACGCAAAAAGGTGATGCGCCAGCGGGACGGGCTGGGCGCGCTGCAGGTGCGTATAGCCGGGGATGAGGACGTCGCGGTTCGCGCCGGCCACCGTGAGCAGCGCCCGCTGGGCGCCCGCGATCTTCCCGGCGAGCACGCCGCACGCAAACTTAAGCCAGAGCCGTGTGTCGGTCGCGACTTGGTCGTTCCGGCTGCGCGCGGTGTGCAGCCGCGCCGCGGCGGGGACACGCTTGGTCAGCGCCGCCTCGATGTTCATGTGCACGTCTTCCAGCGCCGTGTCCCAGGCAAAATTCCCCGCGGTGATTTCCGCGAGGATGGCATCGAGCCCCGCGTGGATGGCGTCGCGGTCCTTGGCCGAAATCAGCCCGACATGCGCCAGCATCGCCGCGTGGGCCTTGCTGCCCGCGATGTCAAAGGGCGCGAGGCGGCGGTCGAACGAGACGGACTCGCTGAACTGCAGCATCAACTCGGCGGGACCCGCGGTAAAGCGGCCGCCCCAGAGCGCGGGGTTGGACTTCTTGGCCATGGCAGCGTGCAGGAGACGCCGGGCCGCCGCGGCGCGCAACGCGAAAAGGGTTTCGCGCCGTCGGGCCCGCTGTGACCCATGTGGGTCGGGCATTACGCCCGACAGTGAATGTCAGTCCGCCTCTTCGCCGAAATCGTGATGGCCATGACCCCTCACGCCGCCAATCTCCGCACATGCTCCGTCGCCTCATCCTGGTCACCCTCCTGTTTGCCTCCGCGGCAATCGCGTTGCGCGCGACCGAGGATCCTGTCCTCCGGCATTTCGACCTCGTCACGATCGATGATTCCAAGACCTCGATCTACATTGGCAGCGTGACGCTCAAGATGACTCCGTTTGTGCACAAGGACGGCGCCTTCCACGCGACTTACAGTGCGACCGTCTTCCCGTATTTTTTCTGGGACGAAAAGGGCTCGATCTCGATCGAGATGCCCGACGACGCGCTGCAGCAGGTCGCCAAGGGCGAAGTCGTGTATTTCAAGGGCAAGGGCATGAATGACGACCACGAGGAACGTCGCATCGAGGGCCGGGTCATCCCCGCCGACGCGACCTCCGGCAAGATCAAGGTCCGGGTCTTCGTGACGAAAAAGACCCAGTTGATCTTCAACTCGACGTACCACCTGACGCCCTAGGTGGTTTGATGTGGGGCGCTCTGCTGGCCAGCAGAGCGAACCCCGCCAAACCGTCGCCAACCTTTCCCGGCGATAACGCGGATGAACGCGGATAGATTTTCGGTCATCCGCGTCAATCCGTGATATCCGCGGGAAACTTTTCCCGGGTTCAGGCCGGGTTCGGTGACCCCGCCCTACATGTATTCCCCTGCCCAGTGAAAAGTCACCGGCTTTTCGATGGAAGGATGCAGGCTCTGGTGGACGGGACACGTGCGGGCGGCGTTTTCCAGCAATGCCGCCGCTTCCGGTGTTCGCGCGATGGGCAGCCACAGCGTCGTGGCGAGCCGGACGATGCGCCGGGGGGCGTCGGTGGACATTTCTTTGGTGACTTCGAATTTCAGTCCCCGCAGTTCGATCCCGTGCTTGCGCGCCACGAGCGCCATGGTCGTCGCCATGCAGGTGGCGAGGGAGGTCGCGGCAAGGTCGGTCGGTGAGAACGCCTCGCCGCGTCCCTGGTTGTCCTTCGGCGCGTCCGTGTTGAGTGACGTGCCGGACGGCCCGTGGACAGCCCCGCAGTGCAGTTCCCCTTGGTATTCCCCGGTGATTTTGACCATTTGCCGCCAGCGTGGGAAAATTCCGTCCGTCCGCAAGTGGCGTGAATAACGAGGCGGACCGACGCGCGACCGTCCGGATGCCGCCCGCCTGCGTAGTACTACGGTACGGTTTCCGATAAATAGCTCTCGCCGGTAGTCCTCAATTTCACTTCGCTATCAACATGATGGGTCGACCCCGCCCAGCAGACGTTCGGCTGACGCAAACGCGGCCGAATTACCTGCCATTGCTCTCGCCCCTGCTGGCCACCCGCTGGACGGGAATCTCGGTTGCGATCGTGTCCCTGCTGCAGTTTTCGTTGGCTCACATGGGTTTCGGCGGGCTCGCCTGCCCCATCCGTCATTTCACCGGCGTGCCCTGTCCGGGTTGCGGGCTGACCACGGCCAGCTGGGATCTTTTCCACGGCGAGTGGGCTGACGGCCTGGCCCAGCATGCGTTTGCGCCGCTGTTCCTGGTTTTGGGCGCCGTCGTCTTGGTGTCCGCCTTTCTGCCCCGCGCGCAACAGCTTGCTTGGTCGCAGTGGGTGGCCGACCGCGAGGAGCGGACCGGCGCCTTTCAATGGTTCCTGGCCGCCCTCGTCATTTATTGGGCGGTTCGCCTGGCGATCCGCTGACCGGTTTTTTCGCGTCCCAACCCCATACCCCACAACGCATGCAATGCAAAAATCACCCGGCCATCGCGGCCGCCGATCGCTGCGCCGGATGTGCAGAGCCGTTCTGTTCCAACTGCCTCGTCGACATTGGCGGGCAGAAATTCTGCTCGGCCTGCAAAGTCATGGCCCTGAAAGGCGCCCCTCCGGTCACGGAGGAGGGCACGATCCCCTGCAAGGAAGCCAACGAAGCGCTCACCTACGCCATCGTCGGCATCTTCTGCTTCGGCATCATCCTGGAGCCGATGGCCCTCGTGAAGGCGAGCAAGGCCAAGAAGATGCTGGAAATGAACCCGCGGCTCACTGGCTCCGGCAAGGTCACGGCCGCGCGGGTCATCGCCGTGATCGCGCTCGTCCTGTGGGTCCTCGGCATCATCGCTCGCGTCTCGGAGGCCGGGAAATAGCCCATGGAGCCCCTCTGCCCGGAATGCATGGGACCGCTCAGCGTGGATGAAAGCGGCACGGCGCGCTGCAGCATTCACGGCGGCACCTACCGCATCCTCTTCTTGAAGGAACGCGTTCCCCTCGCGGCCCCGCCGGTCCTGGCGGACGCCGTGGCGGGGGCGCCGGTGGCGGGACCGGCGCATTTCCAGGGCATGACATGCGTCCAGCATCCGACGGTCCCCGCCACCGCGAAGTGCCAGCTCTGCGGCGCCTATATGTGCCCCACCTGCGACTTCGTGCTGCCGGGTGACGCGCATTTCTGCCCCAGCTGTGCCACCAACCCGCAGCCCACGCTCAGCCCGAAGCGCCGGCGGGCGCGGGCCTGGGCCTTCGCCCTCGCGGGCTGGTCGACGCTCGGCATGGTGGCGATCTTCACGGGCGCGTTTGCCCGTGCCGCCGGGGACCGCGAAACGGCCGGGCTGATCGGCACGTTGATGCTCTTCGGCATCCTCGTCCCTTCGATCGTGGGCATGTCGCTCGCCATCGGGGCGCGCGACCGTCGCTGGCCGAATCCCATGTCGCTCACCGCGGCCATCATTTGGAACGCCGTGATCGTCGGGATTTTCTTCCTGCTGATGATCATCGGCATGAGCCGTTAACCCCACCGCCGATGAAACTCAAAATCGACGCCAGCTCGCTCTTTTCCCACCACTACCTGAAGCTGGGGAAGAGCAACATCAGCTATTACGAGGGCACGTTCCTCGGCAGCCGCTCGTTTCGCTTCGACCAGATCGACGCCGTGCTCGTTTCCCCGACGAACGTCCTTTCGTTCCAGGTCGGCCAGGAGGTCTTCTCGATCCAGATGAATCCCGCCAAGCCCCGGCACCAAGCCACCCTCGAGGCGCTCTTGGAAAACGTGAAGGTCTGGAACGCGCGCAGCTCCACCATCAATTACGCCAAACCCTCATGAGCATGATCAAAATGCGCGTCTCCGACATCTCGGGCAGCCGCGTCAACGTAGTCGAAGCCCCCAGCGACGTGGCGATCAACCGCCTGCTGGTCGTCCTGATCGAACGGATGAACCTGCCGCTGAACAGCCCCGACGGCCAGCTGATGAGTTACAAGCTGCATCACCGGCGCACCGGCTCGCAGCTGCTCGACCAGCAGACCCTCGAGCAGGCTGGCGTCACGGACGGCGACGAGCTGCGCCTGCAGCCGGAGATCACTGCCGGGGCCACGGGCTGAATCGCCGGCCGTTCCCATGTCGCTCACGATCGAAGCCAAGGACGGGAGGTTTGCCCGGCTGGAGGCGATTGAGTGGTGGGACCAGGCGCTCCTCGCCCGCAGCAAGGTGCTCGTCGTCGGGGCCGGCGCGCTCGGCAACGAGGTGATCAAGAACCTGGCGCTGCTGGGCGTCGGTCACCTTGCCATCGCGGACATGGACCGCGTGGAACTGAGCAATCTCAGCCGATCCGTCCTGTTCCGCGCCGCGGATGAGGGCCGGCTCAAGGCCGAGTGCGCCGGGCGCGCGGCGCGGGAGATTTTCCCGGGCATGAGCGTGCACGTCCTTTCCGGCAACATCCTCGCCGACCTCGGGCTCGGCTGGTTCCGCTGGGCCGACGTCGTGGTCGGCGCCCTGGACAACCGCGAGGCGCGCGTCTTCACCAATTCCTCCTGCGCCCGCACCGGGCGTCCCTGGTTCGACGGGGGCATCGAGGTGCTGCGCGGCGTCGTGCGCGGCTTCGCGCCGCCGCGGACGGCGTGCTACGAGTGCACCATGAGCCAGGTCGACTGGGACCTGATCAACAAGCGCCGCTCCTGCTCGCTGCTCGCCCGCCGCGCGCTCGCCCATGCCGGCGTGCCCACCACGCCCACCAGCGCGTCCATCATCGCGGCGATGCAGGTGCAGGAACTCGTCAAGCACCTCCACGGCCGGCCCGCGATGCTCGGGTCGGGTTTCATCTACGACGGCGAAACGCACGCCTCGGCCGCGGTGAACTACCCGCTCTCGCCGGATTGCCCCTGGCATGAGCCCGCGGCGGAAATCGTGGCATGGGAGGAATTCAACTCCGGCGTTCCGCTGCGCGTCGTGTGGGCCGAGGCGGAGCGTCGGCTCGGCGGCGTCGACGCCCTGGATTTTTCGCGCGAGATCGTCGAAGCGCTCACGTGCCCGTCCTGCCGCCAGCGCGAACTGCTGTTCGCCCCCCTCGAAAACGTGCCCGAGGAGCGCGCGCGGTGCCGCGCCTGCGGCGCGGAGGCCGTGCCGAATTTCCTCCATTCCCTCGGCGCGGGAAGCCCGCACCTGGACCTGAGCGCCCGCCAGCTGGGGCTGCCGAAATGGGACATCGTGTGGGCCCGGCGCGGGAGCGAAGTGATTGGCTTCGAAATGAGCGGCGATCGTCCCGTGCGCCCCGATGCCCAACGGGTGGCAACCCACTCCCACTGAACATGGCCAACCCCAACGACCCCAAAAAGCCGGCCGCCGTCAACGTGCAGCCTGCGACCAGCGTCGCAAAACCCGTCCGCCGTCCCTTTCCCGGCCCACCCGGCGCGACGGCTGCCTTGCGCGTCGCCATCGACCGCGCCGCCCACGGCGAAATCGTGGCCCACGCGCAGGGGTCGCTCGCCAAGGAGGTCTGCGGCGTGCTGGTCGGCCAGGTGGGCAAGGACGACCAGGGCAGCTTTGTCCACGTCGAGGCCATCATCCCCGGCAACGCCGCGACCGAGGCCTCCACCCACGTCACGTTCACGCAGGAGACCTGGGCGGAGATCCACGAGACGCTGGAACGCGACCACCCCAAGCAGCGGATCGTCGGCTGGTACCACACGCACCCGGGGTTCGGCGTGGAATTTTCCGAGATGGATGTGTTCATCCAGCGCAATTTTTTCTCCGCCCCGACGCAGATCGCGCTGGTGATGGACCCGACCACCGGCGTGGTCGCCATCGCCATCAACGCCGAGGATGGCATCGAGTACCTCCCGCGCTACTGGGTCGACGGCCGCGAGCACGCCGCCAAGGCACCCACCGGCCCGGCGGTGACCGAGGACCCGGCCACGCCGAAGCCGGCGGGCGACCTGGCGCAGGCGGTGAAATCGCTCGAAGCCCGCATCAGCCAGCTGGTCCAGGTCCAGGACGACCAGCGCGCGTTCATCCAGCAGGTCATGCTCGGCGTGGGCATGGTTTTTTGCGCCGCGATCCTCGGGCTTGCGATCTACTTCGTGATCTCGTCCAACCGCGCCCGCCTTGAGCCACCGCGACCGTTTTCCTTCGTGCCGTTGCCGGTCAAGGTCGGCGACAAGACCGTCCTCGTCGGCGTCGCCGTCGTCAGCTGGGAAGTGCCGCCCGAGCTGAATGCGCTCATGCTCGATATGGAAAAACAGAAGCGCGACGAAGACGCCCGGGCAGCCGCGGCGGCCGCCAACGCCGCCGCCCGCAAGGAAAAGGACAAGGACAATTCACCCCCTCCTTCCGCACCGCTAAAAACCGCCCCCTCCGATGAACGAAAGTAATTCCCCCGACGTCATTCGCATCAGCCCCGAGGAAGTCGCGAGCACCCGCGTCGACGACCTGCTGAAGCGCCAGATGAGCATGCGCGGCGAGCCCGGCGTGACCCGTGACCGCGCGCGGAAATGGTATTACCAAAACTGGCTCATCTTCATGCTGACCGGGATGATCGGCGCCATCGTGGCCTGGGCCATCCTGGAGCCGATCTTCGATGACGAGCAGTACATCCAGGGGAAGATCACGGACCTGGACCTCAGCGACAACATGCCCGACCTCGTCACCGGCACCAACCAGAAGCTCCGGCTCCGAAACCCGATCGACGGGTCGCTCCGCGTGAACGGTGAGAAGATCTACCTGCTGAAGGGCTTGAAGGAAATCCCGCCCGGTGGCGGTGCCGTCCACGTCGATCCCCTCGAACTGCAGAACGGCGAGACGATCGGCATCTACGTCACCTATCACGCGGGCGTCGACCAGGACTTCTCGTTCGCCAGTTTCATTGTCCGCAACCCCCCGCCGCAGTCGCCCAAGCGCGCGGCGATGAAAATCAGCCAGCTGGCCGCGCGGTCCAGCGCCGCGAGCATGATGCTCTTCCCGCTTGTCGCGGGCCTGGTCGGGCTCGCGATCGGGGCGGCGGACGGCGTGATCTGCCGGCTGCCGCGGCGCGCCATCCTTTCCGGGCTGGTCGGGCTGCTCGTCGGCGCCGCCGGTGGTTTCCTCAGCTCCATTTTCGCCAACCTCGCCTACAGCCCGCTGCATCACCTGGCCATGGCCCAGATGGATGGCAGCGACCACCTGGGTGCGTTTGGCTTCGTCATCCAGATGGGCGGTCGCGCGCTCGCGTGGGCGCTCGCCGGGGTGGCCATGGGCCTTGGCCAAGGCATCGCGCTCCGTTCCCCCCGCCTGCTGATCTACGGCTTGCTCGGCGGCGTGGTAGGCGGACTCCTCGGCGGGCTGCTCTTCGACCCGATCGACCTGATCCTGCTCGGGCCCGACAAGCCCAGCGCGCACTGGAGCCGCCTGATTGGTTTTGCCGTCATCGGCGCCAGCGTCGGCGGCATGATCGGCGTCGTGGAATTGCTCGCGCGTGACGCGTGGCTGCGCATGACCCAGGGCCCGCTCATGGGAAAGGAGTTCCTGCTCTTCAAGGACGTGATGAACATCGGTTCGTCCGCGCGCTCCGACCTCTATCTCTTCAACGACCCGCAGGTCGCCAAGAACCACGCGGCGATCCGCGTGATGGGCGACGAGTGCGAACTCGAGGTCCGCGATGCATCCGCGCCCGTGCTGGTCAACACCCGCCCGGTCCTGCGCACGCGACTGCGCCACGGCGACAACATCTCCATCGGGCGGACCACCTTCGTGTTCCAGCGGCGCAAGAGCTGACCCATGCCGGAAGTCCCGATCCAGGCCGCGGCGTGCCCGTATTGCCTCGCGGCGATCGCCGCGGGTGACGACACGCTGGCCTGCCCGGCGTGCAAGTCCGTGCATCATCGCGAGTGCTGGGAGGAAAACGGCGAGAACCGCCGGTCCGTCGAGATCCCGGTGTCGCACTGGGGCCAGGAGCACAAGCCCTGCCCCGCCTGCGGCAAGGAGATCCTCGCCGCTGCGCTGCGCTGCCGCCACTGCGGCGCGACGTTCGCGTCGGCGCAGCCCGAGAACACCGAGCAGTTTCAGCTGCGGACCGCGCTCGCCGCCGCCCGGCCGGAATTGCGGACGAAGGTCCGCTGGATTTTTTTCGTGAGCATCTTCCCCTTCACCGCCCCGATTGGCGCGATCTGGGGCTGGTGGTGGCAGCGCGAAAATCCCGACCTCCTCGCCAGCCTGCCGCCGATCGACCGGGCGCTCGCGAAGATCGCCCTGATCGCCGCGATCGTCCAAACCGCCGCCATCGTCATCCTGACCGCGCTTTACAGTGTCGTTCGCGGCTAGCGAATTTACTCCCATGCAAGCCCGCCTCCGCCGCCTCCAGTCCGATTACGAGCAGGCCGTCGCCGCCTTCGGCAACAATCCCCGGATTCGCCTCGTGTCCGCCGACGGCACGCCGCCGGAAAAGTATGTCTTTGCGTTCAATGTGAAGAGCCTGGTGCCGCTCAACGACGAGGACTTCACCTATGGATCGGAGCACCGCGCGGAGATTTTCCTCCCACTGGACTATCCCCGTCGGCCGCCGATCTGCCGGATGCTGACGCCGGTGTTCCATCCCAACATCGATCCGCAGAAAATCTGCATCGGTGACCACTGGAGCGCGGGACAATCGCTCGTGCAGATGGTTTTCCGCGTCGCGGAAATGCTCAGCTACCAAAGCTACAACCTGAAGAGTCCGCTGAACGCCAAGGCCGCGGCGTGGGCGGAGCAGAACTTGAATTTGCTCCCCTTCGAGGCGTCCGACCTCTCGCAGGCTTCGGGCTGACTTACGCCGGCGGGGTGTGTCCCCGGGCTTTTTCCGCCTGCGCGCCGCTGGCGGTCGACGATGCCCCCGGGGTGGGCTCGTCCGCGGCGGGCTTCGTGGGCGTCTTGTCCGCCGTTTCCGGTGGCACCTTGCCCGATGACGGGCGCTTGGCGCCCCCCAGGAACGTCACGAAGAGCACGCCAAAGACGATGCCCGCCAGGATGAGTGCAAAAATATAGCCCATGGAAGATTCTCCCCTCGCTCACGCCCGCTGCCGGCGCGCAGCAGCTCGGCGGGTCGGGGCGTTGTTTTGAAAAACGCGGATCATGGCACGGTTGAATTCCGGGATGTCATCCGGCTTGCGGCTCGTCACGAGGCGGCCGTCGACGACCACCTTCCGATCGGTCCACTTCGCGCCGGCATTGCGCAGGTCGGTTTTGACCGAGGGAAAGGATGTCATTCTCCGGCCCCGCACGACGCCGGCCTCGATCAGCAACTGCGGACCGTGACAGATGGCGGCGACGGGTTTGCGCGCCCGCCAGAATTCCCGGACGAACCTGACGGCCCGCGGATCACGGCGCAGGGCGTCGGGATTCATGAGCCCTCCCGGCAGCAGCAGGGCATCGAAGTTTCGGGCCCGCGCCCGGCTCAGCGGAACATTGACCCGTCGCGCCATGCCCGGCTTGTCGTGCTTCATGCCCTTCACCTGTTTCGCGTTGGGCGACACAATGCTCGTGTCGAAATGCGCGCGGTCGAGCGCGGCCTTGGGCTGGTCGAGTTCCACCTGCTCGAACCCGTCCGCGGCGAGGATGGCGACCTTGAGCGGCTTGGCCGCGGTCGATGGCGGAGTTTTCATGGCCCCACAGACCCGCGAAACCGGCGTGCGTTCGCCCGGCCGGGTGCGGAAAAAAATCCGATCAGCCTCCCCGGGCCCGGCAAAAATGGCGCAGGGGAGGTGACTCGAACACCCGACCGGCGGTTTAGAAAACCGCTGCTCTATCCAGCTGAGCTACCCCTGCATTTTGGCGCAGCACGCGTAGCGCGACACCCCGACAGCGACAAGGGGAAAACCGCACCCAAGGCCTCCCCGCCGGCGCGGCACGGAGGCTCCTTGCAATCCCCTCCACCCCTTCCAACCTCCCGCCATTCGACCCTCCATGGCCAAGATTCGCCTCGGCATCCTCGGCACCGGCGGCATGGGCGCCGTGCACGCCGC
>JADMIO010361688.1_pt1 | contig 20947 bp, 18 predicted proteins | sample 8958161 | NCBI WGS metagenome assembly JADMIO01 (sample SAMN16585339, study PRJNA669376) | soil metagenome | isolation source: Crop rotation soil | place: USA: Cullars Rotation, Alabama | collected 2011 | reverse complement strand
AGAGGCAAGTCCACGCCCATGCTGATGAACATATTGGCGAAGATGGGCACCACAAACTTGAGCAGACATCCCACGACCAGCGCGGCAATGGAGATAACGGAGACCGGGTAGATCAACGCCGATTTAACCGCCGACTTCAACTTGACGGCCTTTTCCACGTAGGTGGCAAGGCGCTGAAGGATGGTATCCAGAATACCGCCGGCTTCGCCTGCTTCAATCATGTTGGTGGTGAGATCGTCAAAAATCTTGGGATACTGGCGCATGGCGTTAGAAAGCGTGGTACCGCCTTCAACGCTCTGGCGTACGCCGGTGAGGCATTTCTGGAAGACCTGGTTCTCCTGGTTTGCCGCCAGAATTTCCAGACACTGAACCAGAGGAAGACCGGCATCGATCATGACAGAAAACTGCCGGAAGAAAACGGCGATGTCCTTGACCGGTACTTTGCCGGTGCCGAGTTTAGGAAGAGCGAATTCTTTTCCCTTCTCTTTAATGGCCCCCGGGGTAATGCGTTCGCGGCGCAACTGCATGGTTACCGCGGCCTTGCTGTCAGCTAACCTTTCCCCGGCAATCTTCTTGCCTTGGGGGTCGGTCCCTGTGAATGTAAATACCGGCATAACCGTGACTCCTCTCGTCCTTTTTGCCTACCGACTACCCTTGCCAGCTCCGGGGGAGGGCTGGAATTTATCTACGCTGCGGTGTTGCCGCAGCAACTTTTGGCGCCTGCACGCCGCGATTAATCATGTCCTGCAACTCATCCGGCATGGAAGAACGCGCCAGCGCGGTTTCCAGCGTGATGGCTTTCTGGAAATACAGCGTCGCCAGCGACTGATTAAACGTCTGCATGCCAAACTTGTCCTGGCCTGATTGCATTGACGAATAGACCTGGTGGATCTTGTCTTCGCGAATCAGGTTGCGCACCGCGGCGTTGGGGATAAGAATCTCCATGGCCATGGCGCGACCTTGTCCGCCTACACGCGGCAGCAGCGTTTGGCAAAGAATCCCTTCCAACACCAGGGATAGCTGTGCGCGAATCTGCGACTGCTGGTGCGACGGAAAAACGTCAATAATACGGTTGATTGTGGATGCCGCCGAATTCGTGTGCAAGGTGCCAAAGGTCAAGTGGCCGGTTTCCGCAATGCGCAGGGCCGACTCAATGGTTTCCAGGTCGCGCATTTCGCCAATCAGCACCACGTCCGGATCTTCACGCAGTGCAGCGCGTAGCGCGTTTGAAAACGACTGCGTATCAGAATGGACTTCGCGCTGGTTTACCAGGCAGCTCTTGTTCTGGTGCACAAATTCGATTGGGTCTTCAATGGTAATAATGTGGTCGTGGCGCTCGGTGTTGATCTTGTCGAGCATCGCAGCCAGCGTTGTGGACTTACCGGAGCCCGTAGGACCGGTAACCAGAATCAGGCCGCGAGGCTTATCACACAACTTGGAAATCACGTTGGGCAGGTTGAGCTGCTGGAATGTCTTGATCTCAAAAGGAATGACGCGGTAAACCGCGCCCACCGCGCCGCGCTGGTTGAAACAGTTGCCGCGGAAGCGGGCCAGCCCTTTCAGTCCGAAGGAGAAATCCAGTTCCAGCGTCTCTTCAAAGCGATGCTTCTGCGCATCGGTGAGCACACTGTAAGAAAGCTGCTTGGTTTCTGACGGAGTCAGCGGCGGCATATCCAGCGGCTGCAAGTGTCCGTGAACGCGGACCTGCGGCGGTGAGTTCGTGGTGATATGCAAATCGCTGCCCTGCATATCCAGCATCTTCTTTAACAGATCACTTAGTGTGACATTCATTGGTTTCCCTGTTCTTTAGTAGCTTCTAGCTGCTAGCCTCTAGCTACTGGCTCTTGGCCTTTGGCTCTTGGCTCATCGCTCTTGGCTGCTGCTTTTGGCTCTTAGCTTTTGGCTCTTGGCCTTTAGCCAAAGCTGCCTGCATGTTTCAGACAGAGCCAAGAGCTAAGAGCCAATAGCCGCTTTCTTTGCCTTTAGCCAATTCCGTTTGCATCTGCTTTAGCTGAGCTAACTGCTAATTGCCATTTGCTAATTGCTCTTGCCTAGCCTTTAGCCGATGCCGCTCAGGTCTTTCACACAGAGCCAAAGGCCAATAGCCAACAGCCGCTCTAATGCAATGTCTCTCTCGCCACTTCTTCCAACGTGGTAACGCCTTCTTTCACTTTCACCAGACCGCTGCGGCGCAGCGTAATCATGCCGCGCTCAATGGCTTTCTTTTTCAGTTCCACGGCGGACGCGCCAATCAAAATCAACTCGCGGATGTCGTCATCCACTTCCATCACTTCATACAGGCCGGCGCGCCCCTTGTACCCTGTTCCGTTGCATACGGCGCAACCTTTGCCTTTGAAAATTTTCACCGTCTTGGCTTCTTCCGGAGTAAAACCGGCGTCAACCTTGGCCTGCGGCGGCATCGGGACTTCTTCACGGCATTCAACGCAGATGCGCCGGATCAAACGCTGAGCGCAGATCAGGTGCACCGCTGTCGCCACCAGGAAGGGCTCAATGCCCATGTTCATCAGGCGGCTGATGGTTTCCGGCGCGCCGTTCGTGTGCAGCGTGGAGAGCACCAGGTGTCCGGTAAGAGCGGCCTTGATGGCGATTTCAGCAGTTTCAAAGTCGCGGATCTCGCCCACCAGAATCACGTTGGGGTCCTGTCGCAAAAAGGCGCGCAGTGACGCGGCAAAATTCAGCCCGATGGACTCCTTCATCTGCACCTGGTTCACGCCGTGCAACTGGAACTCAACCGGGTCTTCCGCCGTCATAATGTTGGTGTCAGGCTTGTTCAGCAGTGAGACGGAAGAATAAAGGGTGTTCGTTTTGCCCGATCCCGTGGGGCCGGTCACCAGCACCATGCCGTAAGGCTTTAACACCGCGCGCTGAAATTTCTCCAGCGACTCCGGCTCAAAGCCCAGCTTGGTCATGTCGAGCCGCAGATTTTCTTTGTCCAGCAGCCGCATGACAACTTTTTCGCCCCACAGAGTGGGCAGGCAATTGACGCGGAAATCGAGCTGCTTCTTCTTGCCGCCCATCTGCATTTTCAGCATGATGCGGCCGTCTTGCGGCAGGCGCTTTTCGCTGATGTCCATCTTGGCCATGATCTTGATGCGCGAAGTGATCGCATCTTTCAATTTCATGGGCGGCGACATAATGTGTTGCAACACGCCGTCAATGCGGAAGCGCACGCGATATTCTTTTTCGTAAGGCTCAATGTGGATGTCGCTGGCGCCGCGCTTAACTGCGTCCGTCATTACAATGTTTACCAGCTTCACGATCGGCGCTTCGTCGGCCGATTTTTCCAGCTCGGCCAGGTCAATTTCGTCCTGCTCAGCCTGAAGTTCTACGTCGGCCTCATCGCCCATGGAGGCCAGCAGCTCATCCACGTTCGATTCCTCTTGCGAACCGCCATAAGCCTTGTCAATCGCCTCCATGATGGCGGATTCAGACGCCACCACCGGCTCAATATTGAAGCCGGTCATGAACTTGATATCGTCCATGGCGAAAACGTTTGTCGGATCGACCATGGCAATCGTCAGCGATGCGCCAACGCGGCTGAGCGGAAGAATCTGGTAGCGTTTGGCCGTCTCTTCCGGAATCAACTTCACCACGGAAGAGTCGATTTCAAAATATTGCAGGTTAATGGCGGGAACGCCGTACTGCCGCGAGAGGAAATTGGTGACTTCCTCATCGCTTACAAATCCCAGGTGGACCAGCGTGGACCCGAGGCGAGAATTAGGGCCTTGCTCACGCTGCGCCTTCAGAGCTCTATCGAGTTGGTCGTGCGTGATGATCTTCTCTTTGACCAGAAGATCGCCTAGCCTTTGCGACATAGTTAGTAGCAGGTCCTGGATGAATTTGTCTCAAGCGCACCATGTCTCAAAGAGGCCGGGGGACAGCCACTGGTCAGTGGGGAAAACTTGAGTAGCCCGATTGTGTGCTGGGTGACAGAAATTGTCAATCAGCCGTTCCCCTCTAAGGTTCATGCACTTACGGGAAGAGTAACCCCCAATTTGAGGGTACTAAGGGGAAGCTCTGATGTGCTCTTGTGCCTGCCAGCAGAATAGGCAATTACCCGATATACGGCCCTAGCGGAAACGCCCTAGGGAATTGCTGCAGCGGTGAAGATTTTGGTTTTCCGATCACCCGATTACCAGATCACGCGATCACCCGATTCTTGCCGGGTGCCCCATCCTTTGCGGCCATCATCCCGCTTACATCTACAAATCACAATGGCCGCAAAGGGTGGGAGTCCGTCGACGTCGCGAAACCGCTCAGCCGGCTTTTCGCACGGGTTCTGATTTTTTACTCGGGATTTGACCTGCAAGCTGACTCAGCCAGGTTTCGAAACGTGTCTCGCCGAGTCGTGCGTCATTGCCGGGCACCAGTGTTTTCTCGCTGATTTTCGCCCCAGAGTAAAGCGCATTTGGATCAGCGATGACTTCACGGGGATCGTTCAGTGCGGCCAGGCGCCGCCGAACCAGGTCATCCACGTGAAACTGTTCCGGCCCGGCTATCTCAACAATGCCGTTTACCGGTGGGCCCACTGCGATCATCGTTAGCGCACTCGCGACATCGTCGGCAGCCATTGGCTGGAAAAGCACATGTGGCAAACGCACTTTGTTGCCGTCGGTGGAGATATCGCCTAGGCCCTTGAGGAACTCGAAGAACTGCGTCGCATGCACGATCGTAAAAGGAATTGGTGAGCCTTCTATCAGCTTCTCCTGGGCAATCTTGGCGCGGAAATAACCGCTTTCAGACAGCCGGTTGGTTCCCACCACTGACAATGCAACATGATGTCCCACGTTCGCAGCCGCTTCATAGGTGAGCAGGTTGCGGGTTGATGTCTCAAAAAACTTCATCACAGCCGAATCTTCCCACGAGGGGGAGTTTGATACGTCAACGACGACCGATGCACCCTTCAAGGCTTCGGCCAATCCCTCGCCCGTGAGGGTGTTGACGCCGGAATCAGGTGACGCGGCTACCGCTTCATGTCCGTGCTCGCGAAGCTTCTTGACGAGCCTTGATCCGATAAGTCCACTGCCGCCAATGACTACGATTTTCATGATTCCTCCTTAATCTTCAGACGTCTTTATCCTACGCCTTCCTCCGCTTCCTCCGCGTCTCCGTGTCTCCGCGGTGAAGATTTTGGTTTTCCGATCACCCGATCTTGCACTCCGAGACTTCGGATCGATATTTTCTCGCCCTAATCTCCTCCACCACGCTCTTCAACTCGATCACCTCCAGCGGACACTCCGGCCAGTTATGTATCCAGCACACAATCCCGTCACACCCATCCAGCGGATGCATATGCAGCAAAAAATTCTTGCTCTCGTATTCAGCTTCCAGGTAAACCGGCTGGCACTTGTTCGGCCCAATTTCCCTCATTGCTTCCACGTCCGGGAACCCTGTTTGGACCCGTGTGATGGAAAATCCAAGTTCATGCGCCACTCCGCCGAACACAAACAGCACGCCTTGCTCATTCGTTGGCGCAAAAGCTGAACGGCGCAAACATCGGCTGGCCATAGATAGGACGATCATGCAGCACCTGCGCCTTCCGTGCTGCTCTCCTCGGCTCCAACGTATGTGACGCCTTCCCTTCCGCTTTCACGTCCGCCGCAACTATCTTCAGCACGTCTTCCCAGTCCGCTTCCAGTCCTTCCTTATTTGCGTACTCCAGCATCCCTGCCGGCACGTTTACCCAGAACCCAAATCGACGCACCAGCGGCCTCGCGCTGTATTTGCTGTGCAACTCATAATCTGCCAGTGTGGGACATTTCTTGATACGACGGACGATTCCCGCCCAGTCGGCAAAAAGCGCTTTCAACTCCACCATGTGTCCCGATCCGCGCACTTCCAGGCCGCTCGACTCAAGCAGTTGTCCATACGTGCCAAAATGCTTCCGGATGTGGCCCTTCCCGATTGCCGTCGCCTTGCGAAACTCTGCCACGCTAGGAACATAGCCGAGTTTGGTTGCGCATTCCTGGACTGCTGTGATCAATTCTTCTTTCGTCATGGTGTTCTCCTGAAAGCTCTTATTGGCTGAATCGGTTTTCAATTAGGGCTTGCCGAAAATAAAAAAGCCACCCGACAAGGTGGCTCAATGTTTTTGGTTTTGTGGCACCGGCCGGGGCCCCCGATCACGCGCGCTGTTCGCGTGGCGGGGTGGAGTCACTCTTGCCGGTGATGTCTTCAAGGCCTATCCAAAACGTGGACGATAATAAGGATTGTGGACCACAGCCGCCCTCGGCTGTGTCTAATGGAAATTGTCTACGGGGTCAAATCGATGAGTGCAGCAAAAAAGAAAAGCTAAGAGCTAACGGCTAAGAGCCAAAAGCCGCTTTTCAAAGGCTAAGAGCCAATAGCCAAGAGCCGCTCTTCGCACACCACGGCCACCTATCCGATAACGATGTGTTGCGCAAGAATGCATCTTTTTATGGACACACTCTAGTTCATCGGAGGCCGCGGTAACTTGTGACCCAAACGGTAGGCCACTGACCACAGGGGTGCAGGCCGTTTCGGGGTTTCCCCCACCAGCCAGCTTTTTGTGCTGACTGCTAAATCCGGCGACGCCGCTCCCGTCGGATTCAGAGCGTAATATAGCGCATCTTAACATCTAAGTCAATAGACAAATTTTGTACATATGTCTGATAATGCGCGCATTTGTAAATCCGCTCAAAATTATAATGTCTGCTAACAAGCTCGGATCGTAAAACTATAATCTCCGACCCGCGTGCATCCGCGGTCAGCTTTTGCGCGTCGGTCGCCCGATCCCCAGGTCCGCGCGGTCACCCTCCCTCAGTTCCTTCGCGTTTCAAAGGTATTGCCTTTAAAGAGATGGTTGCACACTGTTCGTTCCCGCACAGTTGCTAACGAAAGCGCACAGCGCGCGGTCAAACCCACTGCGGCATCTCTATGTACTACAATGTCTTACCCCGATCGGTTTTTGGAATGTGAGTTGCCTCAAGTAGCTGGCGGAGCAATCTCGTCCCCGGAGGTTCCAGTATGCGGCTGCGCGCTGTCTCTATCTTCCTGGTTGTTTGCCTGGCTTCCATTGTCTCCCACGCCCAGAACCGTGCGTTACAGGCGGCGGAGCGTATCGTCATCCATTCGAAAGTCCTGAATGAAGATCGCCCCATTCTGGTGCGACTGCCGGCCGGAGCGCAGGCAGGCAAAGCGAAGTATCCGGTGCTTTATATGACAGACGGTGATGGCCACATGGAAGAAGTTGGCGGGATCATTGATTTTCTCGTGGCCCACAACCGGTGCTCGCCGATCATTCTTGTCGGCATTCCCAACACCGATCGCACGCGAGACCTCACGCCAACTCGCGCTGACGCAAAGGGTCCCGACGGCGCGATTGTCCAGGCATTCCCCACCAGCGGCGGCGCTGACAGATTTCTGCAGTTCATCCAGACGGAGCTGTTCCCGGAGATTGAAAAGCGCTATCCCACTGCGTCCTACCGCATCTTTGCCGGACACTCCTTTGGCGGACTGCTGGCCATTCACACGCTGATCACGCATCCTGACATGTTCAACGCCTACATTGCCGTCAGCCCTAGCCTGCAGTGGGACGACCAGCAAACGCTCCATGAGGCGCAACAATTTTTCGCCAAAACAAAGGAATTGCACAAGACGCTCTTCTTCTCACTGGGAAATGAAGGCAATACGCCCAACCCCATGGGCGATGGCTTTGATCAGATGCAGAAATTGTTTGCCACCTCAACGCCCAAAGGCTTCCTGGTACGCTCTGCACGCTACCCTGATGAAGACCACGGATCCACCACGATGCTGGCCCACTATGCCGGCCTGAAAACCGTCTTCGACGGCTGGGTCATGCCGTTTGATCAGAAGGCTGGCATACCGGAAGGCGGTCTCAAGGGCGTGGAGGCGCATTATAGTGAACTCAGGGAGCGCTTCGGTTTTCCTGTGTCATCAGAAGCGGCCATCAATCAGCTGGGATATGCCTTGCTGCAACAGAAAAAGACAGAGGAATCCTTGGCCGCATTCCAGCGCAACGTAGAACTCTATCCGAAATCAGCCAATGTCTATGACAGCCTGGCCGATGGACTGGAAGCAGCCGGCAAGCTCGATCTCGCACACCAGAATGAGGAGAAGGCCGTCGCCCTGGGAACTCAGACCGCCGATCCTTTGCTGCCGCAGTTCAAGCAGCACCTGGAAAAGCTGACCGCCACCGTAGCTGCTTCAGGATCGGGGAAGTCGGCAGGTCAGGCAAAATAGGCGCCGATAATTCGGTTCTGACCCTTGTTTGATCAGTGTCATCAGTGTTAATCAGTGGTTAGAATTTTCGATCAGCGCCTCCGCGTCTCCGCGGTGAGATACCCTGTGCTAACCTGCTACGTTCTCCCAATCTCCCAGGCGAGGAGCTACCAATTTGATCAACCTGATACTTGCCTTCTTGCTTCTTAGTAGCATGCAAACCGGCCAGACTGTCCCTCACGCAACTGGCATCGCACACACTGATCAGGTTGATCTCGCGTATGAGACTTTTGGCGCAAAAGGGACCGCGCTTCCCATCATTGCCGTGAACGGCGGCCCAGGACTCTCCCACGCCTACATGATGCAGAACGATCTCTGGCAGCGCGTCGGTAAAAATCGTTTTGTCGTTCTATACGATCAGCGCGGCACCGGCGGATCAAAACGCTTGCAGAGCGGCGCACCGCAAACCATGGACGCTCAAGTCGCCGACCTCGACGCCGTGCGCCAGGCTCTTGGCCTTACTAAGTTCGCCCTCCTGGGCGACTCCTATGGCGGGCTGGTCGTGATGGCGTACGCAGCCGCGCACCCTGAACATGTAGCCAAGCTGATACTTTCCGATTCTCCGGGGCCTTCATGGCATGACATTGTCCACCTGCTGCCCGATGTCTTTCCCGATATCCAGGAAGAAAACAAGCAGGAAGAGCAAAAGCTTGGTCCGGAAACAGAAGCGGCTGCGCGGGCCGGTTTGCGCAATCATTTCCGTATGATCTTTTACTCACCAGAAAAGCGCGACGCCTACATGAGCCGCATGGGAGACCTGGGATATGAACCTGCTGTTGGCGAAGCAGTGGCCAAGGTAACCGCCGATCTTGAGCTCAGTTCCAAGCTCGCTAGTTTCAAATTCCCTACGCTGGTGATCAACGGTCGTTATGACATGAACGTCGCTCCGCTGACGGCTTGGCGACTGGCGCACGCCATCCCCGGAGCAAAGGCCGTCTTCTTTGAGCAAAGCGGCCATTTGCCTGCCTATGAAGAGCCGGAAAAGTATATTGAGGTGTTAGAAGGGTTTTTGAATGGGAAATGAGGGTTTTCAATTTTGGCAGTTTTTGGCAATTCCGGCGATTTTGGCAATCCTGTTAGATCACCACCGTCTCCTGATACTCTCCAAAGACTTTTCTCAGCGCATCTGAAATTTCGCCAACAGTACAGTAGCTTTCCACGGCTTGAATGATGTGCGGCATCAGGTTCTGGTCGCTGCGGGCGGCGTCTTCCACGGCGCGAAGGCCAGCTTCCCACTTAGACTTATCCCGGCACTGGCGCAAAGCTCGCACACGCTCTACCTGTCGGCCTTCAAGAGCTTCGTCAATGCGCAGCACCGGAACGGATTTCTCGCCTTCAGCCTGGAACCGGTTCACGCCCACAACGACATTCTCCAGCCGATCGACGCCCTGCTGGAAATCGTACGCGGCATTCTGGATTTCCTGCTGAATGTATCCCTGCTCGATCGCGCGCAATGTTCCGCCCAGCGCTTCAATCTTATCGAGATAAAGCTGCGCACGCTGCTCGATCTCGTTCGTCAGCGACTCAATGTAGTACGATCCCGCCAGCGGATCAATGGTATTGGCCGCGCCAGTCTCATAACCGATGATCTGCTGCGTGCGCAGCGCAATACGCGCGGCATCTTCTGTGGGCAGACCAAGCGCTTCGTCGAAACCATTGGTGTGCAGTGACTGCGTTCCACCCAGAACAGCTGCCATCGCCTGCACTGCCGTGCGGACGATATTATTTTCCGGCTGCTGCGCCGTGAGTGTTGATCCGGCAGTCTGCGTGTGAAAGCGCAGCATCAGCGACCGCGGATTCCGGGCATGAAAATGGTCTTTCATGATGCGCGCCCACATCCGCCGCGCCGCGCGAAACTTGGCTACTTCTTCAAGAAAATTGTTATGAGCGTTAAAGAAGAAAGAGAGACGTGGCGCAAACTTGTCCACATCGAGCCCCGCATGCAATGCCGCATCCACATATGCGATAGCGTTGGCCAGCGTGAACGCCACTTCCTGCACGGCGGTACAGCCCGCTTCACGCATGTGGTAACCGGAAATCGAAATCGGGTTCCACTCAGGCACATGCTCGTTGGCATAAGCAAACATGTCCGTGATGATCCGCAGCGCCTGCCGCGGCGGGTAGATATATGTCCCGCGCGCAATGTATTCCTTGAGGATGTCATTCTGCACTGTGCCGCTCAGCTTGCGCGTATCTGAGCCACTGCGGCGGGCCACGGCAATATACAAAGCCAACAGAATAGCAGCGCTGGCATTGATGGTCATGGACGTGGAAATCTTTTCCAGGTTGATGCCCGCGAAAAGTCGCTCCATGTCCTCAATGGAATCAATGGCCACGCCCACTTTGCCGACTTCACCCAGTGCCATGGGATGGTCTGAGTCCATGCCGATCTGCGTCGGCAGATCAAACGCCACTGAGAGGCCCGTGGTTCCATGTGAAAGAAGATATTTGTATCGCTTATTGGACTCCTCGGCATCGCCCATGCCGGCATATTGGCGCATCGTCCACAGCCGACCGCGATACATGGTCGCCTGCACGCCGCGTGTGAACGGGAACTCCCCGGGATAGCCCGCATCGGCCTCGTAGTCCCAGCCTTCAAGATCGGCAGGAGTGTAGAGAGGCTGGGGCTTGATGTCTTTCAACTGCTCGGCGTCGCGTTCTAGTTTTGTGTCCTGAGGCATGGATCAGAGTTACTGATTAAATGATACTCCGAGAAAAGGCTCAGGCTCTCTCTCACCCGACTCGCGTCCGTGTTGCGCACGCCATAATCAAAGCGCCAATTTCCGCCAGACATCCTGATCCAGCGCTCCGACTGCGAAACTCCGGATAATCTTTCTGGCTTAAGAAAGCCTTTCCGGACCTTGATCGACTAAAGAGAGAAATTACTTCCTCTTAAGAGTACGGCTGGCCTTAATAAAGGAGTGAATGGTGAAGTACAGGCACACCAGAGTGAAGATTGCCTCAATCGTGGCCCTCTGATGGTCGGCAAAATGGTCTTTGTGGTACTGGCGCACCAGGGATGAGGCACCCAGAACGGTGAAAAGCACAAAAATCAAGCCGGTGGTCTGGAGCCAGAAGGCGTAAAACGTTCGGCTTAGGGAAACAAAGAACGACTTTCCGCCGGCAAAGACCGCATTGAGCAGGCGGTCTTTCTTTACAACACTTTGCAAAGCATTTTTTACCGCGGAAATTTGTGCCATTTTCCCTTATTGTAACGCGAAAATCCCCGGCTTGAGCGTAAACAATAAAACGCAGGTAACGCGGCGGGCATCTAATTTAGCAGTCAAGAGGAGTTTTCGTGAATCCACGATTAAAACAGCTGATGAAGGATCTGGGAGACGCCATCAACGTATCTCTCTCTGAGTCTGAGCAGATCGCAAACGTGATTGCCAGAATAAAAGACGAAGGATTTGACGTATTTCTGGTGCTGGAAGCTACCATCGGCTTCAACAAGCATGACGAGGAAGCCGCCGCGCCGCAGCTTGTGAGCTCGCGCAAAAAGCATGCAGAACCTGAATTCAGCATCAATGCCCACGATGTGCGCTTTCTGAAGTCTCTACGCATTGCTACCGACGACGCTGCGTAGTAAAAAATTTTGATGAATGCTCCGGCGTCAGGTCAGTCCTGCTGCGCCGGTTTTTCTTTTTTCTGCTAGCATAAAATTTCGGTGTCCAGAGTTTGGTGTCCCAGAGTTCCCCTGCTGTCCCGCAAGAGATGGTCCGCGAAAAATTATGAAGGATACACTTGGAGTATTACTCGCCGGCGGCGCCGGAGAACGCCTTTATCCACTTACGCGCGACCGCGCCAAACCTGCAGTAACTTTCGGCGGCAACTATCGCATCATTGATATCACCCTCTCCAACTGCATCAATTCAGACCTGCGCAAGGTCTACATCCTTACGCAATACAAAGCGCTCTCACTGAACCGGCACATCCGTGAAGGATGGGGAGCCGTCGTCGCCCGCGAGCTGGGCGAGTTCATTGAAGTCCTGCCGCCCATGAAGCGCGTGAGCGATAGCTGGTACCTTGGCACCGCGGACGCGGTTTACCAGAACATTTATTCCATCGGCTCTGAGCAGTCAAAGCACGTGCTGATCCTCTCCGGGGACCACATTTACAAAATGAATTATCAGCTCATGCTGGATCATCACCGCTCCACCGGTGCGGACGTGACTCTGGCCACGATCCTCATCGATCCCAGCGAGTGCTACCACTTCGGCATCGTGGATATCGACCGCAGTGGCCGCATCATCGGCTTTGAAGAGAAGCCCAAAGAAACCAAGCTGCGCTCACCGTATAACCCTGAGATGGTTTCCGGATCAATGGGCGTTTACATCTTTAATACTGACGTGCTTTTGCCGGTGCTGCTGAAAGACGCTGAGGATCCTAACTCATCGCACGACTTCGGCAAGGACATCCTGCCCAAGATTCTCGACCAGTACAAACTTTATTCCTTCAACTTTATTGACGAGAACATGAAGGAAGCGCAGTACTGGCGCGACGTGGGCACCATTGAAGCTTATTATGAAGCCAACATGGACCTGGTCTCGGTCTCGCCGGTTTTCAACTTGTATGACAAGCACTGGCCTATCCGCACGCACCAGCGGCAGTATCCGCCGGCCAAGTTTGTCTTTGGTGAGCCCGGACGCACCGGCATGGCCATTGATTCCATCGTTTGCCCCGGCAGCATTCTTTCCGGCGGCTACGTGCGCAACTGCGTGCTCTCTCCAGACGTGCGCGTGAATTCTTATACTGAAGTTGAATCCAGCATCATCTTTTCTCACGTCAACATCGGCCGTCATTGCAAAATCCGCCGCGCCATCATTGACCGTGACGTGCATCTGCCTGAAGGGACCGTGATCGGCTTTGATCGTGAGCAGGACGCAAAAAACTACATCGTGACCGAAACCGGCATCACGATTGTGACGCGCGATTACTCACTGTTTGAAAGCCCCGTGGCGGTGGATTACTTCACGAGCGAGTAGGATCTATGTTTCAATGGGAAAGTTTGCACAGCTTCAAAAATCGGCTTTGATCAATGCTCTTCTTTCAGACCATGTTCAGTAAGTACCTCTTTGGCCGTATCAATAACGACACTGTGTGTAGACCCCTTTTCATGCCGCTCCCCGCCCGCGATTCGCCACATAATCTTCTTCGCGATCGGTGAGAGATATGCCACAGAGAAAAACTTGCACCAAAAAACCGCTAAAAGCCAAATGGAGAAGAAGCTGTATTCCACCGTCAGAGTCCGGCCTTCTACTACCTTGCTCCAGCCAGACAATACCTCCATCGTTTGGGCCACAGAACTGAAATACGCTATTGCAATGCTGCCAACAACATGCGCAATGAGAACTGTTACTCCTTTTGTGCCGAGTAGCTTTGGCCAAGTCTCAGTCGGACGAAAGTGGCCAATAAAAGCTGCGAACACTGGTAGCCCAAGAAAAAATAAAAGCACTTCCACAGCCAATATCAGCAAACTGCGATCATTCCCCATTATTTGAGTAGCGACCTTCACCGCGTCGCTGAAGTATCGTCCATTATGAGAAAACCGCCATACATCACTAATACAAACTGCTAAGACCATTATGTCAAACAAGACCAACGCAAGCACAACGCCATTGCGCCAGTACGTGTTTACAACTGCAGTTAATTTGCCTTGCATATGGCTCTTCCAGTGCTGTTTGCCGCCACACCAATATCCTCTAGCTTTCCCTTGCAGCCGGCAAATATGTGATAGGATGCAACATCGCTCTCCCCATCCGAAAAGCGATAGATGCCGCATCCTGCTCGAGTGGGCCTTCTATCTTGTAGGGCTTTCGCAATACAATCCCGTCCTATTCTATCTCTGCACGCCTCACTTTTGATTGCTTCAAATACCATAAGTATCGCATCGAATGTATAGCACTCCTGCGTGAGGTTGGCTTTGTCCCGTTTAATGTGCTGAATCAGCACGTCTGTCGTTGTGGTTGACTTCTCTATGGATTGAAGGGGTGAAGTAATAAAGACTCTTGCTCCGAAATCCGCTAAATCTTGAGCAGCTGTCATACACGCATCAGGGAAGATGAACGTATAATTAGATATTTTTTCGTGCACAAGATATGCACGTTCCTTTATTTCTTGGATTAAAGCGCGCGCAATTTGTGGATAAGCGATTACAATTATGTGCTTAGACTTAACGGCGTGAATGTCGGTAACGATTCCATAAATATCACCGGTGTCCAGATCAAATTTGCGGTAGCTGGAAATATGCGGCCCTAGATCTTTATGATGTAAAAGAGATTCACAGATTGGTTTGACATAAATACTGCTTCCCTTAGTTACATCACAAACCAACATGACGTCCTTGGACTTGTTCTCTGCCTTTTGAGGCAACAGACCTAACGTCGTCGAGGCGATCGCATCTACTTGTTCTGGAACATCCCTGGGAAGCAGTCTGTACACCCGTTGGAACCGCTCTGCTCCCACTGGCCTGCCGTCATTATTGATATCAGGCCATGCCGAATCTAAATTAAAATTGTACGGCACATATGGGCTAGTAGCAGACGGAATCAAAACAGGAATGCCAGCCTTGGCATAATGCGGTAGCGAAGCCAGTGTAATGTCTGATCGCGAATGGCCCACAACAGCCAAAACAGTAGGATCAGCCTGGATATCCAAAGCTTTTTGGGCCGCATCTGCCATGTTGTCTACATCTTCCTTCATATCGAGGATGATGTTGTATTCTTTAGAAATGTTTTTGACAATCTCTACGTCCTGAGCAGCTTCTTCGGCGGTCTTGGCGGGACTATAACCTTGCTCATTGTCGCTCGTGGAGTAGAACGCGACGACTTTAAGTTGATCGCTATTTGTTGGCTCTGGGTGCAACCTAGTGTTCTCATTACACCCTATTGTGAGCACCAACAAACAAGACAAAACGGCGACGCGATGGTGCCGGGCATTCATGGTTAAGCGAGGCTCCAACTCTTCCAGGTCTTTCGAAGCAGTAACCTTAGAAGTCGCAAGACAGATCACAATTTCGAAACCAGGGGTTTTCCACAGTTCGATAAATGCAGGGCCGCAGGAAAAGAGAGGGCATTATACCCTTATTTTTTAAGAACCGGCTGATTTTAATCCGTTTATAAGGCCGGCTACCCTATATAACGCGACTAACTTGAAATTCCCTTCTAACCCGAAAGAACGGCTGCAGAACCGGCATCACGGTTTTGACGCGCGATTACTCACTATGTTGAAGTACGGTGGCCGTGGATTACTTCACGTCAGAATACCCGGGAGGCGGCACAAAGCCGCCCATCTCTTTCGCCAGCAGATCGGCAAACGTAATCGGCGTCGCATCCTCCCAGTACGGCCCCATGATCTGGATTCCCACCGGAAGCCCCTGTGGCGTACGTCCCACCGGAGCCGCAGTGGCAGGACATCCGGTCAGCGTTGCCGGAGCAATCCAGTTGAGCATGTCCATGTAGTGGCGAGGGCCCGCTGAGGTCGCGATGCTCCGCTGGTCTTGGGGCTCGCTGTGATCGTGCGGAAACGCTGCGGTGAACGCCACAGGCGAGAGGAAGACATCCACTTGGTTGAAATATCCCTGCCACTGCGCGCGGTACGCCAGGCGACGGAGATTCTGCTGCTGCCAGCCGGCAAATGAACTGAGCGCGCCGGAATTCTTGTCGGCAAGCATGCCACCAGCGGTTTTTCTCAGGCGCTCTTGTTCTTCAGGAGGCGCGGTGCTGTATAAAAAAGCTTCCAGCATGAATTGATAATTGGCCAGCAGTTCCGCAGGCTTCAGGCCTTCGGGCCACCCCTGCTTCATTTTTGCTCCGACGCGGCCAAGTCGCTCAATCGTATTTTCCAGTAGGGCTTTTACTTCCGGCGTTGGCGGCGCAATAGGATCGTCGATCACGTACCCCACGCGAAAATCTTTCAAGCTGCGCGCGCGAGGCTCAGGCATCTGCCATTTCCAGGCCTTCGCGTCCCAGGCTGTCGGCCCGCCAAGAACTCTGAGCGCAGCCAGCAGATCTTGAGCGCTGCGGGCCAGCGGTCCGGCTACAGCCAGAAGTGTGGAAAAATCCGGCAAGCCGGGATTGCCGCCCGGAAGCTGACCTATTGTGCTCACCAGATCGAGCGTCGGCTTGTGGCCAAAGAGCCCGCAAAAATGCGACGGCACGCGGATGGATCCGCCAATATCGCTGCCCACGCTCAGATATCCCAAGCCGGCAGCGAGTCCTGCGGCGCTTCCGCCCGACGATCCGCCGGGAGTTCGCTTCACGTCCCATGGATTGTTCGTCTGGCCGTAGATCGGGTTGTAACTCTGCCAGTCTGCCAGCGCCACAGGCACGTTCGTAGCGCCCAGGAGCACTGCGCCGGCGTCAGAGAGCAAATGCTCCACCACGTCAGAATTTTTCGGCGCCTTGGAATCACGCAGAGGAGGAAAACCCCACGTGCATGGATGCCCTGCCACGGCAAAGCTTTCCTTCACCGTGATGGGAACACCATGAAAAACCTTGAGTGACTTGCCTTGCGCCAGCGCTGCATCGGCTGCTTTTGCCTGCGCCAGAGCATCTTCACGCAGCTGATAGGCAAATACATTCAGCTGCGGATTGTAATGATCAATGCGGGCAAACATGCGTTGCGTAAGCTCGACAGACGAAACTTTCTTGGTGCGGATGGCTTCCGCTGCGTCCAACGCGGTGGCAAAGTCAAGGTCATGCGCGGCGGATGCGCCGGATGTTTTACTCTGCAGCGCGGGCGTCGCCGCAGAGCCTTGCTCGCCAGCGTTTTCATTCGCTGCGGCAGGCTCGGCAAACATTTCGGAAACGGGAATGGTGGATGCCGCAAGAGCCAGCGGCACAGTAGCAAGAAAGTCGCGTCGATTCATCTGCGAAATGGTAAAGGGAGCACAAAGAACGCGCAACCCATCGCGCGCGGGAGCAATGCGCTTTAAGCAAGCTAATCCGAGCGAGCAAAAAAATTTTGCCCCAACGAGGCGCTTGGTTTCCTCGTTGGGCAAATTGGGGTTAAGACATGAACGGCACGGGGACGTTTTTATTTCGGATTGCTGCCCGTGGTGTCGCTGGGGTTGGTGGTCCGGTTTTTGTCCTTGTGCTTGTTCTTTTTGTGGTGCTTCTTGCTCCTCTTCTTGTTTGTGGCTTGGTCAGAGGACGCGGCGCTGGTCTGGTCTGTTCCTCCGGTGGTGCTGCTGGTATTGGGCTGATTTGATCCCGCGCCACCGGTCTGGCCCTGAGGACTTCCCGTGCCGCCACTACTTCCGCTGCCCTGAGTTCCCGAGCCGCTGCCTCCACTGCCGCCTGATTGCGCAATGGCCAGGCCACCGCAAATCAACAATGCGACTGAGTAAACCGCTTCATTGAACTCCTCCTGTAGGCACTTGGGATGCGTTCCTTGTCGCGCTTGGAGATAAGCTATGCGCGTTTTGAATACTTTGGCGCATCGTGGCGCTTTCGATCGACGCCTTCGACTGCCCGGAAATCAAAAGCTAACCACAGAGGACACAAAGGAACACAGAGGAAGTCTGTTGATAGAGGAAAGTGAGATGCTGGCTGTGTCTCCGTGTTCTCCGCGCCTCCGTGGTGGGTTTTGTTCTTGGTAAAATTAAAACAATTTTGGGTGCCCGAGATATGTCCATCAAGTCTCCAAATTCTGCAACTGATTCCCTGACCCGGCTGCATTCGCCTGAAGTTTTTCATCTTCTGGTGGATTCGGTCGCGGACTACGCCATCTTCCTTCTAGATCCCGAGGGAAATATCAGCTCATGGAACCCCGGAGCTGAGCGGCTGAAGCAGTACAAAGCAGAGGAGATCATTGGCAAACACTTCAGCGTCTTCTATACGCAGCACGATCTGGAAGCGGGCAAGCCTGAGCATGAGTTGCGCGTTGCCGGCGAGACTGGACGGTTTGAAGATGAAGGCTGGCGGGTAAAGAAAGATGGATCGCGCTTCTGGGCAAACGTAGTGATTACGCGCCTTTGCGATGAGCGTGACAACCTTATCGGCTTCGGCAAAATCACGCGCGATATTACTGAACGACGCGCGGCGGAATTGCGCTTCCGCACCTTAGTTGAAAGCGTTCTTGATTACGGCATTTTTTCCATGGATAGCGGCGGTCATATCACGTCATGGAATGTGGGCGCGGAACGCATCAAGGGCTATAGCGCAGAAGAAGTGGCGGGCAAGCACTTTTCACTGTTTTATACAGAAGAAGACCGGCGCAGCGGCTTGCCAAACCGGATTTTGCAGGCGGCAGCGGAGCACGGGCATTTTGGGGCTGAAGGATGGCGCGTTCGTAAAGACGGCAGGCGCTTTTGGGCCAGCATTGTGGTAACGGCGCTGCGGGATGAAGAAGGCGTTCTTTATGGCTTTTCCAAAGTCACGCGTGACATGAGCGACCGTAAAGCGCTGTTGGAAGAACTCAAGCGTCACGCTGATGAGTTGGAGATCCGCGTTCAGGAACGAGAACAGAGCAATGCCGAACTTGAAGCGTTCGCCTACTCTGTCTCTCATGACCTGCGCGCTCCGTTGCGGGCCATCGTGGGATTTGCTGAGGCGCTGCAAGAGGATTGCTCCAAAGATCTTGACCAGCAGGGCCGGGAGTATCTTGAGGAGATCATCAAAGCTGCGGCCCGGATGAATACGCTGGTCCAGGACTTGCTTGAATATGGCCGCATAAGCCGCGTGAACTTGCAGCTTGCTCCAGTCAATCTTAAAGATGTTGTGGGCAATGCGATGCGGCAACTTGGGAATGATTACAGCGGTGCAATTGATGTGCAGGTTTCTCCGGACCTGTGGGTCCTGGCGCACGAGCAGGCATTGGCGCAAGTTACGTTTAATCTTCTCTCGAATGCCGTCAAATTCCACAAGAAAGGAGTATCTGCGGAAGTTCATTTGTCTGCAGCGGCACACAACGGTTCTGTTCGGCTTAGCGTCATAGACAATGGGATCGGAATAGCTCCGCAGCACCGCGAGCGTATCTGGCAGGTCTTTGAGCGCCTGCATGATCGTGAGACATATCCCGGCACCGGAATTGGGCTGGCAATTGTAAAGCGCGCTATCGGTCGCATGGGCGGAACGTGTGGAGTGGAATCTGAAGTCGGAAAAGGAAGCACGTTTTGGATCGAACTGCCGCAAGCTGACCCGGAAGGAGAAGGTTGATCTAAATGCTTGATGGACCAGTTTTGCTCGTAGAAGATGATGTTTCCGACTTTCGACTGATCCAGCGCGCATTTGCCAAAATCAAGCCCTTTGTTCCAATGCTCCGCCTCACGCATGGCGACGAGGCAGTATCATATCTGGCCGGCGAGGCGCCGTATGAAAACCGCTCTCTTCATCCTGTTCCCTGTGTTCTGTTGTTAGACATTAAATTGCCGCGCCGTTCTGGATTTGAGGTGTTGGAATGGATACGGGCGCAACAGTCAGAACTTAAACGGCTCCCGATCATCATGCTCACATCTTCAGGGCATCAGGCTGACGTCAACAAGGCTTATGAATTGGGAGTGAATTCTTATCTGGTCAAGCCCAGCAATAATACGGAATTGGAGCAGCTTGTCTCCACGTTCCGTAGTTATTGGCTAGAATTAAATGAAGGACCAAACCTCTGCGGGTAAGCCACCTTACCCAATAAAATTTTTATGGCTGAACCTGTTCTACCAACCATTCTGCTTGTGGAAGACACTCCCTCGGATGCGGCCTTGATCCGCCGCAGCTTTGAGAAGACGAACGTTCTGAATCCGATTGTCTGGACCAAAAATGGGCAGGAGGCCCTGGGCTATTTGAGCGGCTTAGGACAATACAGCGATCGCACCAAGTATCCTCTGCCCGCGCTAATTCTGCTCGATCTCGATCTGCCAGAGATGACTGGCTTTGAGCTGCTGCAGTGGAAGCGATCACAACCAGCTATTCGACGCATTCCGGCCGTCATCCTTACCATTGATAGCGCAAGCAGCACTATAAATGCGGCTTATGATCTGGGAGCCAATTCCTACCTCGTAAAGCCCGGAAATCCTGAAGAGGTTATGCGCGTGGTGAAAATCATTCAGGAATACTGGCTGGGCTTGAACCAGGCGCCAAAACTCGTCTTGCGCGCCACGCCGGACGCAAGTTGATATCCTTAAAAGCATCTGGTATTCCCCAATTCAGCATTCGGCACGCCGCGAAGGAGCCCATGGCCGCACTAATTGATGCCATCGACGTCAAGCGAAAAATGTTTTTCGAACTGGACGGTACGCCCTTCCACTGCCTTGACGTTGAGGTAAACACTCCAACCGCCCGCGGAGGACAGACCCTTGTCCGCCTGAAGATGCGCAACCTGCTTACCCGCGCCGTCTTCGACAAAACGTTCAAGGCCAGTGACAAATTCAAGGAACCCGACCTGGAAATGGTCCCGGCCTCTTACTTGTATAGCGATGGCGACGGCTTTTACTTTATGGATCAAGAGAGCTTTGAAACTCTTACGCTCTCACAGGAGATGATTGGCGATGCGCAGGATTTTCTGGGCGAAGGCCTGGTCATCCAGGTGCACAAGTACAACGGCAACCCTATCGGCCTGCAACTGCCCCCACATGTGGAGTTGACGATTGCGCAGACAGAGCCGGGCGTGCGCGGCGATTCATCGGGCGGTAATGTGACCAAGCCCGCTACGCTGGAAACGGGATTAGAGA